>Ga0194127_10000765_pt1 | contig 50120 bp, 42 predicted proteins | sample TA2KigC100mmetaG_FD_148624 | JGI IMG/M metagenome (GOLD analysis project Ga0194127, IMG submission 148624) | Freshwater microbial communities from Lake Tanganyika, Tanzania - TA2015036 Kigoma Deep Cast 100m | ecosystem: Environmental > Aquatic > Freshwater > Lake | place: Tanzania: Lake...
CGAAAACCAACCTGAGTTTGTGAAAGCAATATCTTTTGAGATAATATAAAGCAGATTATTAGTATTACTCTTGTTCTATACATTATATAATCCTCTCAATAATAGCTTACTGTTCTAGTTTCCCATGTTGGGTATTTATTAACTAATATCCATTCGCCAGATTAATAGTTTGGGTCACAATCACAAGGGTCTTGGTTTTGGCACCGATTAAATTTCCCATTCAAATCCAATGCTTATTTTAATTAAATAATCTAACTCAATTGGATTTAAAGCGATTAGTAATTCATGTCCAATTTTTTTCTTTGTTGGCACGAGGCATTGAATTTCAAAAGGAATTTTATCTGACAAATAAAAACCTATCCCACTGATTAGTAAATAGAATGTATCGTTAATTGGGTGATTAACATTGGTGGATGATATTTTTCTCCAATTATCATGAACTGTTATTCCACAGATTAGATAAATTTTTTTGTTAAAGAAATATTCACCCGCAATATATATTTCAAGCCCATTGTATTGAGAATGATCCCAGGTTAGCAAAATACCTGGTCTAATTGTGAAAAATAAATCTCTTGAAATTACACTTGAGTACGATACATATACACTTGATAAAAAAATTTGATTTCTGGTTCCTGATTCTAAAAAAGTATTTGATATGAATCTTGATTTCATTAAAAAAGGTTCATACTTAATTCCTATTCTAGTTTGACTAAAATTAACAACAGATATTAAAGATAGTATTAGAATAAAATTCATTGTCTTTTTCATAATGATTTCTCATCTGGTAGTAATTCTTGTTGTAGAAGTCGCATAAGTGTTTGATAAGACCCAGCCGTCAGCTAAATCATTTTGATTGTAATCACAAGGATTAGTTTTTGAACATTCGCATGTATAAATCCACAGTCTCTCAAATTTATTTAACCAACCTTTTTGAAATGCATAACCACAGAATATATCAACCTTGTATAATTCACTTGCACCTCCAGCATATAACCAAATTAAGCTGTAATTATGGTCATTTGCCACTTCTAACAATCTACCATATTCAACATTCCCTAAATTATGATAATCTTCATCAAGACCAATCCATTGTGTAAATACTTTTGTTTGACCGAAATAATTTTTGAAAAAATCCCATACCTCACTTTGATCATTTATATTATTAAAGATTCCGCTTTCATAATCAGAATACATCATACCAGAATTTGGAGTTAAATTTGCAAATTGTAAGTAATAAGGTAGAGTGCTACCAAATGTTGTATACTGATTATCTGCACTTCCTACTAGAAATTTTGCATCTGATCTAACACTTAAAATAGCAGCTGAAGCATTTATAAGATCTGTTAGGCTCCAAGTATGTTCTTCAATTTCAAGTGGTTCATCTGTATAATGGTAAAGAAAATCTTTTATATAATCATATGTTACCCAAAAATTGTATTTGCTGGGAATAATATGCATTAAATCCGAATATCTAGAGAACCCTACTGATTCGCATAATTGTATCCTATTAATCATTGTCTGTGGATTATTATCTAATGGCCAAACAACTGCAAGATTTGAAAAACTATAGTAATTTTTTATTTTATTTAACCACTCATAATTATAAAATTGTTGATTTATCCAAATCCCTATTCTTTTGTTCGGAATTTGTAAATATTTCTCCATTATCCAATATTGTTTGTCCATTACTCCACATACTGGTGCATTAGGAACAATCCCTCCACCTTTCCCTTTATCCTTATTTTTTTCTTTATCTTTTATTTTAGCTGTATCTGTTTTGGTAGAATCACCAGTAATACTGAAACTAATTTTATCACCGGCTTCATTAGTTTTTTGCAAAACTGATTTCTCTTTGCTTGTTAATTGTTCAGTTGGCTTTTCTTCCGAACAAAAATTAAAAAATGTAATTATCAATAGTGTTAAAAATATGTGAGTGAGTGAGTGGTAAATTGATTGATTAATTTTTTCATATACCCTCCGTTTAATTTAAAGAATTTAAACCCCTATTTAAACTGATTAATAATTTTAAAATAAGCAAGTGAAAATTTTGGGTATAATAATTTTGTTTAATTAAAGGCTACGCAAAGTGCAATTATTTTATTTGCGATCTTTACGAAATCTTTGCGTTCTTTGCGTGTAAAGCTTTGTATTTTTCCGTGGAATAATATTATAAATTTTCAAACCGCAGAGATTGCAAAAGTTATTATGGATTAAGATTTCTCATCACGCTGTGCGGGATTCGAATTGACACAATTACTATTTACGTGTTACTAATTGGCAAAATAAAGAGTGTAAATTCTAATTTTACCGGACTTTGCAAATTAATTTGTCCTCTCTATATTTGTTTTCATGAAAGAAAAAGAAAAAAAATTTGTCCTCAAAGGACTTTCTCTAAATGAGTTAAATAACTACTTCGAAAGGATAGGCGAGCCAAATTACCGCGGAAATCAGATTTTCAATTGGATATATAATCACATTTCATTCGATTTTAATGAGATGCTTAACATTCCGAAATCAACTAGACAACACCTTGAAGACGAATGCGATTTAAAAACATTAACTCTAGTTAAAGAACAAAAATCAAATTCAACTGGAACTACCAAATTCTTATTTGAAACCTTTGACAGAAAAAAAATAGAATCCGTCTTAATTCCAGAAAAAGAAAGAAATACATTATGCATTTCAACTCAAGTCGGCTGTCCTTTGGACTGTAAATTCTGCGCAACTGGATTGATGGGTTTTAATAGAAATCTTTCCGCCGGCGAAATTGTTGATCAATATTTGATGATTGCTAAAGAGATTGGAAAAGAAAAAATTACAAATATTGTGTATATGGGTATGGGAGAACCTCTTATAAATTACGACCCTACAATTAAATCTGCAGAAATATTCACACATGAATTAACAAAAGGTTTGAGCCGTACAAGAATCACAATTTCCACTGCTGGCATTCCTAATAAAATAAAAGAATTATCAGAAAGTAATTTAAGAGTTAAACTTGCTCTTTCTCTCCATTCTTGTTTTGATGATATCCGTTCGAAAATTATGCCGATAAATAAAAAATATCCTTTACAGCAAAATCTCGATGCAATTAAAATCTATGCGAAAAAAACCAAGACACGCATTACTTACGAATACACGATGTTAAAAAATATTAATGACAGAGAGGAAGATGTAAAAGCTCTCATAAAATTATGCAGATCAATTCCTTCCAAGATTAATCTCATTCCCTTTAACAGTATTAAACATATGAATCCAGGCGGAATTTCAAACGAACTTGAACCAACTCTACAAAAAAATATTTTAGAGTTTGCAAATAAGCTGAGAGAAAATAATATAACAGTTATGCTAAGGGAAACACAAGGTGATGATATATCTGCAGCATGCGGTCAGCTTGCTGTAAAGTCTTAATAAGATGCTGCTATTCTCTTTATTTATTTCTTCCTTTCTATTTGATTAAAAGTTTCCTAATATTCCTAAAAGAAACCGAGGTTAGAATGAAAGCAGTAATAATTTCATTTATGCTTTTTCTCTGTTTCGCTTTTACTTCAATATCATACTCACAGCCTAAACAAGTTAAGCCAAAGCAGTATTCAGTAGTTGTATTACCTTTTTATGATGATTTGAATTATCCTTATGGTAATGATCAAGTAAGAGAAGGTTTGATTAGAGCATTTTATAGAAGAGATTACAATGTTGTAATGGATGATTCCACTTGGTCAATTTTATTGAATCTTGATTACAGATTAGCAAAAATTTTACCGGTTGATGCAGATTCAATTTCTAGATTAATTGATGTTGATTTAATTGTTTTCGGACAAATTCACAATACTTATAAATCAAGAAGTTCTTTGTTTTTAGATTATTCAATTTCAAATCCAGTTATGGTTTGGGTTTTTGATGCAAGAAAAAAAGAAGTTGTCTTGAGAGAGAGATTAAGTTTTACTGAGCGGTGGGGCTTAATTCAAAAAAATTATAATGTTTACGATTTAGGTGATATGGTTGTTGATAAACTAATTGTCATGGGATACAAATAAAATATTTTGAAAATATTTAAGAAAGGAAGTGAATTAAAATGAAAGTTTATTTTATTTCATTTTTCCTTTTTGCCGCTGTTAGTTTTACTTATTCACTTTCTGCGCCAAATGATTCTGCAAAATCTAAGCCTCTTTCTGTAATTGTGATGCCATTTATTGAAAATCAATTTTATCCCTATGACTACGATACGATAAGAGATTCATTTATTAGAGCATTTCACCGAAAGGGCTTTAACGTAATTGTTGATGACTCAACTTGGTATGTTTTGTTAGATACCGGATTACATTTATCACAATTATTCCCTACTGACTTAGATTCCGTGTCCCAAGTTATTGATGTTGATTTGATTGTTTATGGTCATTTGAATTATACCTATTTCCAGAGAGGTGTATATTCACGCCAAAAAATGATAAAGAATCCAGTCCAAATTCGTGTTTACGATACCAGCAAAAAGGAAATAGTACTGCGCGATAATCTTTACCTTTCAGAAAGAAGAGGTTGGGTTTACCACAGCCAAACATCTGAAGAATTAGGCACTTATATTTTAAGACGTCTTAGATTTTTAGATTATAATACAAACAAAAAATAATTAACCAATAAGCAGCTTCATTTTCAATTTTTAACTCATTAGTTTTACTGCATACTTTATATTTAACTGGAAATTTACAGCAACTATTAAACTTCATTAACGTCCAAATGATAAAATTATTTCATCATATGCCAAATTTAGTTTTACTTATTTTTATCGTTGGTTTCCTATCATACTTTAACTCATTAGGTCAGGCCACCTCAGAATGTACAATAAATGGATTTGTGTATGATTCATCAAATGGAGAAGCATTAATTGGTGCAAATATTTATTTGAAGGAATTAAAGATCGGTTCAAGTTCCAATGTAAGCGGATTTTTTGTTATACCAAATGTTAAACCCAGCAATTACACTTTATTGGTTAGTTATGTAGGTTATAAAACATTTTCTCAGGAAATAACACTCGTAACAAATGAAGTTAAAAGAATTAATGTTTACTTGAATCAGGAGGCAATTTTAGAAAGCGAGGTTGTAGTAATTGCTGACTCAATAAAAATAATAGATAAACTTTTCAATAAACCCGTTTCAAGGATTGATTTATCGCCAGTTCAAATAAGTAAAGTTCCGCAAGTAATTGAATCAGATTTATTACGCACACTACAGTCGCTCCCAGGTATTGTACCCTTATCAGATTTTTCTTCAGCAATTTATGTAAGAGGCGGAACGCCAGACCAAAATTTATTTTTAGTAGATGGAACAGATGTTTACAATCCCGAGCATGCATTTGGATTGTTTTCAACATTTAACACTGATGCAATAAAAAATGTAGAAGTATATAAAGGTGGTTTTGGAGCAGAATATGGGGGAAGACTTTCTTCTGTTATAAACATTACAAATAATGACGGCAACAGAAATAATTTTGAAGGGAAGGCAGCATTAAGTCTCCTTTCGCTTAACGCTACACTGCAAACTCCAATTGGAAAAATTGGATCACTTTCTGGTTCATTAAGAAGAACTTATATCGATCAAACACTTGCAAAAATTATAGACGATGTTCCAGATTACTATTTCCTTGATGGAAATGTGAAAGCTTTTTTCGACATTGACCAATCAAATAAACTTAGTATAAGTTACTTCGGAAGTTTAGATAATCTCGATTTCGTCCTTGATAAAGATCGTATTGAATCAATTGGATTCGATTATATATGGGGGAACCAAACTGGCAGTATTAATTGGCGCACAATTTTATCACCAAAAATTTTCGGCAACTTTTGGCTTACTGGAAGCAAGTTCTTCTCGGATTTTGACTTTGATAATTTTGAACTTCGCGAAGAAAATAAGATCTCTGATGTAACATTAAAAGGAGCAATAGATTATTTCTTCAGCGAAAATCTTGAGTTCAAATTTGGATTTGAACAAAAAAATGTTTCTGGCAGCTTAAAGCAAAATACATCTGCAGCACGCGTTGATGTCTCCAAACATAGAAAATTATTTTCACTCTACTTTATCTCTTATTGGAAACCAAATCCCCTTTGGAATATTGAAACCGGAATTCGTGCAGAGTATTTTGATTCTGATAAAGATTACAGAAATATTGATCCTCGTATGACAATAAAATATAAACTAACAGAATCAAGCAATTTAAAATTTTCTACTGGTTTATTTACTCAATATGCAAATAGAATTCCACGATTGTTTTTTGTTAGCGTTTGGACAAGCGCAGACGAAAATTATCAAGGTTCAACAGCTTCACATTTTATTCTTGGATATCAAAAAGCATTGCCATACAAAACTGAGCTTGAAATAGAATTCTATTACAAATCCTACAAAAATATCTATTCATATAACCATACTTTTCTTGCTGATGTTTCAACTAATAACTATTCAGAAGATAATCTTCCGCTATTTAATTCCAGTAAAGGATTGTTTAATCGAGGTAACGGCACATCTCTTGGGCTGGAATTATTATTTCGTAAAGATTCTGGTGCTATAACTGGCTGGGCAGCTTATTCATACGCAAATACAAAATATGAACTTGAAATGATAAACAAAGGAATAAGTTTTCCGCCGCGACACGACCGAACTCACACTATTAATATTGTGACTAATATCGACATAAGTAATATTGAAAATGAATTTCTCGGAAAACCATTTATTAAGCCTGATAAAAACTGGACTCTTGGATTTAGCTTTACATATTATTCGGGACAGCCGATAACACTCCCATCTTCAGTATATGTTATTAACTCTTTTCCAGATTGGGTCGGAAATCAAAAAAGCATTGCAATATATCCTTCTAGTATAAATGAATTCAGACTCCCCTATTACGCTAGGTTAGACTTTAGTTTAACATACAATATACATTATGAAGGCTGGACGCTTTCTCCATATTTACAAATTTTTAATCTCCTCAATAGGAAAAACGTTTGGTTTATTGAATATGAAAATGAAATTAAGCTCGGAACGGTTACACAAAAAGTATCGAATGTCTCAATGTTTCCTCTGCTTCCAAGTATTGGTGTTCAATGCAAATTTTAATAAATATGAATTTCTTAAAAAGATTTTACTTATTTCTATTTCTTCCATTACTTTTCGTACTGTTTAGTTGTGGAGAGACTGTTGTTGAAATTGGGCAAAATACTTACAACCCTAAAATTGTTATTGAAGGTTATCTCCTCCCAGGCAATAAGGTATCAAATATTAGAATTTCTCGAAACATTCCCCTTAATACATACATCGATCCAAAAGACGTGATTTTATCTGATGCTAATGTTAAAATAATTGACCTTCAAAACAACAAAGAATATTCTCTCAAATATAACCCAGCCAAATTCTCATTTGAATACGTAGGAAATGATTTAAAGATAGACCACAACAATTCTTATAAGCTAATTGTAAGTGCTGTAATTGATTCAAAACAACTAACAGCAAGTTCCATTACTAAAGTTCCAGCAAAGGGTTTTAAATTATTGACGGGTGATTCAATCCTCGATTCACTGAAATACCGCGAGATGAATAGTCAAGGTGATATGAAAAATTTTAATTTCTCTTTTGCACCTTCGCCCGGTACAAGCTTTTACGGATTTTCATTCATTGCACTGGATGCAGATACATCTTCTTTTATCTTCAATAACGCATATGTAAATGTTACAATGAAAGATTTAAGAGAACGATTTGATAATTTTAAGTTTCGGGCGAGATGGCTGCAAAATGTAAATAGTTACAGTGATAAGATATCACTAAAGTTAGAGTGGCTTGAAATTTGGTTTTACAGCAGATATAGAGCTATTATTTATGCTGGTGATGAAAATTTTCGATTGTTTTTCCTTACTTTCAAAACAGTTCAAGAATTTGATGGAAATTTCCATGAGCCGCGTATTAATATTCAGGGAGATGGAATTGGTATATTTGGCTCTGCTATAGCAGATACTGTTTACTTTAAAGTTCTCAAATAAAATTCTTTTGTTTATCTTTATATTGGTTTAGCAAAAGCTAATAGTGTTTGATTCATATTTTTTTTAATTGAGGATATAATGAAAAAGTTTTTGAAAATTATTTCAGTTTTTTTTCTACTTCTGCTTTTAGTGATTAATTACGGCTGTAGAAAAGATGAGCAGCAACAGTCGGAAGATGTTTTAACTACACCTTCTACCATTTATTTAGTTGCACTTGAAGGAACAAAATTAACTGGCAAAACTATTGGCTGTAATGATATTTTAATCACAAAAAATATAAATGTAATAGCTAAAAAAACTTTGTTACAAGCAACACTTGATGAACTACTTCAGTACAAAGAAATTGATGAACTTAAAAATTTTATAAAAGGTCCTGGCTTAATGCTCGTACAAGTAACAGTCTCCGCTGGAATGGCCGATGTATATTTCAAGGGTGATTTTTTAATTTCTGGTACTTGTGATATACCGAGAATTAAAGAACAATTAGTTGAAACAGCAAAAAAGTTCACCGAATACAAGAAGGTGAATTTCTATATTAATAATCAAACTCTTGATGAGTATCTTTCAGTTGCAAATGCATCATTCTAATGGCTTGGTTATATATTTTAATTGCATCAATATTTGAAATAAGCTGGGCTGTTGGCTTAAAATATTCTGAAGGCTTCACTCAGTTAATACCATCCATCTTTACAATTATTACTATGATATTAAGTTATGTTTTCCTAGCATTGGGAGTAAAGACTCTTCCAATTGGGACAGCATATGCAGTCTGGACTGGAATTGGTGCAATTGGAACAGCCGTTTACGGAATTATTTTTTTTGATGAGCCAAAAGACTTTTTAAGAGTGTTTTTTATTTTTTTAATTGTAATTGGCATTATCGGATTAAGATTAACTTATAAAAGCGAACCATACATTGGATGAAAAAATTATCCCACGCTGAAATATCACAGAACAGATCAACTATCGATTCACTTCACTTAGTAAAAAAATTACCTGTTTATGTTTTACTTAATAGTATTCGCAGCAGTTATAATGTTGGTTCAATTTTTAGAACTTCAGATGGAGCCATGATTCAAAAATTGTATCTATGCGGTTATACTCCAACTCCTGAAAAGAAAGAAGTTCTTAAAACTGCATTAGGCTCCCAAAATAGTATTGAATGGGAATATGTTAAGAATCCAGCAGAAGTAATCCTTTCTTTAAAAGAGAAAGGATTTAAAATATGTTCACTTGAACTAACGGATTCAAGTATACCCTATTATACAGTGCAGAAAAACGATTTTCCACTTTGCCTTGTTGTAGGAAATGAAATATCAGGAGTTTCTCAAGAATTAATTGATCTTTGTGACTTTTCTATTGATATCCCACAATTCGGAATTAAACAATCACTAAATGTTGCTGTAGCATATGGAATATCGATTTTCGATCTAAGAAGAATTTATGATTCGGTTTGATCAATTAACCAGAATATGTAAAATAATTTTCACCATTATCTTTTACGTGTATAAGTATAATATTTGCTCTTACTAATTTAATTAAAGTCCTTGATGCTCTTCTTTCGGATATGTTACAATGTTTTGACAATTCTTTAACTGTAATTAATTCATTCTTATCTAAAAATTCAAAAACTGATTTTTCAATTTTCCCAACATTATAATTAACTAATGATTTTCCAGAACTAGTTGTCTGCATTAATTTAATCATCTCTTTACTTGCTAAAACACTTTTATCATTTATGCGTACATAAACTTGTGCAGTATTTAAATCGAGAGTTTTATTAAAATCTTGAAGACGATGAGGTTTAATTTTTGATTCTAGTACTTCAACTACTAAAACTTCCTTGTGTTTTATTTCATGAAAAGAAATTCTATAATCTATTGGCGGCTCACAATACTTTTCTGCAGTTTCTCTAATTAATTCAGTATCACTTTTTTCACTAGCAATTCCGTACACTGAGGCATCATCATCAATACCAATTAAAAGGTATCCTCCGCTGGTATTCGCAAATGCAATTAACTCCTTTGCTATTTTTTCATGCGAAGAGAAACGCTGTTTGAATTCAACGTGAACCCCTTCTTTTTCCTCTATTAACTCGAGTACTTTTTTGTGGTTCATTTCGAAATGCTGCTTTTAACTAATATTGAATCTTTTTCTTCGAAGTATCGGGTACTGTTGGTTTTACTTTGTCGTCAATAATTTTTTTAGGAGGATCGTCATTCGTACGTTCTTTATTAATTGGTGCATCATCACTTAAATCTTTTTCAATTTCATCTGGCTGTAATATTTGTTTGATAGAATCCTTTATTGCAGCAGAATCAACTTTAGTTTTTTGAGCTAAACTATCTTTCATTAATAATGCTTTCTTTTTTTCTTCTTGCTCTTTTAATTTCTTTTCTTGCTCAAGTTTGTATTCATCATATTTTGCTGTCACCAATTGGCTGAGCGGATTTCCTCGATATTCTTTTGATGATAATATTCCATAATAAAATGCAGCAGAATCATACTGTTTCATCTCTTCATAAATTAAGCCAACATAGTAAATAGCTTTTGGCGCTAAATTTGAATTTGGATAAGTCAAATATACATTCTGAAATCCAGCAACTGCTTTTCGATATTCTTTTTTATAGTATTCATTTTCAGAATTCACATATTGCTTCTCAGCCGGATCTTCCATAGTAGCTGTTTGTTTTTCTTCTTTTTTAATTAAACCTAATTTCTTACCGGCTTCTTGGTAAAGAGTACTTGTTGGATATTTGTCATATACTATTTGATAAAAACTATCTGCCTTCTCTTTTTGTTCTAAAGTTTCAAAATAAGTTCCAAGTGCAAAAAAGGTTTTAACTTGAAAAGAACTATCGTTTGAATTTGTTAATACACCATTGAAATAATAATAAGCTGAATCTGGCACATCTAATTCTGAAAAAAATAAACTTCCAAGTTCATAATAATTTTTTGCTTTAAGGGAATTAAGTGAATCAATAGTAATCTTTGGCCGCTCGGGTTTTTTAACTTTACCTTGTGCTATTAATTGCGATAAAGGAATTTCTTCCCCTTCTTTTATTGGCTTTTGTGTTTGAGATTGCTGTTGTTGTTGCGCTTGTTGCTGCTGTTGCAGCTGCTCTTGCAACTGTTTATCGGTTATTTGTTGAGGAGAAAGTCCCTGGCTTAATGCTTCAGCTTTTTTTCGACTCTCTTCCATATATTCTTTAAATGCAATATCATAATCAATTGAATCACGTAAAAAACGATCTGGATTTTTCACATAATCAATTTGTACATCAAACTCTCTGATACCTTTTCTCAAATCGAAATATTTGGATATACTTCTGGATCTATCTCCAGCTTCCATTTTTCTTTCTCTTGGAGCCATTGAAGAAGCAGCTTTAACATAGTATTTATATGAACTATCATAATCACCAAAACTTCGCTCGTATATTTCACCAAGCATTAATTGTGCAAAGCCAGCTGTTGGTTTTATTTTATAAGTTGAATCCACATCCTTAAAAATATTGATAGCTTCTTTCTCTTTCCCTTGATCATAAAATAGCAGCCCTATTTCATTTAATATTCTATCCATTTGAGCTACAAATTTTCCTTCATCGCGTAATTTCAATAAAATACTTTCACTTTCGTCTAATCTATCAAGTTCTTTTAATAGAATGCCATATTCCAATCTACTTTCAAATTCAATTTCAAACGTTGGAGAATGCTGCAAAACAGTTGCAAAAGCTTTAAGAGCATTTTCTTTATCATCTTGGAGCAAATAAATTCTTCCAAGTTGATAAAGTACAAGAGCTGAGATCTCATCGTCTTGAGACGAGCCAATAAATTCATCACATTCTTTTACTGCAGATTTGTAATCTTCCCTGAATACAAAAAATCCAATTTTAGTAATGAATGCATTATTAAATAAAGATTCATCTTCATCTTGAAGCGCATCTTTCTTTACTTGTTCTAATAGGATTAATCCTTGTTCAAAATTTCTTAACTGAAGATAAGATTTTGCTAACCAAAGCTTATTATGATATTTATAATCAGACTCAATTGATGCAAGCTCTAAAAATTTTCTTTGGGCTTTAGCATATTCTTGCTGATAATAAAATGCTTTTCCGGTCATGAATAGTGCATCATCAAAATATGATGACTCAAGATCGAATTGAAGAATTTTTGAACACTTTTCAATTACTTTAGTTAAATCTTGGTTTATTTGTTGATTAATTCTTTCACGACGAAATGCAAATACATCAGTTTGCTCCAACAATATTTGTTCTTCAGCGCGGTCAAATAACGTTTTGGCATTATAGTAGGTATTGAAATAAGTAGTATAGTCTTTCCACACTCCGCAGCTAATTATAAGCATGGAAAAAAAAGAAATGAATAAAATTGCATAAAGTTTTTTTGCACTTTTCATTATAATCTCTTTTTAATTGCAAACTTTGTAAAAACTTTTATGCAGTCACCTTAAAATAGTTAATGGAAATAAATTATAATGCTTCGGGACCCGATTCATCAGTTCTAATCCTAATTACATCGGCTATATCAGAAATAAATATCTTTCCGTCACCAACTTGTCCAGTTTTAGCAGTTGTAAGAATAGCATCAACAACTTTTTCGCTCATGGAATTATCAACAACAACTTCCAATTTTATTTTGGGCACAAATTCAATTTGGTATTCACTGCCTCGGTAAGTTTCTTTATGTCCTTTTTGACGACCATATCCTCTAATTTCAGTTATAGTCATTCCCCTTACACCAACCTCAAGTAAAGCTTCTTTAACATCATCTAACTTAAAAGGACGAATTATAGCTTCTATCTTTTTCATAAACTCCTCAATTAGAAGTTTTTACCATGGCAATTTTTGTATTTCTTACCACTACCGCAAGGGCAAGGATCATTTCTTCCAACTTTTTCTTCTACTCTAACTGGCTGCTGTTTTCCGCGTGGTCCAGCTTGATCTTCAAGCGACGGTGTTTTTAATCCTAAATTATCGGTTGTGTCTTTAATGGTCTGCATTCTTTGCGCTGGCGCTGGTCTTCTTCCTTGAATCTCCGCTGGTTCCTGAGGCCAAAATTTAAAACAAAACGAGACAACATTATTTCTTATGTGTTCAAGAAGTTGAACGAACATACCATACGCTTCCCCTTTATATTCTAAAAGCGGATCTTTTTGACCATATGCTCTAAGCCCAATACCTTCTTTAAGATCATCCATTTCTCTCAGGTGATCTTTCCATTTTTCATCAATAACACTTAAAACAGCATATCTTTCTAAACGAGCCATCAACTCTGAACCAATCATTTCTTCTTTTCTCTTATAAAAATCTTTAGAAACTTCAACTAACTTTTCTACTAATCCATCTTTGCCAAGTTTTTCAAATGCTTCCGGTTCAATTCTAAAATCAACGAGAAGATGTTGTAAAATATCATCATGAATTTTATCAATATCAGCATCATCATAACTAGAATCAACAACACTTGTAATATATTCTTCCAAATACTCAAAAATCTCCGCCTTTAATCGTTCACCTTCTAATGCTTGTTTCCTCCTCGAATAAATTACTTCCCTTTGCTGATTCATAACGTTATCAAATTCAAGAAGGCGTTTTCTAATCGCAAAGTTATTTTCTTCTACTTTCTTTTGAGCTCGTTCAACGGACTTGCTGATCAAAGGATGCTGAATTGCTTCTCCTTCTTCCATTCCTAATTTGCCCATAACATTAGTGATTCTATCAGTTCCAAAAAGACGCATTAAATCATCTTCCAATGAGATTAAGAACTTAGAAACACCCGGATCTCCTTGTCTTCCTGATCTACCTCGTAATTGTCTATCTATTCTTCTAGCTTCATGTCTTTCAGTTCCAAGAATGTATAAACCTCCATTTTCACGAACTCCAGCTCCCAGTTTTATGTCTGTTCCACGCCCAGCCATATTAGTCGCAATGGTAACTGCACCAGGTTGACCAGCAAACGCAACAATTTCAGCTTCACGTTGATGCTGTTTTGCATTTAATACGTTGTGGGTAATGCCCTGACGCTTTAACATTCTGCTAATCGTTTCCGATACTTCAACACTTGTAGTGCCAACCAAAACCGGACGTTTCTCTTCTTTCAACTCTCTTACTTTATCAATAATAGCGTTAAATTTTTCACGCTTTGTTCTGAAAATTGCATCGTCTTCATCATCTCTTAAAATCGGTTTGTTTGTTGGAATAACGACTACCTCCAATTTATAGATTTCAAAAAATTCTGATTCTTCAGTTTCAGCGGTACCAGTCATTCCAGAAAGTTTACGGTACATTCTAAAATAATTTTGAAGTGTAATTGTCGCTAAGGTTTGGGTATCTCTTTCAACTTTTACATTTTCTTTTGCTTCAATAGCTTGATGCAACCCATCTGAGTATCTTCTTCCAGGCAATATACGTCCAGTAAATTCATCAACTATTGCAATTTTACCATCTTCTGTTATAACGTACTCAACATCTTTCTCGAATAATGTATAAGCTTTTAATAATTGATTAAGTGTGTGGATTCTATCTGAACGTTCAGCATAAGTATGATAAAGTTCATCTTTCTTTTTAAGTTTGTCTTCAGGTTTAATTGAGGGATCGATTTCTATTTTGCTTATTTCAGTTCCAAGATCTGGCAGAACGAAAAATTGTTTTCCTTCATAAGAACCATGAGCTAATTCTTCACGCCCTTTATCAGTTAAATCTATTTGATTATTTCTTTCTTCAATTGCGAAATATAATTCTTCATCAATTTCAGGCATTCGTTTAGCATTTTCTCGTAAAAATTCCAGCTCAGTCTGCTGCATTAATTTTTTGTATTCAGGTTCAGAAAATAATTTCATCAATGCCTTGTTTTTAGGAAAACCCCGATGAGCTCTCAATAAGTAAACACCAGCTCTCTCCCTATCTTTAGATTGATCCGACTGCAATAATTGTTCTGCTTCTTTAACAATTGTTGCAACAAGATTGGCTTGCTTTCTAATCAAGCGGTCAACTCTCGGTTTCATCTCATCAAACTTTTGGTCTCCTCTATCAACCGGACCAGAAATAATCAATGGGGTTCTTGCTTCATCAATTAAAACTGAATCTACTTCGTCAACAATTGCATAGTTATGACCTCTTTGAACACAATTAGATTTATCAATTGCCATATTATCACGGAGATAGTCGAATCCAAATTCGTTATTCGTTCCATATGTTATATCATTCCTATAAGTAATGTAGCGTTGCTCGCTATCCATTGTGTTCAAAATACACCCAACCGTTAATCTATGGAATTTGAAAATTTCTCCCATCCATTCACTGTCTCGTTTTGCTAAATAATCATTTACGGTAACTATGTGAACACCCCTTCCAGTCAAAGCATTCAAATAAATTGGTAATGTTGCTACAAGAGTTTTGCCTTCACCAGTTGCCATTTCAGCAATTTTTCCTTGGTGTAGCGCAACTCCTCCAATTAACTGAACATCATAAGGAATCATATCCCAAGTAATTTTGGTTCCAGCGATTTCCCAAGATTTTCCAACAAGTCTTCGGCAAGTATCTTTAACAACTGCAAAAGCTTGTGGTAATATTTCATTTAAAATTTCTTCATACTTTTGATCTAATAGGTCATTGGATTTTTCAAGGTCGTCATAAATTGCATGTTTTTCTTGTGTCGATTGGACTTCATTTAATTGATTTTTAAGGTCATCAATGTGAAATCTTAGCTCATGAGTTGCATCCTGAATGATTCCTTTAAATTCCGTTGTTTTCGCACGTAATTCATCATCAGATAAATTTTTTAATTTTTCATATTCTTCATTAATAATACCAACTAAAGGGTTTAAGTCTTTCAAAACACGAGTGTTCTTATCGCCAAACAGTTTTTTCACCAGAGAATTAAACATTAATCGCTCCACTTTTTCGGGTTTGAAAATTAAATAAAGGGGTTCTGAAATGCAATGAAACTCCCTTTTTACACTCTTTTTAGGTCTCCATTTGCTTTATAAAATTATAAATCTTGGATGTTTCGATGATTTAAAAATTTTCTTAATAGTATGACATTCAATTTGTGCGATTTATTTCATTAAAAACTATTTTTGATAATCAGACTATAACCTAATCGGATTGAAAAAGAAAATTCGAATATCAAGTAATCTTATTTATGAATTAATTAAGTTATGCGAAGGGAAAATTTCTTCTGCTAATTTCGAAAAATTAATTAGTGCGCTAAATGGTGAAGCAGCCAAATATTTCTTTACTTCAACTTCAGAAGCTAACTTATTAAGAATTCTAAACTCGGTTTATGATAAATCTGTTTTCCTATCGGATTTAATAAAGTATCCCCATCATGTTGAAATACTCTTCGCTATAGCTGCAAGCAGTAATTACTTAACTGATATTGTCGTCCGCAATCCAGAATATTTATATCAGTTATTTGACCCAAGCTACCTCTCCAGTGAATTATCAGAAGACAAACTTGCATTAGAAATTACAGAAGGTGCAGATAAATTCAAAAGCCTAAATTCTAAGTGTAATTTCCTAAGACAATTAAAGAAAAGATATATCCTTAAGATTGGATTAAACGACATTCTTGGGTTAAATGACCTTATAAGTATTACTAATGAATTATCAATATTAGCTAAAAAAATTAATGAAAAATTATTTGATCTTTGCTTTGATGAAATCAATAATAAATATGGAACGAATTGCGATAAAAACAATTTCTGCCTTTGTTCCTTAGGAAAACTTGGCGGAAATGAACTGAATTACAGTTCTGACGTGGATTTGATTTTATTCTATAATAATAATTTTGTAATTGAAGAGATAAAAAAAGAATTTCATGATTTCCTAAGCGAGGTTGTTCTACTTTTTATCAAGTGTTCAACAGATATAACAGAGAAAGGTTACATTTATAGAGTTGATTTCAGATTAAGACCCGATGGCAGATACTCTCCATTGTGCAAATCATTTGATGATTATATTAGATATTACGAAACGCGGGGTGAGGACTGGGAAAGACAAATGTTAATTAAGCTGAATTTTGTTGCTGGTAGTAAATTACTTTACAATAAGTTTTTCGATTATTTACAGCCATTCATTTTTCCAACATCGTTTTCAATACCGCTTTTTGATCAAATACGAAAGATGAAACTTAATATTGAGAGACATAATAAGGATATAGAAAATATTAAATTATTTATAGGTGGAATAAGGGACATCGAGTTTTCCATTCAAGCTCTTCAATTACTTTATGGTGGTCAATATCCGAAAATTAGATCTGGAAATACATTATATGCCATTGACGTATTAAGCAAGATTAATTTATTGAAAGAATCAGAAAAAAATATTTTTTCTGAAGCTTACATACTTTATCGAAAAATAGAACACTTTTTGCAGCTAATGAATGATACTCAAACGCATGTTATTCCAACAAAAGGTGAATTACGAGAAAAACTGGTCATTTATCTCGGTTTTACTTCAGAAAAAATGTTTAAACAAAAACTTAATATGCTTAGATCAAGTGTTAGACAAATTTATGATGAAATTCTTATTTCTGAAAAAGCCAATACATATGAAAATAAAATTAATTTTTCAGACCACAAACGAGCAGATTCAAATCTCAAATTCTTACGATTTGGTTCAGGAATATCCGAGCAAAAGAAAATTGATACTAGAACTGCAAAACTTTTTCAGCAGATTGAACCTCATTTCTTAAAATATCTATCCCAGACAGATTACCCAGATATAGTACTGGAAAATTTTACAAGAGTTATTCAGTCGGTAAAATTTCCATCAATTTTGTACAATGAATTTATTGATTCAAATTTTCTTCACAAGTTTTTATCGATTTGTGAAAACAATGCAAAGGGAATTGACTTTTGCATTACAGACAAAGATTCTACTGAATTACTTTTATCTCGAAAGGTTTTTGAAAAATTAAGCATGAGTGAATTAATAAGTTATTCAACCAGTCAAGTATTATTTATTCTTTCAATTCAATTTACACTTAAGATTATCAAAAGTGAAAAACTCTCATTAATTCTTACAGAATATTTAAAAGCAAAAATTTGCAGCATCGCAGTTAACAGCAAGTTAAACTATTCCTATTGCATAATAGGATTAGGTAGTTTTGGAAATAGTACAATGACTTTTTCTTCAGACATTGATTTAGTAATTATTATTGATTCCATAGAGAACAAACCTTATGTCCAGAAAGATTTTCAAGTACTATTAAATTCTTTTCAAAAGGAACTGAATCCTTTCAGCGTAGAATTCCGTTTAAGACCAGAAGGCAAAAGTTCTCAACTTATATGGGACGTTGAACATTATAAAAAATATATAACAGAAAGAGCGCGGGTATGGGAATTTCAAGCATTTACAAAACTTAACTTTATCTATGGCAACATAAATTTATTTGATGTTTTTTTTGAGAGTATTTTAGTTCAGCTAAAAAAATATGAAGCTGAATACATAAAAAAAGAAGTTATTATGATGCATCGTTCGATTCAAAAAGAATTAATTTCAGTAAGTGAAGTGTCTTTTAATTTAAAAAAGCAAAGAGGCGGTTTGAGTAGTATCGAATTCTTAATACAAATGATTCTCCTTTCAAATCATAAATTATTCAACACTCTATCTGGAAAAAGCACGATTAAGATAATAATCTATTTGAAAAAATCTATTAATAAAAATGATTTTGATATTTTGCTACATAATTACAAATTTCTTAGAAGAATAATATTTGCTCAACAAAATTTATTTAATTCGAGAAACTATTTAGTTCCAACTTCGCTTGATAAAAGAAAAACACTTGCTAAATATTTAAAATTACCCTCGGTTGAATCATTTAATAAAGAGTTAAATCATCTAATACAATCAACAAACAAATTATTTGAAAAATATGTTGGTTAGATTGAAAAATACGGTTATTAATCACTCTGATTGGTTCGTGGGTTTTATCTCCTTTATAGTGTATATATTTACATTAGCACCCTCTGTTGTGCAAATTGACAGCGGAGAATTAGCTGCTGTGCAGTCAACTCTTGGAATTGCTCATCCAACTGGGTATCCTATTTTCACAATAATCGGGTATCTTTTTATAAAGATTCCACTGCCATTTACTCAAATCTATAAAGCAAATTTACTGGCAGCTGCATATTGTTCATTAGGGGTCGTCTTTTTTATTAAATCCATTCATTACCTACTTTCAGAATTAAATTCAGAATCTTTTACTTTGGAAAGAAAAACCAAAACAAAAAAATTAAAAATTATCCAGCCATCTAATTTGAACAAAAGTAATCAAATAACTTTATCATCAATTGTTGGAGGATTTTTTCTTGCATTCAATAGAACATATTGGATGCAGTCAACTTCTGCTGAAGTTTATTCATTACAAATATTTTTGTTTGCACTTATAATTTACTTTGCATTGAAAGCATATTTTTCTAACAAAGATTCTTTTGGTAGGTGGTTAGTTGTAGCAATCATATTTGGATTAGGTTTTTCAAATCACATGACAACACTTCTTCTTGTGCCATACGCTGCAATATTATTTTTTCTTAAAGAAAAAATTTCAAACCTCAGCATAAAGCAAGTTTTCACATTATCTTCAGCATTTATTGGAACTATTTTTTTAACTTATTCATATTTACCGCTGCGTGCATTATCAAATCCGGAAATTAATTGGGGAAATCCAATAAATTTTGAAAATATCTTAAGACACATTTCCGGTAAACAATATCAAGTGTGGCTTTTTTCTTCTGCTGAAGCTGCAAAAAAACAATTACTATATTACCTCGAAAACTTACCGAGTGAATTTGCATATGTGGGTATCTTTCTAGCAATTCTAGGTCTTTCGGAATTATACAAAAGATCTGTGAAAATTTTTTGGGTACTTATGTTTACCTATGCTTTTTCAGTTTTATATTCAATTAATTATGATATCTCAGATATTGATTCTTACTTTTTAGTTTCTTACTTGCTAATTGCTATTTTCATTTCCTTTGGATTCATAACAATCATTACTACATTTAAACCCATTTTGGAATCTCATAGTAAAATAGGCTTTGCTCTTTTTTTAATTGTTATTCCCGGATTGGTAAATTTTAGTAAGGTTAATCAAAGCCAGCAGTTTTATTTTGAAGATTATACTAAAGAAATTCTTTCAAGTGTTGAGAAGAATGCTATTATTTTTTCTTATCAATGGGATTACTTCATATCCCCTTCTTATTATTTTCAATTTGCAGAAAATTATCGTAAAGATGTTGTTGTAATCGATAAAGAATTATTGCGAAGATCATGGTATTACAGACAAATTGAAAGAAATTATCCAGATGTATTGAAGGGAATTAAACAAGAGCTTAATAGTTTCCTTGACGCTCTCAAACCTTTTGAAAGAGATGAAAAATTCGATCCTAATATTATTGAAAAATATTACCGTGAAATTATGAAAAAGCTTATTTCTGAAAATTCTAATCGGCCTTTTTATATCGGATTTGAACTAATTCAAAACGAAATGAATCGAGGTGAGTTTAGTTTACCAGAAGGATATAAAATTATTCCGTATAAATATTTATTCAAAGTAGTTCGTTCTAATGATTATGTACAACTTCCATCTGCCGAAATAAAAATTAGAACTGAGGGGCCTACAAATAAATACACTGAAAATATTAAAAGCTTTGTTTCAAATATGTATATTAATCGAGCCTATTATGAAATGTCATTTTCTAAAAGAACTGAATTAAAAAATATTCTTGAAGCACTAAAGAAATTTAACCCGGAAATTAATTTGCCTGAAAATTTGATGAGTGCAATTCAATAAAAATTTATAATTCTTCTAAAATATTTTCTTTTCTATCTGGACTAATTTCTCTTTCAGTGAGAAATGATTGTAAAATTACATCGACTTGCTGGATCAATTTCTTCTTATAATACTTAGGAGCATAGATAGAACCATCAAGCATATAAATTCTTTTAGTCGGTTGATCATAAAATGTATAATTTACAAATGGACCGCCCATCGATCCATCGTTCATCCTCCACAAACCTTGAGTCATTAAAGCGTATCTATTTAGAAAATTAACTTCTGTTGTTGATTTATAATCATCAATTATTTCAACATAATTTGAGTCGTTTGAAGTTCTAAAATACTTTTGGGTTAATTTATTTCTTATAGAATATAGTGTGTCAGAATTCAACATTTCGGGAGAAGCATTGTCTATCCAATGAACAAAAATCCATCTCTCCATATCTGTTCCTGGAGATCTTCTCAGCCAAACAAATTTTTCTTTAGAATTATTTATTGATAAATAAAAATCGGATTGTACATATAAAATCCAACCGTATTCGTTCAGGAATTTTGCTTCTATGTCTTTTTGCTCATATCGCTCATTATAAAGGCTGCTATAAAGACGCTCATTTGAAATTTTTTGAAAATAGTGAAGAAGATTTTCATGCTGGTTAATAATATTCTTCTTCAATTTATCCATTGAACCTGAAGACAAAATCATAACAAGTTGATTATTAGCCCATAAATCTCTCTTATTAACAACAGTAACCGAATCATCTTCAATGAGTTTTTTAACATCCTTGTTTAACATTGCATTTATATATTCCCCGGCATCGGTTATAGAATTAATGGGAGAAATTAAAATCAAATTTTTTCGGTTTTTATACTTATCTATTTCATTTATATTCTTGCGAGTTAAGAAAAATAAATTTTCTGGTTGCGGTGTATAAATTATTTTCCCAAAAACTGTTAGAAGTGAGTTTTCAAGTTCATAGAATTCCAAAGAATCTGCGAAAACAATTATCTCATCTTCTTGACCGATAGCTGGTTTCTTTGCATCACCGCAAGAGGTAGCAAAAGAAAAGGTTACTAAAATTGCAAAAATGAATCCGAGCTTAATTTTTCTTAACCACAGTTCAATTCTTTTCATAATCTTTTTTGAATTTTATACTTAATAAATAACAATTAGGTTTCAATTAATTTGGTACGTTAGCAAGAATTAAAGGCATTTGAGGAAGTAATACAGAGTATAATAACCACATTACAATACAAATTGAAACCGGAACGGTTAAATTATCATCCGCCCAACCAATAGAAATATTTTCGGCAATTGCTCCTACAGCAACTGCTAAAATTCCGATTACAAATTCTAGTAAATGCCCTTCAATTTTCGGTGCTAATAAAACTACTATGCAAGAAAAAATAAAAAATGCTAATGTCCCCTCTAAACTTTTTACTAAAAAAGGAGTATTACCGTATTTTCTCCCAACTAATGCTGCCGCAATATCACCTATGATCAAAACAGCAAATGATGTAACTACAAAAACCTTGGGAAATATTAGAATTACAAAAACCGCAGAGATAAGAACATATGTTGCACCATTCAAATTTTTCTTTTTTTCATCTCTTTCATGTCTGCGAAGTAAAAAACCAAATATTTTGTAAAATAGATCGCTGATTGGTTTTACATAATACCTGGATAGGTCTACCATCAAAGAAAAAACTGCTAAAGGAATTAAAATAGATAAAGCTAATTCTTTAGTAATAAAATAATATACTACCGGAATGGAAAGCGAGCAAAAGTGAATTGCTTTTCTTAAAACTTCGCTTTGATAATCAATTGTGGCGCGGTCAGTTGCTACCATTTGCCTTTTCGGAATTCTTCTCAGTTTCTCTTTTTTTCTTATCCTTCAAAAGACTAACTACGTGTTCAGGAAGATTTTTCTGATCTTGCTCAGAATTATCATTCTTTTTAACCGGAGGTAATTCTTTACCACTCATTATTAAATCAATTTCTTCTGAATCTAAAATCTCCCTTTCTAAAAGTTCTTTTGAGAGACTATGCAGTAATTGACTATTTTCTTTCAGAATTTTTTCAGCTCTATTCATACAGTCTACTACAATTTTTTTTATTTCATTATCAATATCTTGAGCAGTTTTTTCGCTATAATCTTTATGCTTTGTAATTTCTCTTCCTAAGAAAATCTCTTCTTCGCGAGAACCATATGCAAGGGGTCCAAGTTTTTCGCTCATTCCCCACTCGCAAACCATTTTACGCGCAAGATTCGTTGCCTTTTCTATATCATTACCGGCACCAGTAGTAAATTTTTTAAAGACAATTTTTTCGGCAGCACGACCGCCTAACGCATAAGTTATCATAGATTCAAGATAGTCTTTTGAATAAGTATGTTTTTCATCAACTGGTAAATAAGTTGTTACACCTAGCGCTCTCCCTCTGGGAATAATTGTAACTTTGTGAACTGGGTCAGCTTCAGGAAGCATTTTTGCAACAAGAACATGCCCAACTTCATGGTAAGCAGTCATCTTTTTCTCTTCTTCAGATATAATTAAACTTTTGCGTTCCATTCCCATCATTACTTTGTCTTTTGCTTCTTCAAAATCGTCCATTCCAACATTATTTTTATTTTTTCTTGCCGCCAGTAATGCAGCTTCATTTACTAAGTTAGCTAAGTCGGCTCCAGCTAATCCTGGAGAACCTTTAGCAAGCACTGCAAGATCAACATCAGGTGCTAATGGAATTTTTCTTGTGTGTACTTTTAAAATTCCTTCTCTTCCTTTAACATCTGGTCTATCAACAACCACTTGCCTATCAAATCTGCCTGGCCTTAATAAGGCTGGATCTAAAACGTCAGGTCTATTCGTTGCGGCGATAATTATTACACCACTATTTTGCTCGAACCCATCCATTTCAACAAGTAATTGATTTAGTGTTTGTTCACGTTCATCATGTCCTCCACCAAGTCCAGCACCTCTATGTCTTCCAACAGCATCAATTTCATCGATGAAAATAATACATGGAGCGCTTCTCTTACCTTGCTCAAACAGATCTCTAACTCTACTGGCACCAACACCAACAAACATTTCAACAAAATCAGCTCCAGAAATTGAAAAAAATGGAACACCAGCTTCTCCGGCTACCGCGCGTGCAAGTAATGTTTTGCCAGTTCCAGGAGGTCCTAACAAAAGAACTCCGCGAGGAATTTTTCCGCCAAGTTTTTGAAATTTACTTGGCTCCTTTAAAAATTCTATAATTTCTTCTAATTCTAATTTAGCTTCATCAGCACCGGCAACATCTTTAAAGGTAACTTTTATTGCTGATTCAGAAATTAATTTTGCTTTGCTTTTTCCGAAATTAAAAATACCGCGTGTTCCACCGGCACCAGCTTGCATCCGTCTAAAAAACAAAATCCACACAGCAAAAATTATTATCCATGGAAGAAATCCAAGAAGAATTGTCATCCATTCATTGGATTCTTTAACAAATGTAAATTTGATATTCTTCTCTTTCCAAATTTTAATATTTTCTTCAAATAGAGATTGATCGAAAACTACATTAAAGTTTTGTACACTGACATCAGTATTATTAATAGATACTATTTGCTTTTCACTTAACATACCTTCGAGACGGTAATCATTAATATCCGATTTTACGATTTTCAAATCGATAATTTTATCAGCATTTAAAAACTTTTCATAAATATTATATGATACATCAACAGCACCGGAAGTACCAGTACGCATAAATTGCATAATTATCACAGCACCAATGATTACTGCGCCCCAGCTGAATACAGTTCTAATTATTTTTGACCAATCGAAATCACCATCTGGTTTTTGCGGTCCTCTGCCAAACGGTTTCTTCGATTTTTGATTATCTGAATCTGCCATATATAATTTTCTAAATCTGTTGAACATAGATAAATAATTCTCCGTTAATCGCTTAGTACATAAATTGAGCTTAAATTCCTATACTTTTGAGCATAGTCTAACCCGTATCCAATAACAAATTTATTTGGAATTTTGAAGCCAATATAATCAATTTTGATGTCATATTTTAAGCTGTCCGGCTTAAGCAGCAATGTAACAACCTTCATGCTTGCCGGTTTATGTTCTTGAATTAATTCTTCAACATATTTTATTGAGAGCCCAGAATCGACAATATCTTCAACAATTATTATGTGTCTATCTTTGATATCAGCATTAAGATCTTTAACGAGTTTAACTCTGCCAGATGAAATTTTTTCATCTCCGTAACTAGAAAGTTTGAAAAAATCTATTTCACAATTAATATTTATGTATTTCATTAAGTCGGACATAAACATGAATGATCCATTTAATACACCAATAAATATTGGTAGCTTAGTTTTATATTCTTCAGATATTTCCGATGCTAATTCAGATATACGTTTTTGAATTTCATTTTCGGTTAGCATTAGAACAAATTTTTCAGCTCCAACAAGTATCTCTTTTTTTGAATTTTTTAATTGATCCATAATTTATAAATCTTCTTTGTTTTTGATGTAATTTTGAATCTATCGTCAATCCTTAAACCAACAACCCATACTATATAGTTCCTATTAGTAAGAACTAATTGATTTTTTTTAATATCAGCGGATATTTTAGTGTCCGTCAGAAAATCTGATACTTTTCTAAAATTAGACATACCCAAAGGAATAAACCGATCCCCACTTTTCCATTTGCGTAAATTGAAATTCCCTTTAATAGTGCTTCCATCAATAAATTCTATTGATTTATTATCGTCCAGATTTACTGCCTTCAGTGCAATTCTCTCGATTCCAAGTTTATAATCCTTTAGTACTTTAACTTCACCAACGGAAATTGATTCATTTATTTCTTCATTGTCAGTTCGTTTAATAAGTAAGTAATTATTTTCTTTCAAAACAATTAATCCACCCTTAAGTTGGATTGATTTTCCTTTTTGCTTTTTGGAAAGCGAATTTATTTTAATAAAATCATTATAAGTGAATTCATAATTATATTTATCAAAAAGAACTTTACTTAAAATTTCACCACTAAATTTTACATGTTTTGATTCGAAAATCTTTAAGTCAATTTTAACCACATTTGGTTTTGAAACAATAAACTTTTTGTAGTACAAGGATATTTTGTTATGAATAATGTTTAATGAATTTTCAATTGTCTTCGAAGATCTAAAAACAGCAGAATCCAATGAAGGATTTATCTTATCTCTTAATAGAGGAATAACTTTATTACGTAAGAAATTCCTCTCATAATTATTTTCTTTATTTGAAGAATCAAGACGATAAGAGATTTTTGCCAATTTCAAATAATTTAATATTTCGTCTTTTGGTAAACATAAAATTGGTCTGATAATTTTATCTCGCTTAATTGGAATCCCCGAAAAACCTTTTATCCCAGTTCCAGATATTACATTCAATAATACAGTTTCAGTATTATCACATTGGTTATGTGCAGTTACAATTTTATTACATTTAAATTCATCAACTAATTCATTAAGATATTTGTAACGTAATTTTCTTGCAGCTTCTTCTATAGATATTTTATCTTCCTTGGCAACCTTTTTAACATCTAAATCCACAGTGTAAATCGGCACATTTAGTTTTTCACAAAAATCAATTGTAAATTTTTCATCTTTATCAGATTCAGAATTTCTAAGCTTATGATTGAAATGAACTGCAAGTAATTCAATTCCATATTTTTTTTTGAATTTATAAAAAAAGTTTAGTGCAAAAACAGAGTCTGGTCCACCGCTTATTGAAATTAATAGTCTATCATTGAACTTTACTAGCGAATATCTCGCAATGAATTCAATTACTTTCTGTTCAGTCTTTTTCATTTAGAATAATTATCTATTCAACAAAATAAAAAGTAGTTTCTAAGTCACTTAAATATTTTCAGTTATTTTCAAGATTAATGATTTCAAATTTTATAATACCGGCTGGAACTTTAGCTTCAACTTTTTGACCATTTTTTGCACCCATTAATGCTTGGCCAACTGGAGAACTAATAGCAATTTTTCCCTTTTCAAGATCGGCTTCCTCAGGAGAAACTAAAGTATACTTATAAATTTTTGAATTATTTAAATTCTTCACAGTTAATGTGGAAAGGATGTGTGCTTGGTCTTTTGGCATATTTGAAGTATCTATTACTCTTGCGCGTGATAAAAGTTCTTCGAGTTTGCTAATCTTTAATTCAAGCATTCCTTGTTCTTCTTTAGCAGCATCATATTCCGCATTTTCTGATAAATCACCATGAGAGCGAGCTTCTGCAATCCTTTCCGCCATCGCTTTACGACCGTTTGATTTCAAATCATTTAGCTCTTTTTCAATCTCTCTTATCCGCTCCTTGCTTAAATAGACGAAATTTGTCACTTAAAAGCTCCTTTTATTGGTAATATAAAAAAAAGTGCCACCTTCCGCCTTTTAAGCGGATTGTGGCACCGAAAAAATAAGAAGTTTGAATCAAGATATCAAGATAGGATTCTTCTTAGTTTTTCAATTTAATTCTACAGATTGAATGGAATTGACAATAATTACAAACAATTTTGTCTCTATCTTCATGAGGCGAGAGACCAAACTTCCCTTGACTTATTTCAGAAACAAATTTCTTTGCATTATTTAAGGAGGCTTGGATAAGGTCGAGATTCGATTTTATTTCACTGTCCTTTTTAATGGAAACTTCTTTTTTTAGAAAATCTCTTTCGGAAAATTTCAAAGAATAAATGAACATTTCATTTGCGTTAAATTCCCTATCAAATCTTCTTTTGAGTAACTCACCAGCAGAAAATAAATAAATCGGTAACTGAAGGGACGTACCATTTTTCAATTCCTTAACAGTAGGTTTAGTACCAGTTAATTTATAGTCAATAATATTATAAGTTGAATTACTTTCACAAATATCAATTCTATCAATTTTTCCTCTCAACTTAATTCCATTAGTTTCAATAGGCAATTCACTGCTCAAAATAGGATCTGATCCATCCTTTTTTACTGATCCAAAGTTTATTTCAAAAAATGAGGGAATAAATTCGTTTGATTTACGTTCATTTTCTAAAAATTTATAAAGTATAGACTCTTCTTGATTACCATCAATTCCAAATAATTTTTCTCTATCATAAAATGTAATTGGCGATTTGAATTGTGATACATTTACTACCTTTTGAGCAATATCAAAGATTGTTTTTTTCGATTCTTGATATTCAATTTCGCTGCAAGATTTTAGCTGAATTCCCTTTTCCCTTAAACTGGTATAAAATTCAAAAAGTATTAAATGCAGAATTCTTCCCATTTCAATTGCTTCTATCTCTTCTGTGGGTTCTTCAATTATTGATAAGCCTAATATTTTTTCTATGAAAAATTTAAAAGGACATTTAGCATATAATTCTAATTGTGAAATGGAATATTGTTTTACCGAAATATTCTTGAATAAATTATTCAGTTCGATTGGAGAATCAGTGGACTGTAAAGTATCAATAAATCCATTGTATTCTGATGCTTGCTCATTTAAAGTAGCACGCCATTTTTCAATATCAATTGCTTTTTCAACTTGAACAGTATTAATTAAAGAGCCCATTGATTTATAATAATCTGAAAATTCAACTTGACTTATTTGCTGTGCACCAAACAAGACGGCTAGTTCTTCTTTAGAATTAATATAATTTTTATAATTGGATTCAGTGTAACAATTAATTTCAAACAAATTTTCAACAGCATTAATGAAGGAGGAGATAACTAATTCCCTTCCTTTTTCAGTTCTTGGATATGTAAGATAAAGTCCTTTTTCCCAAGTGGATAATGCTTGGTAGAATCGATTTCGTTCCTCAATTAAGTGTGAGTTAGACTGTTTTTTAAACTTTCCAGAAAAAAATATTTCTGGTCTATACCTTGACGGCAGTTCTCCATCACACATGCCGCCAATGAATAAATAATCATAATTCAAACCTCGGATTTCTTCCAGTGTCGTTATTTGAATTCCATAATTTGATTTTTCCTTGACATTAAAGCGCGCCCAACTACATACCGTTCTTATTTGATCCATGAAAAAATTCAAGTTAAATTTTTCATCATTGCCTTTTTCTTCAATAAGTAAATCGAAAAGTTCGTTTATGGTTTCAATAAAGACGGAAAATCCTCTGACATTTTCTTCTTGCTTTCCTTCAATTTCTAATAACTTGTTAATTATTCTCGAATCCTTAATAAAATCAAATAATTTTTTCCTAAAGGAGGATAATGACATTTTTCCATTAAATGGCAGCAACATTTTTTCTACTGATACAAAATCCTCTAATGCTTTTTGGTAAGATTTTATTTTTTGAGTTGTAAATTCAAAGTCATCTTCCAAAGAATTTTTAAGAATAAAGATTGTTTCAGTTATCGAATCATGCCAATTTGCTTTTCCGGATACTATTTTTAGTTCTGATGCAACTGAATAGAGGTTAGAATAATCTATTTCGTTCAAGTTTAGATAGCTGCTGCATAAAGCTCGAAAAATATTTTTAAAGTAAAAATCTGATTCGGCGATCTCAAGAAAGTTAATTATTGTAATTACTGGAGCTAATGTTTCGAGCCTTATTCTATCTGTCAAATTGAATGGAATTCCATTTTTTTCAAAAACATCCCTTAGAATAGTTGAATAATTTTGAATCTGATTAAATGCAACACAAATTTTGTGCGGTTCAGTTCTTTTTTCTGACAATAGAATTTTAATTTCATTTGTAATTAATTCAATTTCTTTTTCTCTATTAAATCCGCTTAATATTCTAATATTTTCAGCGTAATTTATTTTTGTGAGATTTGTATTCTTTGGTTTAAATAAATTATCCTTAATTACTTTTTGAAAATTATCTTCAGATACCAGAATTTTTTCATTTATAGATATAAATCCAACTTGTTCTAAATTTTTAAAACAACTTTCTGCCCTACCGAAGATTAGGCTGTTACTTTTGCTATAATCAAAATTAATATACAGATTAATCGAATCTATGTTTGACAACTTTTCTAGTAGATTTACTTCTGGACTAACAAATTCATCGAAGCCGGTAACAATAATTAATTTAACTTCAGGATAAAGGCATGGAAAGATAGATTCAAAATCATTCACATTAAGTTCAAGTAATTTTCTGTAAATATCTCCAATTTCATATGCTTTCACTTTTTCACATTTAATTAAATAATTCTCATATATGTCTGCTATGTCTAGTGCTTTGCTCTGTTCAGCTGAATCTAATTTTTTTGATTCATCTCTTAAAATATTCGGCGTAATACCATGCCTTTTATATTCAGTGATTACATTTTTTATTTTATCTAATGTACCGAATGGAATATCTCTATTGTAATGCACTAAATATCGCGCTTTAATTTCAATAGCACTTTGCCTAATTAACACAACCGATAATGCTTCACTCAATTGAAAAAATGGAAGATTATGTTTTAAAAGCTCTATAGAAAGTGTTTTAATAGTCTCAACATTTAACCCATCAGTTGAAGAATTCGGCACATTTGAAATAATTTCTTTTTTAAGAAATCTGGCTTTTCTGTTGGTTGGAACAATGAGTAGAAGCTCACCAATTTTTCCAGAAGTGATTTTATTTTTAATTAAGCTGTCAATATTTACTTCGACAATTTTTTTCTTAGTCAATATCATTTTAAGATCAGATTTTTGTAGCTGGTTCTTATTTGATCTGCTAAATTCAAATCAAGCAGTTTTATTACTTCTCTAAATTCATTTTGAGCAAGTTGCCTATTTTTAACAACTAGAGTTTCTAACTCAATAAATTTTCCTAATGATTTAACTTCATCCAAATGAATTCTTGTGTTATTATAAGAGTATAATTTTCTTTTCTTTTGAACAATAGCATCAACTGTAAAGATTTCAGAAAGATAATTTTCAGGCTGTTTCCCTTTTAAATTCAATATTTCATACTTGCTAAATCTTTTCCCCTTTTCATCTCTTAAATACTTAATTAGAAATGAATTTTTTCCTTCTACTCTTAATTTTAATAACCCATTAGGAAAAGAATAATAAATATCCTTTTGGTATAAAGTTTTTTTGAATAATGCGTTTATTGAATTCAATTTATTTATAATTTCTCGATGAGAAATTACTTTTAATTTCAATTCAAGATTTACTGGCATATGTTAAACTTTTTAATTGAATATAATGTTAAATTAGCTATATAGTACTTTATAATTCTATTGATTTTTTACATAATATATTTATCTTTCATATTAAGCTTAGCAAAAGGAATTTATAAATGAAAGTGATTTCATTAATTATAGCTTTAATTTTGTGCAGTAGTTTGTCTTATTCCCAACGACTTGGAGAATTGGCACCCGAGAAACCACCTGAGATTTTTCCTGATAATAGTTGGGGTGCAGATCTTATGTTCGGTGAGGGTGGCTTTGGACTTGGAACATTTTATCGACGGCAATTAAGTCAAAATTTAATTGGTTTTGTAGACTTATCAATTTCAGAATCAAAAGATGAACGAGAAATTGAATACATAGATTTTTGGGGAAATACATTTACTTATAATAAGGTTAATCGAGTTTTTCTTCTGCCTCTTAATCTTGGAATTCATTACAGATTATTTACTGAGTCATTAACAGAAAATTTACGTCCTTACCTTAATGCCGGAATTGGTCCAACCTTTGTAGTTACCACTCCTTATGATATAGAATTTTTCAGCGCTTTCGGAAAAGCACATATTAACTATGCAGCTGGCGGTTACATTGGTATTGGAGCAAATTTTGGAACAAGCAAAAATAATTTAGTAGGGATTAATTTAAGATATTATTTTGTACATCTTTTTGGCGAAGGCGTTGAGAGCCTTAAAGGTAATGTAAGAAAAGATTTTGGGCATTTTTTTCTTACACTAAATATTGGCATTATGTATTGAAAAATGTAATTCTAGATTTTAAAGGTTTTAGCAAAGAAATTTTTTCATTCCTTACCGATCTAAAAAAAAATAATTCCATCTCTTGGTTTCATGAAAATAAAGATCGATATCAAAACTCTTTGGTTGTTCCAAGTAAATCATTTATTTCAGCTGTTGGTCCTTTTTTTACTAGATTAAATCCAGCAATACGAACTGAGCCAAAATTTAACCATACAATCATGAGATTGAATAAGGATATGAGATTCAATAAAGGAGAACCATATCGTCCCTTCTTATTAATTCATTTTGGTCGTTTTAAACTCGACAGTGAATTTTATCTTTATTTTAATACAAATGGCGCACAAGTTGGTCTTTTCATTAATAATACATCTAGTGAACAGCTCTACTTCAAAAAAAATCTAGACAAATATCGAAAAGAAATTGAAGATGTTTGTAATCGTTACAAAATAAATAACAATTTCAGTCTGTCAGACTTAGAAGATGAAGACAATGTCATTTCCCCTAAATTCATTTTTTCAAAACATTTCGAAATAATTAAGAAAACTGAACACATTCTAATTCAACAATCAAAAAAAATTAAGAGCAATATTCTTTATTCAGATTTGGTTATAGACTATTTTATTAAAATGGTATCCCAATTATATCCGCTTTATTGTTTTACAATTTCACCCCAGCCATTCAAAGAATTAAAAAAATTTGAAGATAATATTGGTGATATTGTTTAGTAGCTACACTAACATTTAGTCACTCACCAGCAATGAGAATTAATTCAACTTAAAATTTACCTTTTTACAAATAAGAATTATTCCTTATTCGTATATTTTAAATGTAATTTCAATAATGAGGCTCAATTGTTGGATATATCAGAGTTAAAATCAATATTTGATAGTTATCTATTATATAAAGATGAATCGCTAAAAACTGATAGAATTATTCACCAAGATATACTAAAGAAAATTAATCGATTGAATAAAGCTTTTTTTACTATCGAATTATTGGGAAAATCTATAAATGGAAAGGAAATATTCACAATTTCTTGCGGTACTGGAAATATAGAAATACTTATTTGGTCGCAAATGCACGGTGATGAACCTACTGCAACAGCAGCTATTTTTGACATACTCTCATTCTTTTCAAAATGTGAAAATCATAAAGAATTAATTAGCTTTCTACTCAGTAATTTAAAACTTCATTTTATACCAATGTTAAATCCAGATGGTGCAGAAATTCACAAAAGAGAAAATATTTTATCAATTGATATTAATCGGGATGCACAAAAAAAACTAACACCTGAAGGGTGTATACTTGCGGAATATGTGGAACGCATAAGACCTGAATTTGCATTTAATCTGCATGATCAGAATAGTTATTATACTGCTGGTAGATCTCGAAATCCTTCAGCAATCTCCTTCTTAGTTCCACCTTTCGATTATGAAAAATCAGTTAATCAAGTCCGTAAGAAAGGAATGCAAATAATCAGCTTGATAGAAAAACAATTAATCAATTTTCTGCCAGGACAAACTTCGAGATATAAGGATGATTTTGAACCTCGTGCATTTGGTGATTCATTTGTAAAAAATAATATCACTTCCATTTTGATTGAATCAGGGTTTCTTAAAGGCGATATTGAAAAAAACGAAATCAGAAAATTAAATTTTATTGCATTGCTTTCAGGTTTTTATTCAATTGCTACAAAACAATACACATTAGAAGAGCCTAATGATTATTTTAAAATCCCCGAAAATGAGGAATTACTTTTCGATCTTTTGCTTAAAAATGTGACGCTTCCACATAATGGGAAATTATATAAAGTTGATATTGGAATTAATAGAGAGAAAAATTTTTCAATCAATCATCAAAAGTTTTATTATACTAGTAAAATAATTGAAATCGGCGATCTTTCAATTTATAATGGAATTGAAGAATATGATTTAAATGGGCTATATGTAGAACCAGCAAAAATCTATACTTCTAAAATATCCAGTCTCAAAGAAATTGATTCAATTGATTTAAGTAAGTTACATAAAGATGGATATGCATTTGTTCTAATGGAAAATAATAGCTACGATTTCGAGTTTATCAATTATCCAATAAATCTAATAACAACTAATAGAAAATATTTACCTACAATAGCTATAGAATCAAATGCAAATTTGTTAATTAAAAATGAAACCGGAATTGAATTTATAGTAATCAATGGTTTCTTGAAACAATTAGGAGTGGATATAAATTCAATTTTAAATGGTGTTTTAATTTCGTAGCCTTCATTAGAGTCAGAAGGCTAAATTTTTACAATTGAATTATGTTATCATCTGAATCAAATAAAAATAATAAAGAACAAAATCAATTCTATACAGAGTTTGAGAAAGAAACTTTGCCGCATATGAATGCCTTGTACAATTATGCTCTTAAAATAACCGGAGATGTTGACGATGCAGACGATTTGGTACAAGAAACTTATCTAAAAGCATTTCGATTCTTCGATAAATATGAAAGAGGAACAAATAGTAAAGCATGGCTTTTCAGAATTTTAAAAAACTCATTTATTAATGAATATCGAAGAGTTAAGAAACAACCTGACAAAGTTGATTACGAGGATGTGCAGAATTTTTATGAAAACATTAAATCCAATGAAGTTAATACTACTCATTATGAATTTGATGCATTCAGTAATCTACTTGATGATGATATTTCTAAAGCATTAAATGATTTACCAGAAGATTTTCGAACTGTTATTATACTAGGTGATATTGAGGGTTTTACTTATGATGAGATAGCAGACTTTACTGACATTCCAGTTGGGACTGTTCGGTCAAGATTACACCGTGCAAGGAAAATGTTGTATACTTTATTATATGATTATGCAAAAAACAGAGGGTTTGTTAAAAGAATTCCCCATAAGAAGTGAATAAAAACAATCCATTTAATTCATGTTTAATATAAAAAATATAGTCGTTCCAACTGATTTCAGTAAACTTTCATTTTCAGCATTTGAATATGCAAAAGAATTAGCTGAATCAACAAATGCAATAATACACCTCGTATACGTAATGGAAAAAACTCCTCCTTTTTTAGCTTCAAGATCATTGCATCTATCGGATGAAGAAGTTATTCAATTAATGGAAGTGGAATCAAAGAAGCAGCTCAATGAAATTGTTGCAAATCTTTCTGAAGATACAAGTAATAAAATTATCGAGGTATTCCGCAAGGGAATCGATTATGAAGAAATTGTAAATTATGCAATAGAGATTAATTGTGAACTTATCATAATCGCAACTCACGGAAGATCAGGCATTATGCATTCATTGCTTGGTAGTGTTGCAGAAAAAGTGATTCGATTTGCAAAATCACCAGTTTTAGTAATAAAACCTCAAGATGATGAACCTTGACAATTGACCCTCATTTCTTTAGTTTTACCCCTCAAAAATAACCACATAGAAGGAAGGTGATATTTAGTGGTAGGTATTACCGTTCAAGAGAACGAGAATATTGATAAGGCTCTAAAGCGATTTAAGAAAAAATACGAAAGGTCTGGAGTTCTTAAAGAGTTCAAAAAAAGGACTTTCTTTGTTAAACCGTCAATTGAGAAAAGAATGGATTTAATTAAGGCGAAACGAAGAGCTCATAGAGAACAAACTTTAAAAGACAGAAAAGTTTGACAATAAAAAATCCCGCTTAGCGGGATTTTTTATTTTTATTATTCAAATAATACTTTTTGAAATACGAAGTTATTTTTTCGAATGCCTCTTCAACACTATCAGCAAAATCAAAAAGTTTCATATCACTTTTACTTATAGTTCCATGCTCAATTAATGCATCAAAATTTAGAATTTCTTTCCAATAACTTTCACCATACAAAATCACCTTAACTTTCTTAGTAACTTTCTTAGTCTGAATTAGAGTTAATACTTCCATCATTTCGTCCATTGTTCCAAAACCGCCAGGGAATACTACCAAAGCTTTTGCTAAATAAATAAACCAAAGTTTTCTCATGAAAAAATAATGGAATTCAAAAGCAAGTTCGGGATCAACATATTTATTTACAAATTGTTCATAAGGGATACTAATATTCAATCCAATAGAATGACCCCCAGCAAACTTGGCACCTTTGTTTGCAGCTTCCATTATTCCTGGTCCGCCGCCACTACAGACAATGAATCTATTTTTTTCTTGCTTTAGAGATTTTGACCAAGTGGTTATTTCTTTCGAAAGCTCAACAGCCTCTTCATAGTATTTGGACATTTTAAGAAGCTTTACCGCTTTATCAAAATTTTTCTTTTTAGAAGAAGCCTTTTCTTTTTTAGCAATGTTGATCAGTTTCATCGCTTCGGTTCTTGAAATAATTCTTGCAGAACCAAAAAAAACAACAGTATCAACTATTTTATTTTTAGAGAATCGAGCTTTTGGTTCATAATATTCGGATAGAATTCTTATAGTACGCGCATCAGGTGAATTCAAGAAGTTTGAATTTTTATATGCTTTATCTGGCGGAATAAGTTTAGACATGCAACACCAAATTAATTAATAATCTAATGGTAGGTTCCATAATAAAACTTTTGCCTCTACATTTTGAAGAGGCAAGAAAATTATTTTTGCGTTGGCGGATTATTTGACTGCTGTTGAGGAAGTGCGGGTGAGGGTGGAACTGTTTGCTGCCTTCCACTTTGAATTATGCTCTCTCGCTGATCACTAGTAGTTTGCCCTGGCAAAAAGAATAAATTTATTACTATAGCAAGAATAAGTAACATTGCACCAAGCCACCATGTAGCTTTGCTCAAAAAATCTGCTGTTCTTCTAGTTCCAAATACAGCTCCAAATTGACCAGTTCCGCCAAAGGAACCAGCTAATCCTCCACCTTTACTCGATTGGAGAAGAACTACAACAACTAATAGAAATGAAATAACTAACGATAATGTGATTAATAATGTATACATTTTTTACTCCAAAAATAAAGTAGCGAGGGAGGGATTCGAACCCCCGACACGTGGATTATGATTCCACTGCTCTAACCTACTGAGCTACCTCGCCAATTTTCATAAAACAAGGGTTCAAATATAAAGAGACAGCCTCCAAACATCAAGAAATGTTTTCAAGAAATCCTTTATTTGAGTTTATTTTTGATGTTTTTTTGATATTCTTCTCTATAAATATCCGCATCTGAAGACTTATAATTTTTTATTACGATTCCTTGAGCGGCCAAACGATCATTAGTAGATTTTATTCTTGAAACTGGATCTGGATGGGTAGATAAAAAAGTAGCTAATCCTTCCCCACCTTTCGAAACTTTTCCATCATCACGCAGTTTCTCAAAAAAGAATTTAACACTGCCTGGGTAATACTTTGTATCCTTCAAATATCTAATTGAATAATTATCACTTTCGTCTTCATTGGCACGACTGTTTGCAAGCAATGTTAAGCCAGTGAATAAATTAGCAACAATCTCTGAAATTTGAGAAGGATTATTACCCAATGCTAGACTAACGACTATTGATAATCCATATGCGGATGTAATCCGCTGAGTTGTATGTCTTCGTTCCACATGAGCAATTTCATGGCCAATCACTCCAGCTAATGCAGCTTCAGAATCAAGGTACTTTATCAATCCAGTATAAAGATAGACATACCCTCCTGGTACAGCAAATGCATTTAGCGTTGTATCGTTCTGAATTATTTCCAATTGATAGTTATATACTGACTCTTTTATTACTTCTGGAGAATTTACAATTGGATTAAAAATGTTCTCTAAAATATAAGATTTAACAAAAGGATCGCCATTGTAAATTGGATATTCTTCCAGTTTACTTCTTATTTCTTGATCGAATTGTTTTCCAAGTGAGAGTTCATCATTATCGGTGAATAGATTTATTCCGGTTGAACAAGCTGTAATAATCGAAAATACAATAATAAATATTTTTATTTTTTTTGATTTCATGTTTGAACTCGATTTATGATATTGATTTAAATTTTGTTTTTAATAAATAAATGAAAATTGGCGCTCCAATTAAAGCTGTAATTGCTCCAACTGGTACTTCTGCCGGTGCTATTACAGTTCTTGAAATAGTATCTGCAAATGTTAAATACGAAGCCCCAATAAAAAAAGAGGCTGGAAAAACAATCCTATTATCAACACCAAACAACATTCTGCAGATATGAGGAACTAACAAACCAACAAAGCCGATAATTCCGCTTACCGAAACCAAAGCACCAATCATAATGCTTGTTAATAGATATGTTAAGCTTTTTAATTTGTTTGCATTTATACCAAGTTGTTTCGCATGATTTGCTCCTAAACTAAGTACATTAAATTTGTCTGACAATAAAATCAATATTATTGATACACCTACAGAAATAAAAAGAACATACCCAACGGAACTTTTATCTGCAAGTGATAAATTTCCGATCAGCCAAAATACCGCTGTCCTCAAAGAATCATTAAGTAAACTCATCATTAAAAGGATTGCAGCAGAAAAAAAAGCCCCAACCATTACACCAGATAACAACATAATATTGGGTTCAAGTTCACCAAATCGTTTGCTTAAATAAAATACTAGTATCATCACACAAAAAGCACCAATGAATGAAAGCAATTGTGTCCCTAAAAATGTAACTCCAACCAAAAAGGAAAGGATTGCACCAAAAGCTCCTCCACTCGAAATTCCTAAAATGTAAGGCTCTGCAAGCGGATTCATCAGGATTGCTTGAAATACTGCACCAGCAATTGATAAACCTCCACCAACTGCAATACCATAAAGTACCCGAGGAAGGCGTATCTCAAAAATTATTTGGTATAAAGTGGAATTATTACTTGCGACAAAAATAGCATCAAAAAATTCGGCTATACTAATGTTAACTGGTCCAACTACAAGTCCTACAATCGCTACTAAAAAGGTAGATACTGCGAGCAAAAAAATTCTTAATAGAAACCCGGATCTAGTTAATCTTTCAGTTCTTCCCATAATACATCTAAAAGTTCTTTTAAACCTTCTTTGGTAGCTGATGAAAAAAATAATTTTTTACCCGTAAAACCGGTAATTTTCTTTTTACTCAATTTTTCTAATTCTGCACTGCTAAGTAAATCTATTTTTGAAAAGGCAAATACTTTCTTCTTTTTATATAAAACTTTAGAATATTGATTTAGCTCATTTAATAAAATTTTATAATCATTTTGAAAATTTTCTGATGAAACATCAATCAATAGTAACAGAATTTTTGTCCGCTCAATGTGACGAAGAAATTGCAGCCCAAGTCCCTTCCCTTTATGAGCTCCTTCAATAATTCCAGGGATATCTGCAACGATAAAACTCGAAAAATCTTTATAACGAACGATTCCGAGATTTGGTTCTAAAGTTGTAAAAGGATAATCAGCGATTTTTGGTTTTGCTTCTGAAATAACTGAAATTAATGTTGACTTACCAACATTAGGAAATCCAACCAAACCAACATCAGCAATTAACTTTAACTCCAAAATAATTTCTATTTCCTCTCCGGGTTTTCCGGATTCTGCATATCTTGGTGTCTGGTTTGTTGGAGTTGCAAAATTGCTATTCCCCTTCCCTCCTTTTCCTCCACGGGCAATAATTACTTCTTTACTATCTTCATTTAAATCACAAATTAACTCTTCAGTAGCTGCATCTTTAATTAATGTCCCGACTGGTAACTTAACTATTATATCTTTTCCATTTCTTCCATCCTTTAAGGAAGAGCCGCCATTAGCTCCTTTCTGTGCTTCATATTTTTTTTTATATCTGAAATCGAGGAGAGTATTTAAATTTCTATCGGCAATTAAAACAACATTGCCTCCATTACCACCATTACCTCCGGCTGGGCCACCTTTAGGAACAAATTTTTCCCTTCTGAATGCAACAGCACCATTGCCTCCATCACCGGCTTTAATTGATATTTTTGCGTAATCAATAAACATTTAGTTTACGTGCGGTTGAAATATTCTGAAATGATTTTTCTAAATGATTCAGCTTCTTTTGAATCTTTCTTAATATTATGATTTTTAAGTGCCTGGTTTATTATTACATGTGCATCTTCTAATAATTGACAGTTTGAAATTTCATCTAACGTACTTGCAAATTCTTCAATATCATAATCAAAAATTACCTCTATTATGCGAGTCATATCTTTGTGTTCAAGAAGTTCAGCAATATCAATTTTTTGTTCTTCATCCTTTTGATAAACTATTTTTTCTTCACCTGATTCTTCGCTTAATTCTTCATCTTTACTTTTTAAGATGGTTTCGAGCATGCTTTCATCTTCTGGTTCTACTTCATCTAATTCTGATTCAATATCCTCATCATACTTTTCATCATCTTCGTCTTTTATTATTGGAGAAGTTTCTGATTGTGCCTCTTCAAAACTCTCTAATTGACTTTCATTTGCTTCAATAGATTCTTCATAGACTGTTTCTTTCTCATATACATTTTCTATAACTGGTTCGATTTTATTTTCATCGTTAATCTTAATTCGAAGTTTTCTTGGTTTCTCTTGAACAGAATCAACTATTTGAGCACTTTCATCTAATTCAACTTCTTGATTAATTTCCAATTCAACATCAGTAAACTTAAATTCCTCTTTTAGTTCTTCTAAATCATCCGATTCATCATCTTCAACAGAAACTTTTTCACTTTCTGTTATTTCAGTGTTTATTTCAGTGTCAATATTAGTATCATCCATTAATTCTTCTTTTATACTCTCTGTTTTTTCAATTGGTTTAATTGGTTCTTCTATAACTTCTTGCTTAGGTTCTTCTTCCTCGATAATTTCATGTTTTTCAATCATAACTTCATCTAAAACTTTTTGATAGTCATGAACAAAAAACTTTTGGCTGGTTTCTTCTTTAAAATGCTGTTTAAGTTTTTTTACATGTTTTAATAATTTTTTTTCTTCAAAAAACAATTCAACTGCAGCTAGAGGAATTTTATTTTTCTGTACTTCACCAATATTAAAAAAATCTGCCATGGATTTTAGAGTATTTGCAATGATACTTTGCAAATATGTTTCTTTTCCTAATTCTTCAACTTTATCAAATAATTCAGAAAATTCATTTGAATTCATTGAAAGAATTTTCTTTGAATTGATATACGATACTATGATTTTCTTAAGGTATTGGTAATAATAAATATAGTTTAAGATTTGTTTTATTTCTAATGTAGTTTTATGATCTCCTTCATCATAAACAAATTTTTGAAGCGTCCACTTCGGACGAGCAAGAAAGTTAATATTAAATGATGAAGCATGTAGTATAAGCTTTGCAATATACTCTTGTGAAAATCTTTTTGACCTTTTTACTTCTTCGCTGATTTGAGAGAAAAAATTTGAAATCTTCTCGCCCGAATAATCGAACATCGAATTTTTAAGTAGGTTCTGTCTATCCTCAAAAATTAGATAATCAATTTCGGCTGAAATATAATTTAGAATTGCCGGATGAATTTCGGTTGATGTTAATTGCTCGAAGGTAAAGTATGGACCAAGCCGGTTTACCTTGTTCAGGTTAAAATCGTATATGAACTTTATCTCTCTTTCGAACATTATTCCCTTAAAGTGTTCCAATCATAATACTATAATACCAAAACCAAATAAAAAAATCCCGACTTTATTTGCCGGGATTTTGAAATTCCGCCTCTATCAAATTATTTATTTCAACAACATCATCTTGCCGGTGAGTCTCTGTTTACCATGGTTTATTGAGTAAAAATAAATTCCGGAGGGTAATTCACTTCCGTTGAACTTTACTTCATGTGTGCCGACTGACTTCCTCTCATTTACTAATGTTGTGATTTCTTTACCAAGCATGTCATACACTTTTATTGTTACTAATCCCGTTTCTGGAATGCTATATTTTATTTTTGTCTCCGGATTAAATGGATTTGGGTAATTCCTTATCTCTATTTCTTTTGAAATTTCACTCGAAAGTAATTTGTTACTTCTAAATTCTTCTCCAAACGCCTCCAATTCTGCTCTTGAAAATACGGCTGCTACATGTTCTGAATCCATTCTTATTACTTTCTCGAACATCTCTTTTGCTTTCTCTTCATCTTTAAGATAATACTTATAAACCAATCCTTTGTAGTATATCATTTCAATTACTGATGCGTCATTTGGATACTTACTGATAATTTGATCAGTCAGCTCTATTGCATGTGTAAATTTTTTTTGGTTTATGTATGATAGAACTAATGCTCGTAGTACATAATACCTCAGTGATTCTTTTTGTGAATCATTTATTATTTCATTTGCAAAATTTTCCAACATCTCGTACTCATCCAACATTCTATAAATTGATGCTATGTGTCCAATAGACGATTTTGCTTCATTACTTACTGGTTTGTTTCTTATTATACTTCTGAATCCTTCTATTACTTTTGTAAATGCCTCTTTGTAATTCTTAAGGTCTAAATCTATTTCTGTTTTTCTTCTCTTTCGAATTTCTTCCATTAGTATTGCATATTTCTTTAATTCTTTTTCATAATCAGGTGATGTATTTAATGTACCGGATAACTTACCCAATATCATTGAGAATGATCCGCCGCAGTAATTCCAATAATCCCACGTTACGTTCCCTTGAACTGAAGCACCCTCTGTTGAACTGCTGAAACTGCACTCCGTTGCACTTACCGAGCCACTCTCGAATCCAGCTAAGATATCTCGTGTGTTTTCACAGAAATTAACTGAATTTGTATAACCCGATGTACTATAATCAACTATTAGCGCATTATACTTATTTGTTAAACTACCAAGTCCCATTGTAAACAACGATGCATTGTTTACCCAAATACTATAGCTTTGACTGTAATCTGAATTGAAATTATTTACATATGCGCTTGGACCGGTGACATCTAGATAACAACTGCTGCTTCCGGCTGTTATATCGCTTAATGTTACTCCGCTTGAATTTGATAGTATTGTTATTTTGTTATTGACCGTACAGTTCGTTAGTGAAGCATAACTGTCATTATCAAATGTTACTGTTCCATTTATTGTTGTTGTACCTGGGCCTGATCCATTTACTGTTACACCAGATTTCATGTTCAAGCTTTCGATGTAAGTTCCTGGTACAAGATTTATACTCCAGCCTGAAGAAGATAAATTTATGAGTTGTTGTATAGTGTATGAAAGTGGATAAACCCCCATTACACTGCTCGGAGTGCTAACAATTGCTCGATGACCTATTATATTAACGCCTGGTTCAATTGTAATGGTTCCTCCTGTTGAAACTATATAATGGCCATTTAGATTTATTGTTGCACCGTTTTTAATAGTTAATGTAATGCCAGCCGGAACATAAATATTGCCCGTTAAAGAATTGTAATACCATGTTTCGTTACCTGAAAGTGTTCCTGAACTTGTAGCGGGTACACGGAAATTTGCAACATCATTTGCTGTTTCATCAAGAACCCTTGCATTGTCTTCATACTGTTCAGTCCCCATTGCAACATTATTATATGTTTTATCAGGATTTGACCAGTATTGTATACGCGTGCAGCCAGAACAATAAGTTGCATATGCCATTATAGTTCGCCAGTAACCCGAAGGATAAATAAAACCATGACCATATCTGAAAGGAGTTTCATTTGGGTCAACACCTCTATCGTGCCTTGCTCCTTGCAAATGTCCGATTTCGTGTGCAAATGAGTAGTAACCAGTTGCGCAATCATAATGAACTACACAAAATGCTGTTGTTTCTACAGCTTTTATAGCTGCTGCTAGTCCACAATAATCATCATTATTAATGATTAAGACACAAACATCAGCGGAATATTGATTACGTAACGAATGAATATTATCCATATACCCATCTGAAGGATTCATGAATCTATCTCTGTCGGTATAAAAATCACCGGATTCAATATAATCTACCAGAACAGTATGAACTAAATTTAAGTTTATCGATACATCACTATTTGAATATGATTGATTTGATTCTGCAACAGCTAATTGAATCAGTCCAGAAATATTCCCACTTGCATTTGCTGCAGATTGCGTATAAGCAACAAGCATAGTAATTGTTGTAGTGGTATTGACTTTGTACAACTTGTTAATATTACTATCTAATTCAAGTTTGTTCTCTCCGTTTGAATCTAAGGTGTCAGAGAATTCATTTTCAAAATTTTTAGGATGTTCCGGCGGTAATTTCGTTTCATCAAATTTAATCAAAACATGAATTCCTCCTCCTAGCGGTTCTATTTTAAATTTTTCATTTTGTATAGTAATTGAGCCGATGATATCCACTCCAGTAAAAACTAGTATAATATGATTTCCATTATTTTCACCTGTCCATATAGTAGTATTTTCGTTAGCCTTTTCTATGTTTTTGCTTTTAAACTTAATTACACCTTTATCGAAAATTTCAACGCCTATTTCATTTAGCGATTTAATTTTGTTGATTTCCTCACTTTTAATCAATGTAACCCTATCACTTGAAGCGCGCTTCTTTATACTATTAAAAAGATTTGATTGTTTAGTATTAAACTGAATATTGACTTTGGATGTGTCAACAAGAAATATTTCTTGTGGAAAAAGATTTTGAACAATAATAAAGTTCAAACAAAGAACAAGTATTAAAGTTTTAATTTTTACTTTCCCTTTTGTTTTTTTTAATAACAAATAACGATTAGTTTCTTACTTATTTTATATTATAATCTACAAGGACAATTTTATATTTGAGATCATTTACTAAGTCACCTCTTATTTCAACTCCGATAAGACCTACCCCAGGTGAATAATAGAGATAATAATCCCAATTCTCAGCCACATCTTCCTCTGGTTTTTGTCTAAAATGATAGACAAGACACCTAAATTCACCAATTTCAGTATTGATTCTTTCATTTGTAGCTTTACAAGTGTATCTTAAAGTACTGCTAGGCTTAAATTCAAATCTTTGATTTATTAAATGATAATACATATATGGGACTTCCCATATCTCACCTTGACTAACTGGATATTTCAGATATAGGAATTTCTGGAAGATTGTATCTTTTTCCGAAATTCCACCTAAGTAATATAATCCATTATTTAAATTACCATAAATCCATCTGGCTTTAGCATAAGTATTTTCACCAAATCTCCTTGTTTGTACTCCCCCCCTGTAATTCTTTCCTTCAATGTTAACTAATATTTCCTCATCAATGGTCATTACAAGGGAATCGGTTAAACCCGGAAGTATTTCACCTCTTGACGAATAAGTATAACTTATATATTTCCAGGAATTGCCTATTGAAATGGGGTATAATACAGGTTTATCAACTACTTCTACTGGATTTTCACATGAACAAATGAGAAGAATCAACAATATTAATCTATTCGGCATTTTTTTATTTTCAATCATGTGCGGATCTCCTTTTATAATTATAGAGATTCTAACATTATTTACTATTACAACATTTGTATCCTGGTAATTTTTACTTATTAACTCACCGTACGCAAAAGGTTGAATATAGTTTTCATGGCATATTCCTCCTATGTTAATGGTTAAAAAAAATGTACTTCCCACAAATAGAGTAATTGCCCCATTATTGTGTGTTTTCTAATTCCCATGCAATTTTGCCGTAAACTTGAGATACTGAAACTATTTCGGTTCTTCCAAGTCCCCGTTTAAATGTCTCGCCCCAACCAGCCTCTGTTCTACCAGGTAGGTAAGGTGGATGAAAAGGATAGCCATTTAAATCCCAAGAAATTGCTGCAGTACTATTGCTATATACAAGAATTGCCTTGCGTGATTCGAATGTAGTAGGATTTACATACATCGGAGTACTCCATGTTGTATCAGGTGGTGAAAAGGAATAAAAAAGATGCTCTTCCTGTTCAGAATCAAAATGGGTGAAAACATGATTTCCAGCATTGCGCACAAGTACTGTGTCGGGAAGTGTATTACCAGGGACAAAGTAATTTGTCATAAGGAAATATCTTTTATCTGCAATAGTTACTTCACCAACAACAGACACAGTAAATTGTTTCGGAAAAACGATTCTGCTCGTATCCATATCAGATCCAATCATTTTATAGGTCCACTTCTGCCCAGCTCTTAACGGGAAGAATTCATCTCCAACTAAACCATCACTAGGGTTATTAATGCAAGAAATTATTATGAGTAAAAATCCAAAGTACACTAAAACAATACTCTTTCTTATCATTTTCTCCTCCTCTCATAGTTTTTAGATAATTAGTCAAAATTTATCTGCACCAATATTTCCAAGTGGTATTAAAAAAAATTTTTTACATCGGTATCAAATAGCGTAATAATTCTAAATAATTTTTTTCAATAGTTCAAGTCAAAAAAAGAAGGAAATAAAAACAAAAAAAATCCCGACTTTATTTGCCGGGATTGTAAATACGGCCAGACGGGCCGCCTCCAAAAATTAAGACGATGCTGCGCATCGTCTCTACATTTCGACATTCTCAGATTTGATTTTCGACATAAAATAATCTCTATTCATTCGCGCAATATTTCTAATTGAAATCCCTTTTGGGCATTCGGCTTCGCAAGCATAAGTATTTGTGCAGCTTCCAAAACCAAGTTCGTCCATTCTCTTAACCATTGCTTCAACACGCAAATAGCGTTCGGGCTGCCCTTGTGGTAGCACAGCAAATTGTGATACTTTAGCACTTACGAATAACATTGCAGAGGCATTTTTACAAGCAGCTACACAAGCCCCGCAGCCTATACAAGCTGCAGCATCAGTTGCAGTTTCAATAGATTCTTTGGAAATCAATATTGCATTTGCATCGGGAACACCGCCCGTATCAACTGATACAAATCCGCCGGCTTGAATTATTTTATCAAATGATGTTCTATCAACAATTAAATCTTTTATAACCGGAAAAGCTTTTGCACGCCAAGGTTCAATCCAAATAATATCGCCATCTTTAAAATGCCTCATATGAAGCTGACAAGTAGTAATTTTATCAAGAGGGCCATGAGGTCTTCCATTAATAACTAAACTACAAGCACCGCATATTCCTTCACGGCAATCGTGCTCAAAAGCCACTGGTTCAACTCCCTTTAATTCTAATTCTTCATTTAGGATGTCCAGCATTTCTAAAAATGAACTATCGAGAGAAATATTTTTTACGTTGAAGGTCTCAAATCCTCCAACAGCATTAGCGTTTTTTTGACGCCAAATTTTCAGAGTTAAATTCATATTTCCGCTCATTTGTAACTCCTTACTGTTGGTTTCAAAAATTCAAAGTTGAGTGACTCTTTAATCAACTTCCAATCCCCAGCTTTTTTGTATTCCCAGGCTGAAACGTATGCATATTTTTTATCATTCCTTTTAGCTTCACCATCTTCATATTGATATTCTTCACGGAAGTGACCTCCGCAAGATTCGTTTCGATCTAATCCATCAACAGCCATTAATTCACCGAGTTCAAGAAAATCAGCAACTCTTCCAGCTTTTTCTAATGATATGTTTAAATCCTCACCTGAACCGGGTACGTTTACATTCTGCCAAAACTCTTCCCTTAAATCTCGTATCTCTTTAATTGCATCCTTAAGACCTTTTTCATTTCTAGCCATTCCAACTTTATTCCACATAATTCTGCCCAGTTGACGATGAATATCATCTGTAGTTCTTTTTCCTTTGATTGATAATAATTTCTTTGTCAGGTCATTTATATTATCAACTTCTTTTTTGAATTCTGGATTATCGTTTTTAACAGTTCCGAATTTTGTTCCAGCAAGATAGTCTCCAATCGTATAAGGAATAACAAAATAACCATCCGCTAATCCTTGCATGAGTGCACTTGCCCCTAATCTGTTGGCGCCGTGATCAGAAAAATTTGCTTCTCCTAAAACAAATAAACCCGGAATCGAACTCATCAAATTGTAATCGACCCAGATACCACCCATTGTATAATGAGGTGCGGGATAAATTCTCATTGGAACTTCCCAAGGATTTTCTGCCGTTATTAATTCATACATTTCAAATAGATTACCATAACGTTCGTCAATTACTTTTTTGCCAAGTCGTTTTATTGAATCTGCGAAATCAAGATAAACAGCTTGTCCAGTATCTCCAACTCCTTTTCCTTCATCACAAGCTTCTTTGGCTGCTCTTGAAGAAATATCCCGTGGTGCCAAATTTCCATAAGTCGGATATTTTCTCTCAAGTATATAATCTCTCTCTCGTTCGGGAATATCTTTCGGTTTTCTCTTATCCCCTGGTTTTAACGGAACCCAAACTCTTCCATCATTTCGTAAGCTTTCGCTCATTAAAGTTAATTTTGATTGTTGATCACCATGCAAAGGTAAACAAGTTGGGTGAATTTGAGTAAAACATGGATTTGCAAACACAGCACCTTTTTTGTGAGCACGCCATGCTGCTGTGGCATTGCAGTACATTGCATTTGTCGAAAGATAAAATACTCGTGAATAACCGCCCGTGGCTAAACAAACTGCATGAGCAGAATAATTTTCTATTTCTCCAGTTACTAGATTTCTTGCTACTACTCCTCTCGCAGTTCCATCAACAACTACAACTTCAAGCATTTCACGGCGAGTAAACATTTTAATTTTTCCAAGCCCAACTTGCCGAGAAAGAGCACTATATGCACCAAGTAATAATTGTTGCCCGGTAATACTTCTTGAATAGAATGTTCTAGAAACAAGAGCACCGCCAAAGGATCTATTATCAAGATGGCCGCCGTATTCTCTTGCAAATGGAACACCTTGCGCAACGCATTGGTCAATGATATTATTACTTACCTCAGCCAGTCTGTAAACATTTGCTTCGCGAGAGCGATAATCTCCGCCTTTTAATGTATCATAAAATAATCTGTATATACTGTCTCCATCATTTGGATAATTCTTTGCAGCATTTACTCCTCCTTGAGCAGCAATGCTATGCGCTCGTCTCGGAGAATCATGATAAGTAAGAACTGTTACATTATATCCAAGTTCTGCAAGGGATGCAGCAGCAGATGCACCAGCTAAACCAGTTCCAACAACAATTATATCATATTTTCTTTTATTAGCTGGATTAACCAACTTCATGTTGAATTTGTGATTTGTCCATTTCTCCTGAATTTGTCCAGGAGGTATTTTTGAATCTAATTTTATCATACGTTACCTCCGTAGAAAAAGAAAAAGTAAATCGGAATTGAAGCAAATCCAATTATCATTATTACTGTGTAAATCAATCCTAATTTTTTAATCAGTGGAAAAAACTTTTTGTTATTCCAACCAAAAGTCTGGAATGCACTTTGAAAACCATGATATAAATGATATCCTAATAAAATTAATGCAACAAGGTAAAGCCCAGTATAAATTGGACTTGAAAAAGCTTCCACCAGAATATCAAAGTATTCATGAGTAACAGCTTTAGGATGACCAAAATTAAAAGCTACCCATAAAGTTCTTAAATGAATTACCAAAAAAATAAAAATGATACTTCCACTTACAAACATCGTTCTAGAAAAAATATCTGAATTTTTTGATGACCCATTAATTTTGTAATTAACTGGTCGTGCTTTTTTGTTTTCTATCCACAATCGGATTGCATTTGTAATATGAAATACAAAAATTAGTGCGAGTATTACCTCAATTACTCTAACGAGCGGTTTAATTGTTTCTAGGTTTTTAACTACATTGTTAAATAGCTCTGGCCCCCCAAACAAAGTCAAGTTATTAACTAAATGAATAATTAGAAATAATAACAAACAGACTCCGGTAATAGCCATTACAAATTTTTTGCCGATCGAGGAGTTTAATGCTCTAAAGAACCAGCCCATTAATTTTCTCCTATTAATAATATTTCATTGAATTGAATTTTGTTATTTAAAGTGGTGATTTTTGTAAGGTATTTAATAGAATGCACTATTTTATCAGAATTTTATTAACTCACATATTAAGATAAGTCATTCGAGTATTTTTATCAAAAAAAGAATCTCTTAATAACTTTGTACACTTTTCTAATTTCCTTATATTAGTAGCGAGTTCTTTAAGTATTTACGGTGTCCAATTGGACTTAAAAGGGAAACCGGTGTAAAACCGGTGCTGTCCCGCAACTGTGAATCCAACTTACAAAATGTCGAAGCTTCAGCGAAAATGTCACTGGTCTGTTTATCGGATTGGGAAGGCTGCTGCAAGCTGGATGAGCCAGGAGACCTACCGTAGACAATCAATTATTAATCAACCTTCGAGGGTAAAGGATTTGGTTAACGAAATAAATAATATTTTCATTTCGTTAAAATTTTTCTCCCGCGAAGTTACATCTAACTGAAAAAAATAGGAGTAACTTCAATGAAAATTTTTAAACTTTCTGTTATTTTTTTTCTAGTTCCAATAATTTTATCTGCTCAAACAGATACATTGGAAACAACTCTTAAAGATGTTGTTATCATAGCAACAAAAACTGAAACACCTTATTATGCAATTGCAAGCTCAATTTCTGT
>Ga0194127_10000769_pt1 | contig 50005 bp, 36 predicted proteins | sample TA2KigC100mmetaG_FD_148624 | JGI IMG/M metagenome (GOLD analysis project Ga0194127, IMG submission 148624) | Freshwater microbial communities from Lake Tanganyika, Tanzania - TA2015036 Kigoma Deep Cast 100m | ecosystem: Environmental > Aquatic > Freshwater > Lake | place: Tanzania: Lake...
GTTTAGTGCGGGGGGGATTGGGGTATCCGATACGGTCGAGGTGCAGGTATCAGGTACGTTTGAGTGGATGCCGAGAAAGCGGGCGGCCCGTATCCAGGCGGTATCAGGTACCGATATCAGGTACCGGAACAACATTTGGCGGTACACGTCGAGCGAAGCACATTGGGTAGTGCGGGGGGGATTGGGGTATCCGATACGGTCGAGGTGATACGGTCGAGGTGATACGGTCGAGGTGATACGGTCGAGGTGATACGGTCGAGGTGATACGGTCGAGGTGGGGGGGATTGGGGTATCCGATACGGTCGAGGTGCAGGTATCAGGTACGCTTGAGACGGAGCCGGCGGATCTTCTTTCGGACGGTGCTCTCGTGGATGCCGAGGAGGCGGGCCGCCCGCGACCGGTTCCAACCCGATTCCTCGAGCGCCCTGAGGAGCATCTCCTCCTCGATCGAGCGGATCTCTCCGGGGAGGTCCTTCATGTTCTCTTCCGAGCCCTCGAGGGGGGCGGGCCCGCTCGGGAACGCGGCGCGGACCTCCTCGGTCAGATGCGCCGTCTCGATGCGCGGCCCGTCGCAGAAGACCACCGCCCGTTCGATCACGTGGTCGAGCTCCCGCACGTTCCCGGGCCACCCGTAGGCGATGAGAAGGCTCTCTGCCGCGCGGGCGATCGACCGGATCTCCTTCCGGTTCCGGCGCGCGTGGACCGCGAGGAAGGTGCGCGCGAGCGCGGGGATGTCCTCCCGCCGCGCGCGAAGGGGCGGGATCTCGATCGCCACCCCGTTCAACCGATAGAAGAGATCGCTTCGAAACTCCCCCCGCTCCGCGAGAAGGGCGAGGTTCCGATTCGTCGCGGCGAGAATCCGGACGTCCGACCGGATCGTCTCCGTCCCCCCGAGCCTCTCGAACTCCCCTTCCTGAAGCACGCGAAGAAGCTTCACCTGCGAAGCAATCGGCATGTCGCCGATCTCGTCGAGAAGAAGCGTCCCGCGATTCGCCCTCTCGAAGATCCCCGCCTTTCGCTCCCTCGCGTCGGTGAAGGCGCCCGGCTCGTGCCCGAAGAGCTCGTCCTCGACGAGCGTGGGAGCGATCGCCGAGCAGTTGAGACGGAGGAACGGTCGGTCCCGCCGCCGGCTCTCCTGATGGATGAGATGCGCCGCGAGCCCTTTCCCCGCGCCGGTCTCGCCGAGAAGAAGCACGGCGATGTCGCTTCGCGCCGCCGCGCGAAGCTCGCGAAGCGTTCGTTGCATCGCGGGGCTCTCCGCGATGATCTCCGGAACCTCCGCCCTCCGCGCCGCCTCCTCGCGAAGAAGCGCGTTCTCCCGCTCGAGATCCTCCAAGAGCCGCGCGTTCTCGAGCGCGACGCCCGCGAGATCGGCGAGCGCCTGGAGAAACGAGAGATCGCGCGGGGTGAAGACGTTCGCCGAGCGGCAATTGTCGAGATAGACGAGGCCGATCGGCTTCCCCTTCGAGCGGAGCGGCGCGCAGGCGAAGGAAAGGATGTTGTAGGCGGCGACGCTCTCCGCCCCCTCGAAGCGCGGATCGGAGAGCGCGTTCTCCGCGACGAGAGGCTCCTCCGATTCCTCCGCCTTTCGGAAGAGCGTTCGGCTGAAGCGGGTCACGTCGCGAAGATCCTCTCCCTCGATCGACCGGGACGCGCGCGGGACGAGATCCCCGTCGGCGCCGTAGAGGAGGATGAGCCCTCGCTCCCCGCGAAGATGATCGAGCGCCTGGTCGAGAACGTGCTCGAGGACCGCGTCGCTCGCGCGGAGCGAGTTGATGATCCGTGCGATCCGGCAGATCGTGCGGAGGCCCTCCCCTCCCTCGTCGCCGCCCCCTTGAACGAGCCCCCGCGCCTCGCCGAGTGCCGCCGGCGGGGAGACCGCGCGCATGAGATCGTAGAGCGCGGCCGCCTCGTCGGCGTGCGCCTTCGCCTTTCTTCTCTCCCCGCCGCGCGCCTCGAGGGCGGCGAGATAAGCAAGCGCCTCCGCGAGGTCGAGCCGCGCGTCGAGCGCGCGCGCCGAACGGATCGCGTCGCGAAGACAGCTTCGCGCGGTTGCCGGATCCCCGCGGGCCTCCTCGTGCCGGCCGTAAAGAAGATTGAGACGGCAAGCGATCCACGGGCACTCCGTCCGCGCCGAGAGCCGCTCGGCTTTTTGAAGAAGAGCCGCCGGCGATCCCCTCCCTCCCGCGTGCAATCTCGCCTCGGCGGCGAGAAGAATGGTCTCCGCCTCCATCAACCGCTCGCCCCGCTTCGAAAAGAGACGGATCGCGCGCACAAGCCCCTTCTCCGCCTCCGCGGGGCGCCCATCGAGGAACGCGAGACGCGCCTTCGTCCGATCGAGAAGCGCCTCGTACCTTCCCGAGAGCCGCTCGCCGAGAACCGCCTCCGCTTCCCGGAGAGCCTCTTCCGCTTCCTTCGGCTCCTCGCGGGCGATGTGCGTGAGGGCGGCGAGATTGAGCGCGTCGAAGACCGCGTACGGGTTCGATCCGGCGCGCGCAAGCGCGAGGCCCCGGCGGAGAAGCTCGATCGACTGGTCGAGGCGCCCTCTCTCCCGCGCCGTCTGACCGCGCGTGAGGAGCACGCGCACCTTCCCCCCTTCGTCGCCGAAATCTTCATAGATCGAGAAGGCCTCGTCCCACGCGCGGGCCGCTTCCTCGACCCTTCCGAGCCGGAAGAGAACACGCCCGAGATCCTCGAGGACGCGCGCCTCCTCGAGCACCTCTCCCGTCTTGCGGGCGAGAGAGAGCGCGTTCTCGAGAAGAGCGGCCGCCTCGGCGAGCCGACCGGTCCAAAGGCGGACGAGCCCGAGGTTCGCGAACGCTCCGACCGCCTCGGCCGGCGCCGCGCGCTCCAGGATGCGGGCCGCCCGCTCGTAGTGCGCTCCCGCCTCGCGCCACGCGCTCTCGTAGAACGCGACCGCCCCGAGACGCTTGAGCGTTCGACCGTTGAGCGCCGATGTTTTGCTTCGCTTCGTCGATTGATGCGCCCTCCCGAGGTGCGCCCGCGCCGCCTCCGCGTCCCCGCGCGAGAGGGCGAACCAGCCGAGATCGCATCGGATCGCGGCCTCCTCCCCCGCCCCGAAAGGTGCCCCCTCGTCGAGAAGACGGCCGAGCGCCTTCTCCGCCTCCTTCGCGTTCCCTCGGAAGTAGCGGATCCACGCGGCGAGCCTCCGCGCCGTCCGATCGATCCCCCGCCCCTCTTCGTCCTTCGCCGCCGTGCGGCGGAGAAGGCGGAGCGCGGCGAGGGCCGCTCGCGGCCGGCCGTCGCGGTGGCGGAGCGAGGCGAGCGCGAGAAGGATCCGGGCCCGCTCGTTCGGCGCGCGAAGCCCGTCTTTCGAGCGGAGAGCCATCCGGTAGAGGTCGCCCGCCTCGCGCACGAGAGAGAGCTCCTCCATTCCGGCCGCCGCGCGAAGAAGCGCGCGCGCCGCCCCCGCGCGGTTTCCCGCGCGCTCCCAGTGGTGCGCCGCATCGAAATGCGCCGCCGGTCCCGCATCCCCCGCGCTCGTCTCGGCCAGCCTCGCCGCCGCGCGGTGCAAGACGCGCCTCCTCCCCGCGGGGAGAAGAGCCGCGAGCCTCTCGCGCAGGCTCTCCGAGAAGGGGGCGTACGCGTCGCCGGCCGGCGCTTGTTCCCTGCGGACGAGACGCCTCTCGAGGAGCGGCGCGGCGAGCATCGGGAAGTCGTGCGGGCGGATCGAGAGAAGCCGCTCGAAGAAGCGCGCCTCGCGCGGGCCGGCCGGTAGCGCGATCGCCCCCGCGAGTTCACGGGAGCCTACGGAGAGCCCTTCCGCCGGGATCCTCCGCGCCCTCTCCGCTTGAACGGCGGAAGGAGCGGGCGGGGACCCGTGCAGGTGGAGCGTCCCCCGCCTCTTGCGGATCGTCCCGCGCGCCGCCCACTCCCGGACGAGCGCCTCCAGCCTGGCCGGGTTCCCCTCGGAGAAGCGGGTCGCCGCCTCGAGAAGATCGGGTGCGATCGCGCCGCCGCCGAATGCTCCCTCGATCCACGCGGCAATCTCTTCGTGTGTGAAGGGATCGGTCCGCTCGATCCGCGCGAGACGCCCAGGCTCGAGCCCCGCGAAGAGAGGGCCCGGCTCGCTCCCCGCTTCCCGCGCGAGGAGATATCGGGCCGGAAGCGCGCGCCCCCTCTCGATGAGGAAGAGAAGGAATCGAGAGGAGATCTCGTCGAGGCGGTCCGCGTCGTCGATCACGACGAGAACCGGCGGCGATCCGTCCCTTGAAAGCCGCCGGAGATCCTCCTCGAAGAGGGCGCGGAGCTTGCGGAAGAGACGCGTTTCCTCTCGGGCTCCCGCGGCGAGTGGGGAGAGTCCCGCGTCCCCTCTTCGCGCCGGCGCGAGCGGGCCGAGCGCGAGGGAGCGCCCGGAAAGAGCTGCGAAGAGCTTCTCCACGCCGGCGAACGGATGCGCCTCTCCTGATTCGGTCCCCGCCGCCGCGACGACCGGGCGACCCTCGATGCGAAGCTCCCCCACCAGGCGCCGGAGAAAGCGCGTCCTTCCCGAACCGGGATCGCCTGCGATCACGAGAGAAGGCCGCTCGTCCTCCGCGAGCCACGCGCGGACGCGCGCTTCCAGATCCTTCCTTCGCACGTTCGGCGCCACAGGGGCGAGCGCGGCGGTCTTTCGCTTCCGCCCGAGGCCGGCCTCCGCGAGAAACTCCTCGATCGAGGAAGGACGATCCGACGGCTCCTTTTCCAGAAGCCGAGCGATCGCTTTCCACAGAAGGTCGGGGAAGGGAGAGGCGGCGGGGAGAAGACGCCGCGCGTCGGTTGTGAGGTGCGCGCGTGCGAGATCGGCGGCGCTCCCCTCGAAGAGCGGGCGCCCCGCGAGGATCTCGTAGAGGGTTGCGCCAAGCGCATAGAGGTCCGCCCGGTGATCCGGATCGTCCCCGCGGATCGCCTCCGGCGCCAGATACGCGGGCGTTCCGACGAGAATCCCGAACGTCCCCTCGCGGCGGAACGCGAGCGGGAGGAGATCGGTCCAGCAAAGATCGAGGATCTCTTCTCCGTCCGCTCGAAAGAGGAGGTTCCCCGGCTTGATGTCGCCGTGAACCTGCCCCCGCTCGTGAAGGAACGCGATCGGCTCGGCGAGACGCTTCACGAACGGCGCCGTGCGCACGTTCGGCGCGCGGAGCATCCACCGGCGCGGATCGGTCCCCTCGACGAAGGGAGAGACCGCGTAGAGCGAACCGTCGGCGATCCGCCCCGATTCGAGGATCGGCGCGATCCCCCGGTGGGCAAGATCCGTTCGAAGGCGGACATCGTCGAGGAAGAGGTTGCGGATCCGCTCGGGAGTTTCCGGCGCGACGGTCTTCACGACGACGGTCGCGCCGCCCTGCGCCGCGCGCGCGACGGCGACCCGCGTGCCGCCTTTCTCCTTGAGCACGCGCTCTTCTTCGTATCCGCGAGGGAGCATGAGGTCGTCCTGCCGGCGGAAGACGAGAAAAGCCCGCCCGCCCTTCTTACTTCGATGTGGATCGTACCACAAGGACGTGCATCTCGTCATCGGATCGCGGTTCGCGCGCCGGGTCCGAGCGACCCGGACGGGTTTCGCCGCGAGAACGCCCTTGACAAACCGGACCCTCCCATGCTGATATATGGATCCGGAGGTCCGGAATGCTCAGCCAAACGTCCCAGCACGCGATACGAGCGCTCGTCCATCTCGCACGCGAGGGGAGAGAGCGGCCGCTTCTTCTTCGCGATCTCGCCGAGCGCGCGCAGGTCCCCCCGAGCTACCTCTCGAAGATCCTCGCCACGCTGACCCGCGCGGGGATCCTGGAGGCGACGCGGGGGCTTCACGGGGGCTACCGGATGCGCCGTTCTCCGAGCCGCATTACCGTCCGCCGGCTCGCGGAGCTCTTCGAGGGGAACCTCTCCCACGAGACGTGCCTCCTCGGCCTTCCGCATCCGTGCCGGGACTGTGCCGACTGCCCCGTGCACAAGGATTGGGAGCCGCTCCGCGCCGCATGCCTCGCGTTTCTCGATCGAACGACCCTCGCCCGCCTGGCCGAAGCGGTCCCGGAAAGCCCGAGAACCGTGAGGTGCTCGGGCGCGGCGAAGAGGAACACGCGCGAATGAAGAGGAGAACATAAGCTTGATCGCGTCTCCCCGTCTCGCGGTCTCGGTCCCGGATGAGGGCTACCACCGCCGCCTGATCTCCTGCCAGCAGGCATGCCCGGTCCGCACCGACGCGCGCGGCTACGTCCGAGCGATCGCGCGCGGCGACTTCGAGGAGGCGTACCTCATCGCGCGGGGGCCGAACCCCTTCGCGTCGATCTGCGGAAGGATCTGCGGAGCGCCGTGCGAGGCGGCCTGCCGGCGAGGGACGATCCCTCGCCTCGGCCCGGACAGCGAGTTCCTCGGGGACGACCGCCCGATCGCGATCCGCGCGCTGAAGCGCTTCGCGTGCGAGAGAGCCGGGATCGATGTCCGCCCCTCCGACGCGGTGTGGGAGCCGCTCCGAAACTTCGTACCCAAAGTATCGGCCGGACCGGAGGAGGTCGCCGGCCTTCTTCGCGCCTCCCTCTCGCGGGAGATCGAGCCGGCCTCCGGGGAGAAGGTCGCGATCGTCGGCGCCGGCCCGGCCGGCCTCTCCGCCGCGCACGACCTCGCCCTTCTCGGGTTTCGCCCGGTCGTCTACGAGAGGGAGCCGGTTCCGGCCGGGATGCTCTTCGTCGGCGTCCCCGAGTACCGGCTTCCGCGCGAGCTGATCCGCCGCGAGGTGGCGATGATCGAGGCGATCGGCGTGGAGATCCGAACGGGCACCGGCGTCGGCGATGACGTCTCCTTTCGCGCGCTCCGCGCGGAGCACGCCGCGGTCCTCCTCGCGGTCGGCGCGAAACGGTCGCGTGCGCTCGGCCTTCCCGGCGAGGGGGGTCCCGGCGTCTTCGGAGGGGTCGATCTCCTTCGCGCGGCCGCGCTCGGCGAGCCCTTCCCGATCAGGCGCGAGGTCGTCGTGATCGGCCCCGGGAACGTCGCCTACGACGTCGCGCGCACGGTCCTCCGCCAGGCGGCCTTCGATGCCGCGCGCACCGCGATGCGCCTTCCCGGGCAGCGACGCGTCCGCCTCGTCTCGCTCGAGACCCTCGAGGAGATGCCGGCCGACACGGTCGAGATCCGCGAGGGGGATGAAGAGGGGATCGAGCGGATGAACGGATGGGGTCCGGTCTCGATCGAGCGCGAGGGGGCGGACGTCCGCGCGGTCGTCTTTCGCCGGTGCGTCCGCGTCTACGACGACGAGCGCCGCTTCGCCCCGGTCTTCGACGACGCGGAGAGGATCACCGTCCCGTGCGACACGGTCCTTCTCGCCGTCGGTCAGGCAACCGATCTTTCGTTTCTCGCGGACGGCGGCGGGGACGTCGAGGAGGCGCTCCCCGGATGGCCGAAGGTCGATCCCGAAACGCTCGCGACGACCGCGCCCGGCGTCTTCGTCGCCGGGGATCTCGCGCACGGCACGCGGCTTCTCATCGACGCGGTCGCCTCCGGCAAGAAAGCGGCTCGCTCGATCTACCGGCACATCACCGGCCGCGCGATCGATCACGAGATCGTCGAGACGCATCTCGTGCTCGACCGCTATCGCCGCGAGTCCGGCTACGAGGCGATCCGCCGGGTGGAGATCCCCGCGGCGGAGCCCGAGGAGAGGCTGCGCGATCCGCGCGCGCCCGTCGAGATCGGCTACGACCGCCCCCTCGCGGAGCGGGAGGCTTCTCGCTGCCTCGACTGCGGCGTCACCCCGGTCTTCGACGGAACGCGCTGCGTTCTCTGCGGCGGGTGCGTCGATGTCTGTCCGACCCTCTGCCTCAAGCTGGTTTCGCTGGGCTCGATCGAGCCGACGCCGGATCTCGCGGCCGCGATCGCCGGCACGCTCGGGCCCGGCGCCGAGACATCCCGACACTCCGCGATCTTGAAGGATGAAGAGCGTTGCATCCGGTGCGCGCACTGCGCGATGCGCTGCCCGGTCGACGCGATCACGATGGAGCGCGCGGCCTTCGAGGCCCGGTGGAGGTGCGCATGATCACGAATCCGAAGGACTCGGCCGCCGCGCGCTCGCGGCTCGATCCCGAACCGATCCCGCGCCGAGACTTCCTCGGCCTCGCCGCCGTGTGGGCGGCCGCGACGGCGGCGCTCTTCGCCCTCGGCGGCATCCTCCGCCTCCCGAAGGCGGCGGTCCTCCCCTCGCCGTCGAAGAAATTCCGCGTCGTCCTTCCCGAAACGCTCCCCGAGGGGGAGGCGTTTCTTCCTCCCCGCCGCTCGGTCGCGCTCTTCCGCGACGCGGAAGGGGTCTTTGCGGTCTCAACGATCTGCACGCACCTCGGGTGCATCGTGAAGGCGGAGGCGGACGGCTTCCACTGCCCCTGCCACGGATCCGCCTTCGCGAAGGACGGCGCCGTCCTCCGCGGGCCCGCGCCGAAGGCGCTTCCGTGGCTCGCGGTGACGCGCGAGGGGAGCGGGATCTACGTCGTGGACGAGGGGAAGACGGTCCCGCTGGGAACGAGGGCCGAGGCATGAGCGCAGACGAGCGCGCGCACGGGATGAATCGTTTCCTCGAGAACCTGCGCGCGGCTCCGCGTCTCTTCCGGGAGACCGTCTTCCGCTCCGGCCGTCCGGAAACCGACCGGGCGCGCTCTTCCTTCGTCTTCGGAAGCGTCTTCCTTCATCTTCATTCGGTGCGCGTTCACCGGTGGAGTCTTCGCTGGACCACGACCCTCGGCCTCGGCATCGTCACGCTCTCCGCGTTCGTCATCGCCTCGATCACAGGCGTTCTTCTCATGTTCTATTACAAGCCGTACCCGGATGTCGCGTACGAGACGATCAAGGACATCCACTTCGTCGTTCCGACCGGACGGTTTATCCGGAACATCCATCGGTGGTCGGCGCACGTGATGGTCGTCTCGGTCCTTCTCCACATGGCGCGCGTCTTCTACACCGCGGCCTACCGCGCCCCGCGCGAGTTCAACTGGGTGATCGGAATGCTCCTCCTCGCGACCACCCTCGGGCTCTCCTTCACCGGCTATCTCCTCCCGTGGGATCAGCTCGCGTATTGGGCGATCACGATCGGCGCGAACATCGCCTCCTCGCCGCGCGAGATCACCGATGCGCTCGGGATCACGCGCTTCTTCGATCCGGGGGGGCTGCAAAAGCTCCTTCTCCTCGGCTCCGAGGAGGTCGGCGCGGAATCGCTGATCCGTTTCTACCTGCTTCACGTGATGGTGCTTCCCATCGTTCTTCTTGCGCTTCTGTCGGTCCACTTCTGGCGCATCCGCAAGGACGGCGGCCTTGCGCGCCCGGACGACGCCGACACCAAGCTCGGTCCGCCCGATCGATCGACCTATCCGGTCTTCACGGAGGCGCCGGAGAAGACGTATCACCTCGCGGCGATCGTGCGCGGGAAGAGCCCGCACGTCGGGCGGGGCCCCGAGAAGACGCTCCCCTCGATGCCGCATCTTTTCACTGCTGAAGTAGGTGTGCTTCTTCTCACGGCAGCGCTCTGTATCCTCCTTGCGATCGTCGCCGACGCGCCGCTCAAGGAGCTCGCGAACCCGGCGGTGCCGGAGAACCCGGCCAAGGCGCCGTGGTACTTCCTCGGTCTTCAGGAGCTCGTGTCGCACTCGGCGTTCATGGGCGGGATCGGGATCCCGATGATCGTGATCCTCGGGCTCTCGCTGATTCCGTATCTCGACCGGGAGACGGCGGGGACCGGCGTCTGGTTCGGCGGACCGGGCGGGGCGGGGCTCGCCGGCTTCTCCGCGCTCTTCGCACTCGCGGCGACGATCGGAATCGAAGCGCTCGTGATTCGCTTCGGGTGGCTTCGCCAATGGTGGCCCGAATGCCCGCAGCTTCTCATCACGCTCGTGAACCCGGGGACGATCCTCACGGTCGTCTACGCGCTCTACTCGATCGGACTCGTGCGGCGCTACGACAGCACGCGGGCCGGAGCGCTCGGCCTCTTCACGTGCTTCGCGATCGGGTTCATCGTTCTGACCGTGATCGGGGTCCACTTCCGCGGGCCGAACTGGGACTTCTACTGGTCCCCGTCCGACTGGCCGAGGCACTAGCGATGCGCGCGAACAAGATCCTTCTTCTCGCGGCGTCTCTCGCAACCCTCGCGTTCCTCGTCTGGGCCGCCGCGGAAGAGAACCTCCTCCGCGATTGGCGAGAGCATCAGAAGCGCTATCGTTCGATGCTCCCCGAGGACGCGCGGGGAGAGTTCAGGGTCCAGCTCCGGCAGATCGTCGTTCCCGCGCTCCGAACGACCGACCGATGCGTCACCTGCCACGTCGGGATGGCGCCCGGCGAGCCGGGGATCGCGGGGGACCCGCTCTTCGCGCCGCATCCGGACGTCGTGCACGACCCGGCCGAGTACGGGTGCGTCGTCTGTCACGGCGGACAAGGTCTCGCGACGGAAGAGGCGGACGCGCACGGAACCGCGCCGCATTGGCCCGCGCCGATGATCCCGCGCCGCTACGCGCACGCCGGATGCGGGAGCTGCCATACGCATCTCGCGGTCCCGAGCATCGATCGTTTCGAGCGCGGGAAGCGGCTCTTCGAGCGGCTCGACTGCCTCGCCTGCCACGCGATGGACGGCCGCGGGGGGACGATCCGTCCGGGTGGGGCGGCGGGGATCGCCGCGCCCGATCTCTCCCGGGCCGACGCGTCCGGAACCGACGAATCTTGGTACCTCAAGCACCTCGCGGCCCACGAGGAAGCCGCGGACGGTCCGTGGCGCGCCTCCTTCGGGCCGATCGCCGAAGAGGATCGCGAGGCGATCGAGACGTACCTCGCCTCGCGCGTCAGCGCGCCGGGTCTCGTCGAGGCGAAGGCGCTCTTTCACTCGCTCGGATGCCGCGGTTGCCACAAGGTCGGCGGCGTCGGGGGGGACGACGGCCCCGACCTCACGCAGGCGGGAGAGCGCGACCCGGGGCAGACCGACTTCTCTGCGGTCGAAGGCGCGCGCGACCTCGCGGCCTGGTTCGCGGAGCACTTGCGCGCCCCCGCCTCGGTCGTTCCGGAATCGCAGATGCCGGCGCTCGGTCTTTCGGAGGAAGAGATCGATCGCCTCGTCTTCTTCACCTTCTCCCTTCGCCGGAGCCCTTTCCCGGAAGCGTACTGGCCGATCGATCGGATCCGCGCGGAGCGCTTCGGCGAGCGCGAGTTCGCCGGCGACGGCGCGACGCTCTACGGGACCTTCTGCGCCGCCTGTCACGGAGATCGAGGCCAGGGGATGCGCTACGCCGGGATGCTTCCCTTCCCCGCGATCGCGAACGAAGATTTCCTTTCGATCGCAAGCGACTCATTGATTCGTCAAACGATCCGGCGCGGGCGCGCCGGGCGGCGGATGCCGGCCTGGGGAGACGCCGAAGGGGGGCTTCGCCCGGTCGAGATTGAGCGGATCGTCCGGCACCTCCGCGATCTCGGGGGAGTCGAGGCGCCGGAGGAGACGGGGCCCGCGCGCTGGGCGAAGGGGGACGCGGCGGAAGGAGCGCGCCTCTACTCCGCTTCGTGCGCCGGCTGCCACGGCGGAACCGGCGCCGGCGCCGAGGGGCCTTCCCTCGCCGACCCGGTCCTTCTCGGATCTGCGACTGACACGTACCTCGCGGAGACGATCGCGCGCGGAAGACGCGGGACAACGATGGAGGCGTTCGCGCGTCCCTCGACCACGCGCCCCGCCTACTCGCGAGAAGAAATCGAATCGATCGTGACGTTTCTACGAACTTGGGAGAAGAGATCATGACGGCGAATCGAGACATCACGCGGAGACGTTTCTTGCAGGCGAGCGCCGCGGCCGGGCTCGGCGCCTTCGTCGCGTCCGCCACGCGCGCATGGGGCTTGGACGCGATCGACAATCCCCTCGCCCATTATCCGGACCGCGGGTGGGAGGAAGCCTATCGCGATCTCTGGCGGTACGACTCGACCTTCACGTTTCTATGCGCGCCGAACGACACGCACAATTGTCTTCTCAACGCGTACGTCCGCTCCGGGGTCGTCGTCCGAATCGGCCCGACGATGAAGTACGGCCTCGCGCGCGATCTCGACGGGAACGGATCCTCGCACCGGTGGGATCCGCGCGTTTGCCAGAAGGGTCTCGCCCTCACGCGCCGCTTCTACGGCGACCGCCGCCTTCGCCACCCGATGGTGCGCGCTGGTTTTCGCCGGTGGGTCGAGGCCGGCTTCCCGCGCGGCGCCGACGGCCGCCCGCCGACCGAATACATGAACCGCGGGCGAGACAAATGGGAACGGACGACGCACGCGGAGGCGGCCGCCCTCGCCGCCGCAGCGCTCGCGAACATCGCCGAAACATATTCGGGCGAGCGCGGAGTGGAGCGTCTCCGCGCGCAGCGTTATGAGGAAGAGATGATCGCCGCGACGAAGGGGGCCGGAACGCAGACGCTCAAGTTCCGAGGCGGGATGCCCCTTCTCGGAATCACGCGCGTCTTCGGCCTGTACCGCTTCGCGAACTCGATGGCCCTCCTCGACGCGAAGATCCGCGGCGTCTCACCCGACCAGGCGCTCGGGGGGCGCGGTTTCGACAACTACTCGTGGCACACCGACCTTCCGCCCGGACACCCGATGGTGACCGGACAGCAGACGGTCGAGTTCGATCTCTCCGCGGTGGAGCATGCGCGCATGGTCGTCGTGTGGGGGATGAATTGGGTCACGACGAAAATGCCGGACGCGCACTGGCTCACCGAAGCGCGTCTCCAGGGGACGAAGGTCGTCGTGATCGCGTGCGAGTACTCCTCGACCAGCTCGAAAGCGGACGAGGCGATCGTCGTCCGCCCCGGAACGACGCCCGCGCTCGCGCTCGGCCTCGCCCACGTCGTCCTTCGCGACAAGATCTACGACGCCGACTACGTCCGTCGATGGACCGATCTTCCGATTCTCGTTCGAACGGACACGCTCAAGTACCTCCGCGCCGCCGATGTGTTCGGCGGCTCCCCCGCGGATCTCGGCAACCAGACGCGCGTGCTCGGAGCGAACGAGAAGGCGCCAGCCCCCGGCGCGCAGCGCGACATGCTGATCCCCGAGGCGATGCGGAAGGAGTGGGGCGACTTCGTCTGGTGGGACAAAAGCGCGGGCGCTCCTCGAGCTCTCACGCGCGACGAGGTCGGCCGGCTCTCGGGAGTCGGCGAGCCGCTTCTCGAGGGGTCGGTCGACGTTCGGCTCACGAACGGATCGACCGTTCGATGCCGGAGCGTCTTCGATCTCGTCCGCGAGTACGCCGCCCACTTCGATCCGAAGACGGTCGAGGAGATGACGTGGGCACCGGCCGCATCGGTCGAACGGCTCGCGGGCGAGATCGCCGCGCATCGGGGCGAGACCCTCTTCGCGGTCGGGATGGGGCCGAACCAGTTCTTCAACAACGACAACAAGGATCGCGCGCAGTTCCTGCTCGCCGCGCTTACCGCAAACGTCGGGCGGATCGCGGGGAACATCGGATCGTACGCGGGGGACTACCGGGTCGCCCTCTTCAACGGAGCCGGGCAGTACATCAACGAGAACCCATTCGATCTCGAGCTCGATCCGGAGAAGCCCGCGCGCGTGAAGCAATACTGGAAACCGGAGTCGGCGCACTACTACAACCACGAGGATCACCCCCTCCGCGTCGGAAAGAGACTCCTCACGGGATCGACTCACATGCCGGCCCCGACGAAGTCGCTCTGGTTCGCGAACTCGAACTCGATCCTCGGGAACGTGAAGTGGCATTACAACACGGTCGTCCACGTTCTCCCGAAGATCGAGATGATCGCAGTGAACGAATGGTGGTGGTCCACTTCGTGCGAGTGGGCAGACATCGTCTTCGCCGTCGACTCGTGGGCGGAGCTGAAGCACCCGGACATAACCGCCTCGGTCACGAACCCGTTTCTCAACGTCTTCCCGCGGACCCCTCTCGCGCGCCTCTTCGACACGATCGGCGACATCGAGGTGTACGCCCTCGTCGGCGAGAAGCTCGCCGAGAGGACCGGCGACCGTCGCTTCGCGGACTCTTGGAAGTTCGTGCGCGAGATGCGCGCCGACGCGTACCTCCAGAGAGTTCTCGACCACTCGTCGAACACGAAGGGATACCGGATCGCGGATCTCGAAGCGAAGGCGAAGGACGGAATCCCCGCCCTTATGATGAACCGGACTTATCCGAAGGCGGTCGGGTACGAGCAGACCGCCGACTCCCGCCCCTGGTTCACGAAGACCGGGCGCCTCGAGTTCTACCGCGAGGAAGACGAGTTCATCGAGGCGGGCGAGAACCTCCCGGTCCACCGCGAGCCGATCGACTCGACCTTCTACGAGCCGAACGTGATCGTCGGGCCGGAGCACGAGGCGTTCCGCCACGCGGGTCCGGGCGACTACGGCGTCGAGGAGAGCGATCTCTCCTGCGAGGTGCGGCAGGGGAGAAACGTGCGAAGAACCTGGGCCGAAACGAAAGCGACCGCGCACCCGCTCGCGAAGGATGGTTATCGGTTCATCTTTCACACTCCGAAGTACCGTCACGGCGCCCACACGACGCCGATCGACACGGACATCGTCTCGATCCTGTTCGGGCCCTTCGGCGACATCTACCGGCACGACAAGCGCGCCCCGTGGGTGTCGGAGGGATACGTCGACATTCATCCGGACGACGCCCGGGCGCTTCGGATCGAGGACGGCGACTACGTCTGGATCGATTCCGATCCGTCCGACCGCCCGTTCCGCGGCTGGCAGAAGAACGCGGCCGACTACAAGTTCGCGCGCCTTTTCTGCCGCGCGCGGTACTACCCGGGGACGCCGCGCGGCGTGACCCGCATGTGGTTCAACATGTACGGCGCGACGCCCGGTTCGGTCGAGGGACAGGAGACGCGCGCGGACGGCCTCGCGCGGAACCCGCGCACGAACTACCAGGCGATGTTCCGCTCCGGCTCGCACCAGTCGGCGACGCGGGGATGGTTGAAGCCGACCTTGATGACCGACTCGCTCGTGCGGAAGGGGCTCTTCGGCCAGGAGATCGGAAAGGGCTTCCTCCCCGACGTCCACTGCCCCACGGGGGCGCCGCGCGAGGCGATCGTTCGGATCGAGCGCGCGGAGCCCGGGGGGATCGGCGGCGCGGGGCTCTGGCGGCCGGCGGCGGAGGGGCTCCGGCCCCGATATGAAACCGAAGGGATGAAACGCTATCTCGCGGGCGCCTTCGCGGAGCGAGCGGAGCGGAAGGGAGGGAGAGAGTAATGGCGCGCGTTCGGAATTGGCAGATCGGGAGGGAGATGTCCTACTGGTATCCCGAGTCGCGCCCGAAGAAGCAGTTCGCGGCTGTTTTCGACATCAACAAATGCATCGCGTGCCAGACGTGCACGCTCGCCTGCAAGACGACCTGGACCTCGGGGAAGGGCCAGGAGTACATGCTCTGGAACAACGTCGAGTCGAAGCCGTACGGGTTCTATCCGCTCGCCTGGGACGTCCGGCTTCTCGAGGCGCTCGGCCGGCAAACGTGGGAAGGTCGGACGTACGCCGGGCGCACGATCTTCGAGGCAGCGCCGGCGGGGGAACGGGCGCTCGGATGGAGGCCGGACGATCTCGACTACGCGAGCCCCAACGTCGGCGAGGACGATTGCGCGGGGATGATCGAGAACGGCGCCGATCTCTCCGTTCCGCACGCGGCGTGGTTCTACTACCTCGCGCGCATCTGCAACCACTGCACCTACCCCGCATGTCTCGCCTCCTGCCCGCGCGGATCGATCTACAAACGCCCCGAGGACGGGATCGTGCTCGTTGATCAAAGCCGATGCCGCGGATACCGGGAGTGCGTGAAGGCGTGCCCGTACAAGAAGGTCTTCTACAATCCGATGACGGGAACCTCGGAAAAGTGCATCGCGTGCTTTCCGAAGATCGAGACCGGGGAGCAGCCGCAGTGCTTCGTGAGCTGCATCGGAAAGATCCGGATGGCCGGATGGATCTCGGCCCCCGAGGCCGCGCGCGAGGAGAATCCGATCGACTATCTCGTTCATATGCGAAGAATCGCGCTCCCGCTCTTTCCGCAACTCGGGCTCGAATCGAACGTGTACTACATCCCGCCGGTACACGTGCCTCTTCCGTTCCTCGAGCAGATGTTCGGACCCGGCGCGGGAGCGGCGGTCGAAACCTACCGCGCCGCGGCGAGCGATTCCGACCTCGCCGGGCTTCTCTGTCTCTTCGGCTCGAGCCCGCGAGTGATGCCGAGATGGAAACGGTCGGGGAGCTTCGTGCTCGGGCTCGACGAAGACGGGCGCGAGATCGTCCGCGTGCCGCTCCGCGAGCCGGTTCACGTGCGGGCCGCCTTCGACGCAGCGCGCGGCGTCGCGCGCACGAACGTGCCGTAGGAGGAGGATGATGCGGAAAATATTGAAGTATGGAGCCGCCGTTGCTCTCCCGGGGCTTCTTCTCTTCTCCTGCGGAGAGCGCGACGCCGCGCCGACGAGCGAGGTCGTCGCGGCGCGCGTTTCTCATGTCACAGAAGACCCGACGGACGCGGCGTGGAAGAACGTCCCCGCCTTTCGCGCCGACTTGATCCTCCAGGATCTCGTCGAGCCGCGGCTTCTCGTTCCGTCGACGGCGAGCGTGGAGGTCCGCGCGATGACCGACGGAAGCTGGATCGCGTTTCGTCTCGCGTGGAGCGACTCGACGGCCGACGATCTTCCGGGATCCGCGCGCTTTTCGGACGCGTGCGCGGTGCAGTTCCCGGCAGCGACGGGACCCGATCTTCCCGCGCCGCAGATGGGCGAGGCGGACCGCGCGGTCGAGATCGCGTACTGGCGCGCCTCGTGGCAGGCGAGCGTGAACGGACGACCGGACGAGATCCGATCCCTCTACCCGAACGCGCATCCGGATCACTATCCGTTCGAAGCGACGTCACTCGCGCCCGGGTCGGAGGTTGCGAGAGAAGCCGAGCTTCGCTACGCGCCCGCGCGCGCGCTCGAGAACCCGATGGAGGGGCCCCGGGAGCGCGCCGTCGAGGACCTCGTCGCGGATGGGCCCGGCACTCTTCGGAGCGCGGCGGAGAAACGAGCGACCGGCTCCGGAGTGCGCACGGAGATCGGATGGGCGGTCGTGATCGCGCGACCGGCGCCCGCCGGGTTCGCCGATCGAGGACGCGGCACGATCGCCTTCGCGGTATGGGACGGAGCGAGAGACGAGACCGGATCGCGGAAGATGCGCACCGGTTGGGTTTCGCTCGTGCTTCGGGAGACGCCGTGAACGGGACGCATGATTCGAAACGCGCCCTCCTCAACGCGGCCGCCTGGCGCCTCGCGTCGGCTCTCTTCGAGCGACCGAAGCGAGGTTGGAGCGAGGAAATCGCATCGCTCGCGGGGGAGATCGACGACCCCGATCTTCGACGAGCGGCGCGCGAAGCGGAGGGAGCGACCGAGGGTCTCTACCTCGCGCTCCTCGGACCGGGCGGTCCGGTCTCGCCGCGAGAGATCGCCTATCGGCCGCTTGAGGACCCGGCGTGTGTTCTCGCGGATCTCACCGCCGCGTACGAAGCGTTCGCGTACAAGCCGGCGGCGGAGGATCCGATCGATCACATCGCGGTGGAGGCCGGGTTCGCCGGTTACTTAACTCTAAAAGCATCGTACGCCCGCGCGCTCTCCGACGAGGAAGCGGCTTCCGTGACGGAAGAAGCGCTCGCGGGATTCCTGCGGGAGCATCTCGATCCCTTCGCGCGCTCCCTCGCCGAGCGCCTCGCCGGGAGCGGAACGTATCTCGAGAAGGCCGCGCGGGCGCTCGCCGCGCGCGCCGCGCGGGAGCGTCCCGTGGCGCCGGACGCCGAGAGGAGTCCCCGCCCTTGAGCGAACCCGCGAACGCGCACCTCGAGTCGAGACCGATCCTCGGGGGCATTCTGATCGGCGGGCGAAGCGTCCGCATGGGCCGCCCGAAGCATCTCTTTCGATGGAACGGGCGCTCGTTCCTCGAGCACGTCGTCGAGGCAATGAGGCCGCACGCGCAGGAGATCGTTCTCCTCGGCGAGGGGGAGATCCCTCCCGAGTGCGCGGGGCTCGCGCGTCTTTCGGATGCGGCCGGCGCCGAGGGTCCGATCGCGGGGATCCTCTCCGCGCTCCGCTCGAACCCCGAGGCCGCGTGGGTGATCGCTCCTTGCGATCTCCCTCTCCTCACCGCGCGCGCGGTCGGATGGCTCCTCGAAGAGAGAAGCCCCGAACGATGGGTGGTTCTTCCCGTGAACGCGGCCGGACGGGCCGAACCGCTCGCGGCGGTCTACGAACCGGAGGCGGCGGCGCTCGTCGAGCGCGCGATCCGCTCCGGACGCTCGGCGCCGCGCGTGCTCGCCGAGGATCGGCGCGTGCACACGCCCCTCATCCCCCCCAAGCTCGCGCGCGCGTTCCGCGACATCGACACGCCCGAGGATCTCGCCGCGCTCGGGTGAGCCGCGCCCATTCGGGTCGGGGAATTCCTTCCTCCATCAAGAATCTCTCTCATCCGAACGGCGCCTCGGGCGGAGGTCCGTTCGGGGGGAAACGGAACAGGTTCGAAGGGGCTTTCTTCGGCGGATCCCCGCGAAGAAATCGCCGGCCTTGGTCGTCCTCTTCCCCCTGCAGGGTTCCTCGCGGGATGCCGAAAAGGAGAGAAGGAGGGGAAGACCGTATGGATCGAGAAGAGCGCGAGCCCGCCGTGACCGATCGAACTGGAAAAGAGAGCGAAGAGACGATGACCGGCGGCTCCCTGTCGCAGGGAGACGAGAGAGAAGCGGGGAGGTTGTGCTCGCGAGGCACGTCCTGCGACGACCGCCTCCGCGCGATCTTCGAAGCGTCGGCGGACGGGATCGCTCTTCTCGATCCTTCCGGGGCCATCGTCGAGATGAACCGATCGGCATGCCGGTTGCTCGGCTTCGGCTCGCCCGAGGAGATCATCTCCACCTCCCCCTCTGCGTTCGACCTCGTCGTTCCCGAGGAGAGGCACCGAGTGATCGCGGAGTTCGCGCGGACCGTGAGGGACGAGATCGTGAGGGGCGTCCGGCTTCGGGTTCGGCGGCGCGACGGCTCCCCGTTCGAAGCCGAGTGGAGCGGGGCGGTTCAGAGGGACAAGAACGGCCGGAAGAATGGAGTCGTCTTTGTCTTTCGGGATATCAGCGATCGCGCGCGCGCGGAGAGCGCGCTCACCGAGTCGGAAGAGACGTATCGCTCGATCTTTCGCTCGGCGAACGACGCGATCTTCGTCCACGACGCCGAAACCGGCGCGATTCTCGACGTCAATGAGAAGACCGTCGAGCTTTTCGGTTGGTCCGCCGACGAGATCCTCGCCCTACAGGTCGTCGACCTGAGCTCCGGAGAACCGCCCTACACGCAGGAGGAAGCGAAGAAGAAGGTTCGTGCGGCCGCCGCCGGGGAGCCGCAGATCTTCGAGTGGCGATCCAAGAAGAAGAGCGGGGAGTTCTTCTGGGCGGAAGTGAACCTGAAGCAAGCGACGATCCGGGGGAAGCCCCGGATTCTCGCGCTCGTTCGCGACATCACGGATCGAAAGCGCTCAGAGGAAGAGCGGCGGCGGACGGAAAGGCTGCTCAGGGATTTCATGGACCACTCCCCCACGTTCTTCTGGGCGAAGGATCTCCGCGGAAGGCTCACGATGGCGAACCAGGCGGTCGCGGATCTCTTCCGTCGGAGCCCGGAGGAACTCGTCGGCCTGACGGCGCGGGATCTCTTCCCAGCGAATTCGAAGCTGGTCGCGGAAATGGAAGAACAGGACCTTCGCGTCGTGGAGACCGGAGAAGCCCTCTCGCTCGAGGAGAGCGTTGTTCTCGGAGAAGCGGGGCGCCGCGTCTTGATCTGGAAGTTCCCGCTCCGCGACGCCGAGGGAGCCCTCGCGGGGATCGGCGCGGCGGGGCTGGACGTCACGGAGCAGAGAGAACTCGAGGAGCGGCTCCGGCAGTCGCAGAAGCTGGAGGCGATCGGGACGTTCGCCGGAGGGATCGCTCACGACTTCAACAACATCATCTACTCGATTCTCGGGTTCACCGAGCTCGCGATGGACCATACGGAAAAGGGGAGCCGGCCGTTCCGCTGTCTCGAACAAGTGCGCGAGGCCGGGGCCCGGGCGAGCGACCTCGTCGCGCAGATTCTCGAGTTCAGCAGGACGCGGGAGACGGAGCGAACTCCCTTGCGGCTTCAACGGATGATCCACGAAGCGCTTCGTCTCGCCGAAGGGAGCCGTCCTCCCCGGGTCGAGGTGCGAACGATGCTCGACCCGAATTGCGGCGAAGTGCTCGCCGATCCGACCGAGATCCACCAGGTGCTCCTCAACCTCGTCGCGAACGCTTTCCACGCGATGGGGGAGCGGGGCGGAACGCTGGCGATCCGGCTCGAGGAGTACTTCGCCGGCGGAGCCGGCGGTCCGCGGGGGGCGGGCCTCGATCACGGGAGCTATGCCCGCCTCACGGTCGAGGACACGGGACACGGGATGGACCCCTCGACGGTGCGGCGGATCTTCGAACCTTACTTTACGACGAAAGGAGTGGGCGAGGGGACCGGGCTCGGCCTCGCCACCGTTCACGGAATCGTGCGCGCGATGGGCGGCGCGATCTTCGTCGAGAGCGAGATCGGGCGCGGGACGCGGTTCGATGTCTATCTTCCGCTCGTCTCCGATGCGCCCGCGCGCGATCGGGAGACGGCGAACGACAAAGGGGAGGCGGAACGTGGCGCGCATACTGGTCGTGGATGACGACGAGCAGATCCGCACGATGCTCGTCATGACTCTCGAGGAAGCCGGCTACGAGGCGGACGAGGCCGCCGACGGAAGGGCCGCGATTCGCAAGCAGCGGGAGAAACCCGCGGACCTCGTGATCACGGACCTCATCATGCCGGAGAAGGAAGGACTGGAGACGATCATGGACCTCCGGAAGGAGTGGCCTTCGACCAAGATCATCGCGATCTCGGGGGGCGGAAGGGCCGTCCCGGGGGACTACCTCCTCCACGCGAGGCATCTCGGAGCGGCGCGGGTCTTTCGGAAGCCGATCGAGAGAAGCGAGCTGCTCGGGGCGGTCCGCGAGCTTCTCGGCGAAGGAGCGAGCCTTACGAAGGGACGGCGCTCCGTATGACCGCGCCCCCGAGAAGACGCTCGCCCCTGTAGAAGACGGCCGACTGCCCGGGAGTCACCGCGCGCTGCGGCTCCTCGAACAGGACCACGACCGATCCATCCGAGCCGCGGCGGGCGGACGCCGCGGCCGCCGCGTGCCGGGAGCGGATCTTCACCTCGATCCTCCCCTCGAAGACCTCGTTCTCGGAGACGAGAAGGTTTTCGTCCCCCGCGACCAGTCCGGACGCGTAGAGATCTCCCTCGGTCCCGAGGCGGACGCGGTTCTTTTGGATATCAACCTCCGTGACGTAAAGCCGCTCGCCCCCAGCGACGCCGAGCCCCTTCCGCTGCCCCACCGTATAGCGCGCCGCTCCCTCGTGCGTCCCGAGCCTCCGTCCTTCTCGATCGAGGATCTCTCCCTCGCGCTGAACACCGAGGAAGCCGGCGAGGTCCCCGCCGGGAAGGAAGCAGATGTCCTGGCTCTCCTCCTTGTCGGCGACGGAAAGACCGGCCCGCTCCGCGACGCGGCGCACCTCTTTCTTCAAGAGCCCTCCGAGCGGGAACGCGAGGGTGAATAGATCCGCCGCGCCGATCCCCCAGAGCACGTACGACTGGTCTTTCTCCCGGTCGCGCGCGCGAAGAATCGCCGGCCCGCCTTCCTCCTCAACGAGGCGCGCGTAGTGCCCGGTCGCGAGAAACGAAAACCCCGCCCTTCGCACCCGGGCGAGGAGGGCGCGGAAGCGGACCCTCCGATTACACTCGACGCACGGGTTCGGCGTGCGGCCGGCGAGGTACTCGCTCCGGAACGGCTCGATCACCTCCGAACGGAAGATCTCCTCGAAATCCCACACGTGGTGCGGGGTCCCGAGGCGGACGGCGACGGCGGCGGCGTCCTCGATCGCTTCGAGCGAGCAGCAGGAGCGGTCGCCTTCGAGATCGGGATGCTCCGACGCACAGAAGAGCTTCAGCGTGACGCCGGCGACGGAGCAGCCTCTTTCCTTGAGGAGTAAAGCGGCGACCGAGCTGTCGACGCCGCCGCTCATCGCGACCGCGACGCGCGCCCCCGGCGGGGGGAGAAGCTCCGTCACGGCGCTCCCTTCCCGCGGAGATCCCGCACGACGGAGGCGAGGCTCTCGACAAGACGATCGACATCCGCTTCGGTGTTCCTGAGGCCGAAGCCGATCCGAATCCCGCCGAGCGCGAGGGGGCGCGGGATTCCCATCGCGAGAAGAACCGGCGACGGCTCGGGCGATCCGGAGTGGCACGCGGATCCGGTCGAGATCTCGATGGCGAGACGGTCGAGCGCTTCCGCGACCGCGCCCCCCGAGACCCACTCGATGAGGAGGTAGCTCGTGCCGGGGATTCTCGCCCGGCCGCGCCCGAGAGGGGTGACGCCGTCCAAGCGCCTTTCGATCGCGCGCTCGAAACGATCGCGCATCCCCAAGATCCGCCTCTCCTCCGCCTCGCGAGTGCGCATCGCGCATTCGAGAGCGACCGCAAGACCGACCGCGAGCGCGACGCTTTCCGTGCCGGGCCGCCTCCCCTTCTCCTGGCCGCCCCCGACGAGCACAGGCCGGAGCGGGACGCCCTCCCGGACGAGAAGCGCCGCGATTCCTTTCGGGCCGTAGATCTTGTGACCGACGATCGTGACGAGATCGAACGGGTCCTCGCGAAGGTCGATCGGGAGCTTCCCCGCGGTCTGCGCGGCGTCGGTGTGGAAAAGGACGCCGCGCGCGCGGCAGAGGCGCCCGACTTCCCTCACCGGCTGAAGGATCCCCGTCTCGTTCTGGCCGTGGATGAGCGAGGCGATCCTTGCGTCCGGGACAAGGGCCTCCGCGAACTCGTCCGGATCGACGGCGCCGTCTCCGCGGACCGGAACGCGCCGCGCCGCGAATCCTTCCTCCTCGAGAAGGCGCGCCGGTTCCTCGACGGCCGGATGTTCGATGTTTGAAAGAACGACGGTCCCGCGGCCGAGCGCGCGCGCTGCGCCGGAGAGCGCGAGGTTGTCCGCCTCGGTGCCGCTCCCCGTGAAGACGACCCCGCTCGCCTCCGCGCCGAAGAGGGCGGCGATCCGCTCCCGCGCCCCCTCGAGCGTCGCCCGCGCCTCTCTTCCGCTCGCGTACGGGCTGGACGGGTTCCCTCCCCAGCGCGCGAGCGCCTCGGTCATCGCCTCGACCACCTCCGGCCGCGCCGGAGTCGTGGCGTTATGATCGACATAGAGCCTGTTCATTGGGCACCTCGCTCAAAAGGCAACGCGGGCCGACCCGCCCGCGCGCACGAACCCTCTCTCCTCCCACACTTCACTCACTCGAAAGCCCGGGTTCCGCACTCGGTTCCGTCACGAGGACGCGGAGCGAGGGGCCGAGAGGCCGACTCGGACGAGCCGATCCCGGAGGCGTAGCCTGAGCTACGTCGAGGAATCGGCGACGGAGAGGAGGCTTCGCAGGCCGGGATCCGCGACCGCAGTAGGAAACGAGTGCGGAATCCGGGCTAGATTTCTTCCAGCTTTTCGTACTCTTCCCGTTCCTTCTTCTTCTTCTCGCGCTCGATCAGCTGGTCCTGACGCACGACCTCTCGCTTCGCGTATTCGGACCAGATCGGGTCGCCGAGCGAGGACGCTCGCTGGAATTTCTGCTTCGCCTGCTCGTACATCGCCTGCCGCTCGAGGATCCTCCCCCACACGCACCAACCGCGCGCGTTCTGCTCGTCGAGCTCGATCCCCTTCTGCACGTTCCGGAGCGCCTCGTCGTACTTGCCGATCTTCGCGGAAGCCTGGAGGTCGGAGAGCCGCACGAGGGCGTCGGCGTCGGACGGGTTCTTCTTCACGACCTCTTGGTAGGTGGAGGTGGCGGCGGTCGTGTCCCCTTCGAGGAGCTGCACAACGGCGTAGTTCTTGAGGTATGCGGTGTTGTCCGGTTCGAGCTCGGAGAGCGCCCGGAAGAGATCCCTCGCGGCGGCGTAGTCCCCCTTCTCGGCGGAGAGCTGCGCGACGGAGAGCATCAGCCTTTGGTTGGTCGGCTCCTTCTCGAGCATCTCCTTCTGCGCCGCGTAGAGATCCTCCGTTCTCCCGAGCTTCTTGTAGACGACCGTGAGCCGCTGGCGATAGTCGTCGTTCCCCGGATCGAGCTCCGACGCCTTCTCGTACGCGCCCTGCGCCCCTTCCCAGTCCTCGATAAGCTCGCGATAGTAGCCCTTTTCGTAGTAGAGCTTCGGATCCTCGGGGCTCAGCGCCACCGCCTTGTCGATCTCTCCGGCGGCCGCCCGGTGATCCCCCCTGTCGCTGTAGACCGCCGCGAGACGCGCGAACCCTTCCGGGTCGTCCGAAAACTTTTGCGTATAACCCTTGAAGAGCTCAAGCGCTTCGTCGGCCCTTCCCTGCCTGGAGACGGCGAAGGCGAGCAGCGTGTTCGCCTCGCGCGAGTCGGGCTTGATCTCGATCACCTCGCGATACGCCTGCTCGGCTTGCGGATAGAGCTCGCTGTCGAGATACTGGCGCCCGCTGTTCATGAGGCGCGCGGCCTTCGTCTCCGGATCGACGGTGACGTCCCGCTCGTAGACGATCACGTCCTCTTGGGTCTGGCACGAGAGGCCGGCCGCGGCGAGTAGGCCCGCCAATACCCACGGGATCCAAGCTCTCCGACCCCGGTCGTTCATGGTCTTCTACCTCCTCCGAACCCCTCGCTTGTTGACACACGCGCGCGGGGGATGCGGTTTCACTCTACCGGCGGGCCCGCGGGGCGTCAACGCCCCTGCTCACGCCTCACCCGGTCGATGTTCCTGCGGGATTCGACGGCGAGACGGTGCTGGGGCGAGAGAGCCATCACGTGCTCCCACTCTCGCACCGCCTCCTTATAGATGCCCGTCTTGGCGAACAGCACGCCGAGCCCGAAATGGGCCTCCAAGCAACGCTCGTCCAGGGCGAGCGCCTGGCGGTACGCGCCCATCGCGCCGGAGACGGACGTCTTCTCGTTCTCGTCTCCGGAGAGGAAATCGCCGTAGTACGCAAAGAGAACCGGGTCGTCCGGCGTCTGCTTGATCCGCTCCCGGTAGACCGCGTCCGCCTCCTCGCGGCGCCCCGCCCCCTCGAGCACGAACGTCATGTTGACGAAAACCCGGAAGTCGCCTCCCGCCGCGAGCGAGCGCCGGTAGGCGTCGACCGCCTCCTCGATCATCTCGGCATCGTGGTACGCGTTGCCGAGCCGGAAGAGAACCTCGGCGGAGTCCTCCTCCGTTCCGAGCAGGGCGAGGTAGGCATCGATCTTCTCCAGCGGGGGTCGGCCTTCGATGTTCCCCAAGTCCTTCGAGCCGGCCGTCGCCGCAAGAAACAAGAGCGCGCCCGCCGCGATCCATCGGGTGTTCGAGTGCATGGTTCCTTCCAGTCCTTCTCTCGGTTGCAGACCGCAACAGGTTCTACCGCAATGAGTTAAAGCCTATGCCATTCCCTGCGGCGTGTCAACCCGAAAGGATCCGGAGAGTGAGCGCGCCCGACGCGGCCAGGGCGAGGCAGTACCAACCGAAGCGATGGATCCGGCCCCCGAGCACGACCCGAACCAGGTACCGGAGCGCGAGATAGCCGGAGAGCATCGCGACCGCGGTTCCAAGAAGAGCCGGGAGGAAGACCGCGGTCTCCCCCTCCCCTCCCGGAAGGTCCCGCGCGGTCAAGAGAGCCGCCCCGAGGATGGCGGGGACCGAAACCAGGAAGGAGAACTCGGCCGCATCCTTCCGGCGAACGCCGAGGAAGAAAGCCGCCGCGATCGTCGCTCCCGACCGGGAGATCCCCGGGAGGATCGCGATCGCTTGCGCGACGCCGATGAGAAAGGCGATCCGGATCGTGACGCTTCTCCCCTTCTCGGGGGCGAAGCGGGTCGCGAGCAGAAAGAGGCCTGTTGCCCCGAGAGCGAGAAGGGTCGGGCCCGGCCTCTCGAAGAGCCCTTCGATCGGGTTCTTGAGGAGGATGCCGACGACGCCCGCCGGAACGAGACCGACGAGAATCGCGAGGCGGTAGGCGTTCGTCTCGCGATCAAAACGCGGGCGAAGAAGGTCGGCGACTTTGCTTCGATAATAGAAAATGACGACCAATGACGTTCCGACATGAAGCATCACCTCGAGGAGGATTCCTTCCGCGCGGAGGCCGAGAAGCGCTTGGGCGAGCACCAAATGCCCCGAGCTCGAAACGGGGAAGAACTCGGTCAGCCCTTGAACGAGACCGAGAAGCGCGGCCGCGGCGGCGCCCATCTCTAGAGGAACCTCCCGGCGAGCATCGCCGTCATCCCGACCACCATCTGTCCCTTGAGAACGCGGGAGAGAAACCCGAGGTTCGAACGGTCCGGCCGGCGAAGGCAGCGGGCAAAGGCGACCGCGAGGAGAAGGTCCACGCCGACGAGAATGATCAGAAGATAAAGGACATTGTAGAGACCGAAGACGAACGGCAGCGGCGAGAGAAGGACGAGGAGCGCGAGCGGCACCGCGGAGAAGACGAGCGCCCTCCGGTCTCCAAGAACGATCGCGAGGCTTCGGCGCCGGCCCTCTCGGTCTCCGGGGGCGTCCGCGATGTCCTTCACGATCTCGCGCCCGAAGTGGAGGAAGAACGCGAAGAGCGCCGGGACGATCCCCGCCGAGAGAGAGCCCCCGAGGTGCGCGCCGAGAAGAAGCGCGGACGAGGCGACCGCGCTCACGAGGAGGTTCCCGGGTAGGCCGGTCCGTTTGATGCCCGCTTCGTATGCGGCGAGTAGAACGGCCCAGACCGCGAGAACCGCGGCGGTCGTCCCTCCGGAGAGAGCTCCTGCGGCGAAGGCACCGGTGAGAAGAAGCGCTCCGAGCGCGGCCGCTCGGCGGGGCGAGATCGCCCCCGAGGGGATCGGACGCCCCGGGCGGTTCACCTGGTCCACCCGGCGGTCCGCGCAATCGTTCCATACATAAAACGCCGCGACGAGAAGGACCGCTCCGGCCGTTCCGAAGAGAAGCGAGGGGCGATCGCCGGCGGCGCCCGCGAGAAGATACGCAAGAAGGATCGCGCCAGCGAGGATGAGGAGGTTCACGAGGCGCACGAGACGAAGGAGAGCGCTCATCGCTTCCTCCCCGGGGCAAGCGCCTCGAGCAGCGCGCCGACCTCCCGTTCGAGAGCGGCGAAGCGCTCCCGGTCCGACCGGGCGCTCTCGATCGCCCGAACGAGGGCGCTCCCCACGACCACCGCGTCCGCGTGGGGCGCGAGCGCGCGGGCGTGCTCGGGGCGGGAGACGCCGAAGCCGACGGCGAGCGGCTTCTTCGTCCGCGCGCGCACCTCGGCGAGTCGCCGCGCGAGGCCATTCTCGAGCGAGCGCCGAGCCCCGGTGACTCCCGTCCGGCTAACGTAGTAGAGGAACGCGGTGCATGCCCTCGCGATGCGCGCGATCCGTTCAAGAGGGCTCGTCGGGGCCGCGAGAAAGACGGTCCCGATCCCGCGGTCCCGAAGAACCGCGCGCCACGCCGCCGACTCCTCCAGGGGAAGATCGGTGGCGATCACCGCGTCCACCCCGGCCTCCGATGCTTCATCAGCGAACCGTTCGACTCCAAAGCGAAGGATCGGGTTGACATAGGACATGAGGACGATCGGCGCGGCGATCTCCCCGCGAAGGCGCGCGACGAGACCGATCGTCTTCTCGAGCGTCGCTCCGGCCGCGAGCGCGCGCTCCGACGCCCGCTGGATCGTCGGCCCGTCCGCCAGGGGATCCGAGAAGGGAACGCCGATCTCGATCGCCGCCGTGCCGGGTCGATCGAGGAGCCGGATCGCTTTCTCTGTGAAGCCCGGGCTCGGGTCCCCGCACGTGAGGAAAGGGATGAGACCGGTCCGGCGTTCGGCGCCGAGCTCCTCGAAGCGGCGGGCGAGCCGGTCGGATCGCGGGAGAACGCGGCGCGTCGCGCCCGGCATCATCGCCCCACCTGCTGGAGCCGGTCCGCGGTCCGGTACGCCTCGCGCGCCTGATCCTTCACGCCCTTCTTGTCGTAGGCGATCCCGAGGGCGTAGTGGAAACGCGCGTCGTGCGGCTGGATCGCGATCGCCTTCTCGAGAGCGACGATCGCCTCGTCGACGTTCTCCGTTTTGTTCTCCGCGACGCCGAGATAGTAGTAGGCCTTCGCGTTGTCCGGGTCGAGGGCGATCACTCGTTGCATCTGCCGGCGCGCCTTGTCGTAGATTCCTCTTCGAATGTACGCGCGCCCGAGAAGATAGTGAGCCCGGATGTTCTCCGGGTCCGCCTCGATCGCGATCCGAAACTCTCGGATCGCGTCCTCGAACGCTCCTTGGTCGTGATAGATCATCCCGAGGTTGAAATGCGCTTCGACGTTCTTCGGGTCGAGCGCGAGCGCCTGGTGGAACTCGGCGACCGCTTCGTTCCTCATCCCCTTCTCCGCGTACACGGCGCCGAGGTTGATGTGCCAGAGCGCCTTCTCGGGTTCCAATCGGACCGCGCGGCGGAAGTGAGTGAGAGCATCGTCGACGCGCCCGCTTCGATCGTAGAGGAGGCCGAGATCCGAGTGTGCGCGCGCCATGCGCGGATCGAGATCGAGCGCCCGCTCGAACGAGAGAACCGCCTCGTCGATTCGTCCCTCCGAACGTCGAACCAAGCCGAGCGCGTAGTGCCCGAGCACCGCCGCCGGGTTCTTCGAGAGAATGCGAAGCGCGATCCTCTCCCCCTCGGCGGGACGTTCGAGAGCGAGCAGCGTCTTGACGAGGTGGAGCTGCATCTCGAGGTCGTCCGGGAATAGCCGGACGCCTTCCTCGAGACGATCGAACGACTCATCGAGCCGCCCGATCTTTCGGAGGATCCTCCCGAGTCGCCGGATGTGGGACGCGTCCCCCGGCTCCAGGGAGCGGAGCTTCTCGAGATGAACGGCCGTCTCTTCGAGCGTCCCCTCCGCCTCGCAGAAGTCGGCCGCCTCGCGGAGAAGGTCCTTGTTCTCGGGGTTCTGTTGGAGCTTCTTGAGAACGGCGGAGCCACCCCGGTCCTGCGGGCCCCGCCGCCAAAGGCGAATGCTCACGTCGGCACCTTCTTCCGCCCGCCCCTCCCGCCGCGCGAGCGGAAACGAGCCGAGGGATGCGAGTCGCTCCCCTTTGTTTAGCCCGGACCGAGGGCGAAGTCAACCGGTACCTGATACCGATTCCGGAGGGGTATTTCCGGAGAGGTATCGGATACCTTTCCGAGCCGATCGGGGGCGACTTCACCTGTAACTGGAACTGGAAGAAGGAGTTCACGAACCGGGTATCTGATACCGAATGGAAAGCGGTATCAGGTACCTGATCGTATCGGATACCTACTACTCCTCGTAGAACGGGTCGCCGGTGAAGCGCGGGTGGTGAAGAAAGTAGGACGCCGAGGAGATCCGCCGGTACTGGAACTGGAAGAGGAAGTTCGGGTTCGGCTGGTACGAAAGGGAGAGGCCGGGCAGAAACTCTCCCCCCTCGTTCTCCGAAAGCCCCCGGTCGAAGGGAGAGAACTCGTAGCCGAGAAGGAACGTGACCCGAAGCGGATCCGCGAGTTGATAGCTCAACCGGTTTTCGTAGAGCCCGATCCCACGGCCGGGGGCGCCGCCCGAACCGGTCGCATAGAGAAGCGAGAATCGGTTCGTCATCGAGACCTTGGTCGGGTCCAGAATGCCGCCGAGGGCGGACGGCGTGTCGAAGACGCTCCGGGGCGACGCGCCGACCCCGGCGACGGGATCCGCGGCCGCCGCGGAAACCAAGAAGACACAGACCGCGATCAGCGAGAACAAGAACGCGCGCACGGAGGACGCACCTCCCGAGGGGATCCGGCCCATGCCGCGGGCCGACGCTCCCGATCTTAGGGCCGTCCGCCGCGGCTGTCAAGGGAGAGCGCCTCGGCCTTCGCCCCCTTCTCCCGCTCGAGGCGGATCTCGAGGACGATCTCGAGCCGCACGACCCCGGCCTCCTCGTCGATTCGAACCGGCACGCGAACGACCGCGGGCTCGCCCTCGGAGAGCTTCGCCGCTATCGGGCGCTCGGCCGCCGAAGGACGCTCCCCTGCCCGAACCAGCCCCTCGAGGCTCGGAAGAGAACCGGACGGACCGGAACCCACTCCCTCGCGGTCGACGGGCGGCGCATCCCCCCGAGCGGAAGGAAGTTTCGGTGCTTGAACCATCGCGTCTCGCTCCCCGGCCGGTTTCGGAACATCCTCCCTCCTTCTTTCCGGCGGCCTCGCATCGGCGCCGGTTCCGAGCCGCGCGCTCGTCCCGGTTTCCTTCGCACGTGAATCAATCGTCTCTCTCCAGGAGCCGACCGTTCCGGAAAGGCGGACGACGTCGTCGATCGCCGCCCCGACGTCGTACACCGGCGCCTCGCGTTCGAACCGCCGGTCCGCGTCCGTGGCCGGCTTCGCGGGCTCCGAGACCCCCTCCGGCCTCTTCTCTTCCGTTCCGCTCTCCGGCTTCTCCTTCTCGGCGCCGAGTGTCTTCTCCAAGTTTTCGAAGAGGGCGCGCGTCGCCGCGCGAAACGTCTCCCAGACGCCGTCGCTTCGCACCGCCACCGCCTCGAACCAGGGCCATCCGCGCCGGTTCAGATCGGCGTTCAGCTCGTCGATCGTGAGCGGGTTCGGAAGGTCGCGCTTGTTGTACTGGAGGATCACCGGGATCTTGTCGAGAGAGAGCTGGTACTCGGAGAGGTTCTGCTCGAGGTTCGCGAGACTCTCGATGTTCGCCTGCCGAAGCGCCGGATCGGAATCCGCCACGAAGATGATCGCGTCGGTCCCCTTGAGGACGAGCTTCCGAGTCGCGTTGTAGTGAACCTGACCGGGCACCGTGTAGAGAAGGAAGCGCGTCCGGAAGCCGCGGATCTCGCCCGCGTTCACCGGAAGAAAGTCGAAGAAGAGGGTCCGATCGCTTCTCGTCTTCATCGAGACCATCTTCCCGCGCCGGTTCTCCGGAACCTGGCCGTAGATCCGCTCGAGGTTCGTGGTCTTTCCGGAAAGCCCCGGGCCGTAGTAGACGATCTTCGCGTTGATCTCTTTGCCGCTGTAGTTGAACACGACCATGGTCTTTGCCTCCGATCCGGTACGGCGTGAACTTTGCAGGTCTTGCGTGCGGATAGGGGGCAAGAGACGTGCCACGCAGGCTCCGGAGAAGGCCCGGAGCGGAGGCCATAACTTGTTGAAAATAAGCAGGTTTCGGCGTCCGGTCCGCGGGAGGGCGGCCCGCCGGGCGCGGGCGCGGCGGTCCGCTTGCGAAACGCACCTCCTCGCCGTGCATTCTGCGCGCCTCGCCGCCACGTCGCTCGTGTTCCTCGCGCTCCTCGCGGCGTCCGCGACGAGCGAGAGGATCCGCGAGGTCGGCCCCCTCGAGGATTCCGAAGGAACGCCCCCGCCTCCCCGCATTCTGTGGAAGTCGGGCGCCGCCGATGTCGCGCCGCAGGCCGATCCTTCTCTCGAAGCGCGGCGCCTTCTCGCGGAGGGGAAGACGCGCGTTCTTCTGCAGCTCCGCGAGAAGCCGGACCGGGACACGCTCCTGGCGGCCGGGATCGAGATCCTCCGCTATCTCCCGAGCGACACATGGATCGTTCGCCTGTCGGAGCCGATCGACTGGACGGCGTTCGGCACGATCGTCCGTTGGGCGGGAGAGATCCCCGCGGAGAGGAAGATCGCGCCCCCGCTCGCGGAGGAGGGGGCGGCGAAGAGCGCGGGAGCGGTTCCCCTTCGCGTCCGCTTCCACGACGACGTCGATGTCGAGGAAGCCGCCGCGATCCTTCGCGCCGCGGGCGCCTCGATGCTTGAAGCACGAACGATCGTCCGCGTGTTCGAGGCGATCCTCCCGGCTCCGGCGGTCGAGGATCTCGCCGCGCGGGACGAGGTCCTCTGGATCGCTCCCCCGCTTCCGCCGCCCGTTCCGGCGAACGACGGAATCCGCCAGAGCGCGAACATCGACTCCGTCCACGCCGCTCCTTACCTTCTCACGGGGAGCGGCGCGAAAGCGGGCATCTGGGACGGGGGCCGCGTGGACGCGCACGACGACTTCTCGGGACGCCTCACGATCGCCGACGGCGGCTCGCCGGTTTCCGATCATGCCACCCACGTCGCGGGAACGCTCGCCGGATCGGGCGCGCGGAGCGCCCCGTACGGCGGCTTGCCCCTCCAGTGGCGGGGAGCTGCTCCTCAAGGTTTCATCTATTCATACGATTATTATGGGGACGTCCCGGCCGAGTTCGGCGCGGCGATCGGCGCGCACGGCATCGACCTCTCCTCGAACTCGTGGGTTCTCGACGTGGACCAGGCCAGGTGGGGGAACTGCTATCTCTACGGCGACTACGACGGGTACGCCCCCGAGTTCGACGAGATCGTCGCGGGCTACTTCGGAAAGCCGATCGTCCTCGTGATCGCCGCCGGCAACGAACGAAACGACGGGGACTGCGGGATCGACGCGCGGAGCGGCTACGCGTGCATGCCGCCGCCTGCGACCGCGAAGAACGCGATCACCGTCGGGGCGATCCACACGAACAACTCGGCGATGACCTCCTTCTCGAGCTACGGCCCGACCGACGACGGGCGCGTGAAGCCGGACCTCGTCGCGGGCGGCTGCCAATCGACCTACGACTACTCGATCTGGTCCACGTGGCCGGGGAACGGGTACGGCGCGACGTTCTACTGCGGCACCTCGATGGCGGCGCCCGCGGTCGCGGGGACCGCGCTTCTTCTTTTCGAGGCGTGGCGGAGCGAGGCCGCCGCGCATCCGGGCGCGCTCTCGGGCGCCCCCTTCCCCTCGACGATCAAGGCGCTTCTTCTCGGATCCGCGGACGATCTCGGCAACGCGGGGCCCGACTTTCGCTTCGGCTACGGGCGGATGAACGCGAAGCGCGCGGTCGATTTCATTCGGACCTCAACGATCGTTCAGGATAGCCTCGCGGACGGCGAGGTTCGGACATGGACCTTCCCCGTCCCCGCCGGCCTTCCCTCGATCCGGGTCACGCTCGCGTGGGACGATCCGGCGGGGGTTCCGCTCGCCGCGCGCGCGCTCGTGAACGATCTCGACCTCGCGCTTCTCTCCCCCGGCGGATCGACCTTCTACCCGTACGTTCTCGATCCGGGGAACCCGGCGGCCGCCGCGACGAACGGCGCGGATCACCGGAACAACGTCGAGCAGGTCGCGGTGCTCTCTCCGCAGGCGGGGATCTGGACGGCACGCGTCGCGGGGACGGACGTTCCGGTCGGCGCGCGGCAGAGGTTCTCGCTCGCCGGCATCGACGCGCGCGCTCCGGCCGCTCCCCGCTCGTTCGGCGCCTCGGGGCTCTCCGACTCGTCGATCGCGCTCTCTTGGTCGGCCCCGAGCGAACCGGACGCGGTGGGAATCCTTCTCGTGCGAAGCACCGCGTCGCTTTCGTGGACGCCAATCGCGGGGACGATCTACACGGCGGGAGAGAATCTCGGCGGCGGGGTCGTCGTCGTCGCGGAGACGGCGGGGACGAGCCTCGACGATTCGGGTCTCCCCTCCTGCACGCGCTTCCACTACCGCGCGTTCGCCTTCGATCGGAACCGAAACTACTCCTCCCCGTCGAGCGCGAGCAGCCTGACGACCGGGACTTGCACCGCGGTCCCTCTCGGCGGCGGCGTCCCTTCGGCCGTGCGTCTCCACGGCGCGCGGCCGAACCCCTTCAACGCGACCACGCGGATCCGCTTCGATCTTCCCACGAGCGGAAGCGCGCGCCTCGCGATCTACGATCTCGCGGGTCGCCTTGTGCGTGTTCTTCTCGACGAGGCGCTCCCCGCAGGCGCATACGAAGAAACGTGGGACGGGCGAGGGAACGGCGGCGAGGAGGCCGCCTCCGGCATCTACTTCGCCGAGCTTCGGTCCGGAAGCACGACGGAGACCGTCCGCCTGCATCTGATCCGATAAAAGAGGGGACGCCTGGCCTTTCTCGCTCGTTCGATGACGAGCGCACGATTGGGAACCCCCACGCCGGTGAGCCGTCGAAGCAAGAAAGGGTTCCTGCCCCCCGATTTCCCTCTTGAGTTTTCTAAGGCGGCACCTTAGATTTCTCAGTCATGCGGTACGTGCGTCGCGAGCTCGAGCGCCGGGTCCTCGCCGCCGCGCGGGACTTTCCCGCGGTGGTTCTCACGGGACCCCGTCGCGCCGGAAAGACCTTCCTTCTTCGCCATCTCCTCCCCGACGCCGGGTATTACCTCTTCGAGGATCCGGATCTCGTCGCGCGCTTCCGATCCGACCCGCAAGGGTTCCTCGACGACGTGCGGCTCCCCGCCATCCTCGACGAGATCCAGAACGTCCCCGAGGTCTTCAACTTCGTCCGAGCGCGGATCGACCGAGCCCCACGCCGGATGGGCCGTTGGTTCCTCACCGGCTCGCGCGAGGCAGGGCTCATGCGGAACGTGAGCGAGTCGATGGCGGGAAGGGCCGCCGTTCTCCACCTCTTTCCGATGTCGGTGCGCGAGCATCCGAAGGTCGGGATCCTCCGCGGGGGCTATCCCGAGGTCCTCGCGAGGCCCCGCGCGGCGTCTCTCTGGTTCAGTTCCTACCTCCAGACGTATCTCGAAAGAGACGTGCGCTCGATCGCCGCCGTTCAAGATCTGGCCGCCTTCCGGAGGTTCCTCGCGCTCCTCGCCGCGCGGCACGGCCGCATTCTCAACAAGACCGATCTTGCCGCCCCGCTCGGGATGAGCATTCCCGGAATCACGGCGTGGCTTCGGATCCTCGAGGCGACCCAGCAGATCGTCCTCGTGCCCCCCTTCTTCGAGAACCTGGGGAAGAGGCTTGTCAAGTCGCCCAAGCTCTACCTCGCGGATTCGGGGTTGGTCTGTCACCTCCTCGGCATCGACACGGAAGCGGAGCTTCGGAAATCGCCGCTCCTCGGCGAGGTCTTCGAGGGTTTCCTCGCCGCCGAGATCGTGAAAGCACAGGTGAACGCTGGACGGCGCCCTGAGATCTACACGTTTCGCGACCAACAGGGACTCGAGGTGGACTTCCTCGTTCCGATGAAGGGGGGCCGGTTCGCTCTCATCGAAGCCAAGGCCTCGCGGACGGCGGTCCCGTCGATGGCCGCCCCGATGCTCCGTCTCGCCGAGGCGTGGAAGGCGCGGCGCGGTGCGAGAAGCCGCATCGACCTCTTCGTGGTTCACGAGTCGCCGCGAGCCTGCGCTCCATCCCGCGCGATCGCGCCCGGCGTTCGCGCTCTCCCGTGGCCGATTTTCCTGAAGGAGATGAAGCTCGATTAGCCGGCAACCCAGGGAGCGCCTTCCGGAACACATGGAGATCCGCTCGATGCCGGCTTGTGCGCTCGTGCCCGGTCATTGCGGGGGCGCGTGCCCTTTCTCTTTGGTGACAAACGCTCCTTCTCGCGATCACGCATTCGGAAAAGGGCGCGTTTCCCCGATTGCTGCCATCGGAACTGCGGCTTCCTCGGCCAAGAGAGACGATGCTCCTGGGTTCACTCAGTACCCGATACCTTCTCGCTCCTCTCGGCGGCGGCGTCCCCGCGAGCGTGCGTCTCCACGGCGCGCGGCCGAACCCCTTCAACGCGACCACGCGGATCCGCTTCGATCTTCCCGAGAGCGGAAGCGCGAGCCTCGCGATCTACGATCTCGCGGGTCGCCTCGTGCGTGTTCTTCTCGATGAGGCGCTCCCCGCCGGCGCATACGAAGAAACGTGGGACGGGCGAGGGAACGGCGGCGAGGAGGCCGCCTCCGGCATCTACTTCGCCGAGCTTCGGTCAGGAAGCACGACGGAGACCGTCCGCCTGCACCTCATTCGATGAAGATGAAAGAGAGGACGCCTGGCAAACTCGGGGACATGATACCGATTTCGGCACGACTTCCGGCTTATCCCGATCGCGGGCGGGGCGAAATCGGTAGGGTGTCCCCCAAATCCCCCAAATCGAGCGCTTGACCGCACGGCCCAAACGGACGATACTCCCGAATAGTCCGACCAATATGGAGGATGTTCCCGAATGGCCGTTCTCCCCCGCCTTCTCCGTCTCTGTCTCCCCAAGCGCCAGTCCGCATTTCTCTGGGGTCCACGGAAGACGGGAAAGACCACCCTCCTTCGAACGATGTTTCCGGAGAGCCTCCGGTTCGATCTCCTGGATACGGATCTCCTGCTCGAACTCACGAAGCGCCCCGCTCTTCTTCGCGAACGGATCGAGGCGGCGGACCCGAAAAGGCTCCGGCATCCCGTCCTCATCGACGAGGTGCAGAAAGTCCCCCGCCTTCTCGACGAGATCCATGGGCTCATCGAAAACAAAGCACTTCGCTTCATCCTCTGCGGTTCCAGCGCGAGGAAGCTGAAGCGGGGACGCGCGAACCTCCTCGGCGGGCGGGCGTGGAGATATACGCTGCATCCCCTCGTGTCCGCCGAGGTTCAGGATCTCGATCTTCTCATCGCGCTCAATCGAGGGATGATCCCCGCGCACTACCTCGACGCGGCCTACGAGAAATCACTCGAGGCCTACGTGCGCGACTACCTCAAGGAGGAGGTCTTTGACGAGGGTCTCACGCGCAACATGCCGGCATTCTCGCGCTTCCTCGACGCGGTTGGCTATTCGCATGGCGAGCTCACGAACTACGCGAACATCGCCCGCGACTCCGGCGTCGACGCGAAGACGGTGAAGGGATACTACGAAATCCTGGTCGACACTCTTCTCGGAACGATGATCGAGCCGTTCAAGAAACGGCAGGATCGACGGGTGATCTCCAAGGCGGGGAAGTTCTATCTGTTCGATGTCGGGGTGGTGGGCGTCCTCACGAAACGCCGCATCGTAGAAGAGCGCGGGGAAGCGTTCGGGCGGGCGCTCGAGCATTTCATCCTGATGGAGATTCTCGCGCACCGATCGTACAAGGAACTTTCTTACGACGTGAACTTCTGGCGGACAAAGCAAGGGCACGAAGTGGACTTCGTCCTCGCGAGGGGCGAGGTCGCGATCGAGGTGAAGGGTTCCTCGCGCGTCGATCGAGCCGAGTTCCGGTCGCTTCAGATGTTCAGGGAGGAATACCGGCCGCGCCGCGCGATCCTCGTCTCGAACGAGCGGGCGCCCCGCGTGCACGAGAAGATCCTCGTCCTTCCGTGGCGGGAGTTCCTACGAAGGCTCTGGGGCGGAGCGATTCTCACCTAGGGACCGAGAGTTCCCTTCCTCTCTTCTCCATTCGGGGGCAAGAATACCACCGGCACCGAAACGGCGGAAGGCCAGGGGGCTTCGCCCCCTGGACCCCCATGTCAGAATACAGAATCCAGCAAACCAGAATCCAGTACCCATCTTACTGACTGCGGGCCACCCGGAACCCGACGTAGTTGGGCGCGAGCGACGGGCTGACGTCGTACCGGGCCGAGCAGCGCAGGTAGTTGTCGTTGCCGCCCCACGAGCCCCCACGCAACACCCGATACGAGCCGGTACCCGGCCCCGTCGGATCCGTCGCCGGAGAGGTTCCCAGATCGCACTGCCACCAATCGTTGCACCACTCCCACACGCTCCCCGCCATGTCGTAAAGACCGAGCGACGCAGGCGCCGCAGGATAGCTGCCGACCGCCGCGGTCCGCGGGTACTCCCCCGAGAGACAGCCCCAGTAGTTCGCCCGGCTGCAATCCGGCGCCTCGTTCCCCCACGGATAGATCCGCTCGTCGTCGTACTGCGCCGCATACTCCCACTCCGCGTCCGTCGGAAGACGATACCCCGCCGCCGTGTACGGATTTCCCCCGTTGCACGACCACGTCGAGTGGTTATACGCGCGAGCCAGGCCGGCCTGCAGGCTCAGCCAATCGCAGTACGCCGCCGCCCCGTACCAAGTCACCACCACCACCGGGTGGTTCTCCTTCCCCGGCGTCACCGTGAACGTCCCCGCATTGAACTTGATCCGGCTGTAGCTGCTCCCGACATTGACCAACCGAACCGTGCTCCCGTCCAGGTTGTCGTTCACAGACAAAGACGTCGCCGTCACGTAGCCCTCGTCGTACGCCCACTGGAGCGCGTCCCGATACTGCCGGTTCGTCACCTCGTACTGCCCGAGGTCGAACGGATGGGTGAGCGTCACCTCGCGCTCGTCGATCCCGCAAAACGCGGCCCCATCCCCCATCGTGAACGTCCCGACGGGGACCGAGACCACCGGCGGAGGTCTCAGGGCAATGTTCGGATCGTAATCGCTCTCCAGTATCTCCGGTGGCGGAAACGGCCGGGAGCCGGCTTCCGTGCATTTCCTGGCCGTTTCGAGTTCTTCGATCCCGACGGCTCTTTGGATTTCGTTCGGCGCTTCTTCCCGGCAGCCGAGGATCGCGGTCAAGAGGCCGACGGTCAGGAGGAAGACGCCAAGCACCGCGAAGAAGTCTCGCCTCCGATTTGCCGGCCGTCTCGTGCGCACTTTGGTTCTGGTAAGCATGTGTTCCTCCTTAGGTTTCAACCGGAAGTCACCAGAATAGATTTTGAGGAAGCACTCGCGACTTCGATGGGCTGGAGCATCGGTCTCTCTCCTCTTCGTTCGCTCGCCCTTCTCTCTTCAATCCTATTCATCATAAGCTTCCCCACGCTCGACGAGGACCGCGCCCCATGAGAAGCTTTCCGTACCAGGCACGGCTGCACGTTCCTCGGACGCGACGGACGCGGTTCGATGACGTCCGTCCGGAATGGCTGGGCTTGTATTTGCTTCTCGGCATGAGAAATCACCGATCGATTTTCCGGAACGTAGTGTATCACACGCATCCGGGCGTGTCGAGGGTTTCCGGGACATCTCGGTGCCGCGCCGCGGAATCTCGAAGTGGGAACACAATCCCGCGCGCGCTCTCTACCCCGCCCGAATCGGTTCGGGAAGATCACCGGCGAATGAGACGCGGGCAAACGCTTCGCGGCGCGCGGCTTCGAGAAGATCGATGTCGCGGACGAGGTCGGCCGCCCCGAGGCCGAGTGACCCGTGCTGTCTCTCTCCGAGAAGCTCGCCGCTCCCGCGGATGCGGAGATCCTCCTCCGCGATGCGGAAGCCGTCGTTCGTCCTCTCGATCGCGCGGAGGCGCTCCTCCGCTTCCGGAGTGATCGGACCGCGCGTCACGAGAAAGCACGACGAGGGAAGATCGCTCCTCCCCACGCGCCCGCGGATCTGATGAAGCTGCGAGAGCCCGAAGCGATCCGCCTCCTCGACGATCATCACGGTCGCAAGCGGGAGATCGATCCCAACCTCGACGATCGTGGTCGCGACGAGCACGTCGATCGCTCCCTCGCGAAGCCGATCGACGACCTCGATCCTCTCCGCGACCGGAAGACGCCCGTGGAGACAACCGACCCGCCGATCGCGAAAGAAACCCTTCGCGAGCTTCTCCGCGGCGGAGACGGCGGCGCGCCGGTCCTTCGCCTCGCTCTCCTCGACGAGCGGAAAGAGGATGAAGCCCTGCTCGCCCGCGTCGATCCGCTCGCGAAGATGCCGGTACCCCTCGATCGCCCCGCGCCCTTCGAGGCGCTTCGTCCAGACCGGCCGCCGTCCCGGCGGGAGCGTCCGGATCACCGAGAGATCGAGATCGCCGTAGAGCGTGAGCGCGAGGGAACGCGGGATCGGCGTCGCCGAAAGAAGGAGAAAGTGACAGCGCTCCCCCTTCGCAGGGAGAAGAGCCCTCTGACGCACGCCGAAACGGTGCTGCTCGTCGACCACCGCGAGCGCGAGGTTCCGAAAGCGGGTCGCCTCCTCGAGAAGCGCGTGCGTCCCGACGACGAGCGCGAGGTCTCCTTCCGCGATCCGCTCGCGGGTCCGCTTTCGTTCCGACATCGAACGATCACCCGTGAGGAGTCCGACCTCGATGCCGAGCGGGCCGAAGCGCTCTTTGAGCGCGCGGGCGTGCTGGCGCGCGAGGACCTCGGTCGGGACGAGAAGGGCCGCTTGCCCGCCGCCCCCGACGACCGACGCGATCGCCGCCGCCGCGACGACCGTCTTCCCCGACCCGACGTCCCCGACGAGAAGCCGCTCCATCGGCCGTCCCGATTCGAGATCGGCGCGGATCTCCTCGATCGCTCGTTCCTGATCGGCGGTGAGGCGGAAAGGGAGCGCCTCGAGGAAGCGGGAGAAGAGAGGGCAGGCCCCCGCGAGCACGTGCGGCGTCCGCGCGCGCTCCCTCGCGCGCAGCGAGACGGCGAACGCCGATTGCAGGCGGTACAATTCTTCAAACACGAAGCGTCTTCGCGCCCGCTTCGCGTCTTCGATCGCCTCGGGGCGGTGCGCGGCGAGGAGCGCCTCGCGAATCTCCGGGAAGCCGAGGCGCGCGCGGAGATCCTCGGGGAGCGGATCGTCGAGGGTGCCGACGTGTTCGAGCGCGCGGCGGACCGCCTTTCGGAGAACGCGCGGCGGGAGGCTCGGGATCGCCGGATAGCGCGCCACGATCCGCTCGAACTCCCGCTCCTCCTCCTTCCGGATCGTCTCGAACTCGGGGTGAAGAAGCGCGGGGGGCGATCCGGTCGGCGTCCCCTTGACGAGAAGGCGAGCCCCCGGTTTCAAGCTCCTGGCGAGATACGGCGCGTGAAACCAGAGCGCGCGGATCGAGCCGGTCGCGTCGGCGAGGATCCCCTCGACCGCGGTCACCCGCCACCCGCGACGGAGGGCGCGAATCGAATCGAGGCGGACATCGAGAACGACCGTCTCCCCCGCGCGCGCCTCGGCGACCGATCGCTTCTCGCCGGGGAGAACGTACTCGCGCGGGAGGAGACGGAGAAGATCGCCGACCGTGACGACGCCGCGGAGAGAGAGCGCTTCCGCGCGCGAGGGACCAATCCCGGGGAGGGTCCGCACGCTCACCCCACGATCGATCGGCCCGCCCGCCAACGGTCTACTTCCCGTCCCCCGGCTTCCACCGGAGGATGTAGATCTCGCCCGCGTCGCGCCGCTCGTCGTTCGGCCCGTCACCGAGCATCGTCCCCGCGAGAAGGCACACGCGGTCGCTCAAGCGGCTGCTCTCGAGAAGCGTCGCGATCTTGTCCCCCGCCGACGGGCCGAGCATCCGAAGATCCGCCGCTTCCGGCTCCAGAAGATCGACGATCGGCCGGAGGTCCGACTGGGGGCGTCCGAGGAACACGTACAACATCCCGGCGTCGACCCGCGACCCGCCGGGTCCATCGTTGAGGAGTGAAGAGGTCACGAGATCGCCGTACCCGTCTTCGTTCCAATCCAAACAATGGAGAACCGAACCGACCTGGTCTCCGCGCTCGGCGCCATAGATCGTGAGATCCCTCCCGAGCGCGAGGTCGAGCATCGTCCCCGGCCCCGCGGAGCGGCTCCCGAAGAGGACGTATACCTCGCCGCAGTTCTCCCTCTCGTTGTTCGGGCCGTCGGCGAGGTTCGCGCCGATCACGAGGTCGTCGACACGGTCCCCGTCGAGATCCCCCGCGGAGACGGCGATTCCGGCCGCGTCGTACGCCTCGGCGCCGTAGATCGTGTACTCGCTCCCATCCGAGAGCACACGCTCCCCCGCAAAGCGGGTTCCGGGCGCGCCGAAGAGGACATACACCTCTCCCGCGTTCGTCCGGCCGTTCGCGGGGCCGTCCGCGAACCCGCATCCGAGGAAGAGATCGATTTCGCCGTCTCCATTCCAGTCGCCGGCCGCCATCGCGCTCCCGAGCGCGTCCGCGTCATCCCCGCCGTAGAGAACCGGAAGGTTCATGACCGAAAGATCCAGGATCCCGACGATCTCGTCGCGGAGATCCCCGTAGAGAACGTACACCGCGCCGGCGTCGCGCGTCTCCCCTCTCGGCCCGCTCGCGCCGACCGCGGCGAGGAGAAGATCCTCTTTTCCGTCGTGATCGAGATCGGCGACGAGGATTCGCCGGCCGAGCCGATCTCCTTCCTCGCACCCCAGAATGAGAAGATCCGGGGTCTTTCTCACGTCAAGAACTTCGCGCTTCTTTCCGTCCGAACCGCCGAGAAGAAGAAACGCTTGGCCCGAGCGGGGCCGGAGCGAGTCGGAGGGACCGTCCGCGTAGCGCGCGCCGATGAGAAGATCCGGGATGCCGTCTCCGTCCCAATCGCCGACGTCGGCGGATGAGCCGATCCGGTCGTTCGACTCCGCCCCGTAGATCACCGACGCGTTCCACGACCCCTTCCCTTCCTTCTCGCGCGGCCCGCCGAAGTAGACGGCGACCTCTCCCGACCGCGCCCGGTTGTTGTGGCGCCCGTCGGCGAGCCACGCCCCGAGGATGATCTCGTCGTAGCCGTCGCCGTCGAGATCGCCGAAGCGGACCTGCACGCCGAGCTCGTCCTCGGCGTCGGCGCCCATGAAGCGGACGTCGTGTCTCTCCATGAGATCGATCGAGGCGGCGCTCGGCTTCTCCGTCTCGGCGGCGGGCCCGGCGGGGAGAAGCGCGAGCGCGGCGACAGCGAGGAACAGGCGGAGATCCCTCACGCGCGGCCTCCCCTCTCGGTCTCGATCGTCCCCTCGAAGACCTCCTCGCACCATCCCTTGAGAAGTAAAGCGCCTTCGGCCTCCTCGATCGCGAGAACGCCCCCTTGCATCACCGCCCGCACCTTCGAATCGACGAGGCCCTTCCGCCGGGCGGCGGCGAACGCGCCGGAGGCCCCCGTCCCCGATGATTCCACCGGGCCGACGCCGCGTTCCCACAGCACCACGTGAAGCTCGCCCGGACCGATCACCCGCGCGAAGTCGACGTTCGTCCGCTCGGGAAAGATCGGGTGGTTCTCGATCTCGCGCCCGAGCCGCTTCCAGTTCGCGTCGTCCCATCCTTCGAACACGACCGCCTGCGGGTTCCCGATGTTCACGCAGGAGACGCGTATGGTCTCTTCGGAAAGACGAATCGGGAGATCGATCGCCTCGTCCCCCTCCGCTCGAACCGGAATCTCCGGGGGACGAAAGCGCGGAGCGACGATCCGCGAGGCGAGAAAGCACCTCGCTCCGGTCTTCTCCTCGAGAAGGTGACCGGAGACGCCCGCGACCGTCTCGACCGTCGCGGAGACGCGGTCCCCGCCGGCGCGCGCGAGAACGTACGACGCGACGCACCGCGTCCCGTTCCCCGACATCTCCCCCTCGCTTCCGTCCGGGTTGAAGATCCGCACGAGAACGTCCGCCTCCTCGGAGAGGAGAAGAAGAAGGAGCGTATCGGCGCCGACGCCGCTCTTCCGATCGCAGAGCGCGCGGGCGAGCGCCGCGGGATCGGCGACCGGAACGCGGCGTGCGTCGACGAGAACGAAATCGTTTCGGAGCGCTTGGAGCTTCGTGAAGGGAACGCGCATGCGCCGCCTCGCTCGGGGAAGGTGGTCGATTCGCCGCAAGCATACCGGCGCTCCGCGCCCGGCGCAAGGATGTGTACCAGGTACCGTCGGGGGGTGCACCGGATCCAGCGGCCCGGCGCAAGGATGCGTACCCAACACAGTGGGAGAAGTGTGCCAGGTACAGTTGACAGCCGAGCGGGCGGTCGCTATGGTAGCCGCGTCATGCGAAGAGCCCTTCCGCTCGCGGCCCTCCTTCTTCTCGCCGTCTTTCGAGAGGCGCCGGCCCTCGAGGCGGGACCGCACCCTTACTTCTCCCGCACCGCATCCGGATCCGCGATGGGGAACGCGATCGTCTCGCTCCCGGCGCATCCGTCGAACATCTGGGCGAACCCGGCGGGGCTCGCGTTTCAGGAAGGGGCGCTCTTCTACGCCGCGCCGCACGACGAGGTGAGCGGATACAGCGAGGACTTCCGCGACCGCGTGCTCGCCGCGAGCAGCGAGCGGCCCGGCGCGGGGGGGATCGGGATCGCGATCATCGTCCGGCAGAACGATGATCAGCTCTATCGATCCGGGGACGCGATCCGCAGGGTCGACATCATCGAGCCGGCCTTCTTCCTCGCCTACGGGCGGAAGGTCGGCGCGAAGACGGCGGCCGGCGTTTCACTCTTCGGATATCAACATCGCGCGGACGTCGATCTCTTCGACGGGAGCCCGACCGCCGGGCTCGCGGCCAGCGTCCTTCGGGTTTGGGATCATGCTCTTCGCGGGAAGCTTCCTCTCGAGTGGCGATGGGGGTTCGCCGCGGGAAACATCGGGCCTTCGTACGACATCGGCGAGACCGAGACGAACCTTCCCCTCTACCTTCGAACCGGCGTCTCGACGAAGTGGGAGGCGGGGCGGCAGAACCGCGTGGTCGGCTCCGCCGATCTCTACTTTCTCCCCCGCAAGGAGGGCGAAGCCGGGAGACGCTTCGGCGGGGGGATCGGCGCGGAGACCGTTCTCGCCGGAACGGCGGCGATCCGCGTCGGATACGTTTGGGACGAGGAGCGGGACCGGAGCGATCCCACGTTCGGGTTCGGGATCGGGAACGAGGTCTATCCGCACATCGGCGGGATGATCGAGTACGGGCACGGGCCGGGAGACGGCGCGGGCGGCGACTTCGCCGATCATTTCGGAGTGCGCGTGTACTGGATTCCCTAGCCTTCCCTCCGAAACGCGAAGCGCCCGCCGGAGCGGGCGCCTCTTCGTCTCGCGCGGACGAGCACGATCACTTCCGTTCGAGAACGTACTTTCCTCCGAAGTCGAACAATTCAAGCTTAAATGTTCCCGCGGGGCCTCCCCCGCCCGCCGAACGGGACGGGTTGATCTCGGAGACGTAACCGCCGAGCGGGAGGGTCCGGTTCTCGGCGGCGAGCGCCCGGAGAAGGAGCGCGATGCCGTCCTCGCGGATCGGCGAAAGCTGGAATAGGAGGCCGCCGGTTCGAAGAGCGAACTGGTCCAGACGCACGGTTCTCCGCACCTCCCGCGCGCGGCTCACGACCCCGGTGTCCGGAGAGGCGTCCGCGGAAGCGACCTCTTCGGCCGCAGGCTCTCCCGCGGAGGAATCGGCCGTATCCGCGACCGCCGGAGCCCGCTCCTCCACGACCTCCTCGGTCCCCAGGAACTCCACCTCGGCCGGCATCCAGATCTTCTTCCCCGCGATGTCCGCCGGCAGTTTCCCCGCCCAAGCGGCCGGGTCGACCGCCTCGTACAGGGAGACGTCGTAGAGCCGATGCTCCACAAGGGTCGGGAGATCGGACTCGCCGAGCACCCACTTCGTGTCGAGGCGTTCCTCTCCGAGCTCATAGCCCTCGAGGCGGAGGTGCGGGTAGGGGTTTCGCCACTTGCGGACGAGCAGCTTGAACGGGTTCCCCTCAAGGGTCGGGTAGATCTCCTCGAACCCGTCGGCCGTCAAGATCTGGTACGCCATCCCCTCGCGGAGGAGGGCGAAGTCCCCCTTCACCGCCAGGACTTCGGGCGACGTCAGACGGTAAGTGTCCGTCTTGCTCGGGATCGCGCCGCTCATCGCATCGGCGAGACCGGCATCAACGAACTTCTCCCCCCCGCCGCACGAGAGCGTGAGGAGAGCGAGCGGAAGCGCGAGAAGAACCGCGAGAGAACGCATGATCAAGCCCCCGATCGAACGTTTTTCGATGACATCCGGTTGGCAACGCTACCACCCGGCGCCGCACGGTGTCAATCGCGATCCCCCGTGGGGGTTGACCTCCATCCGGCAGAAACTCAGCATGTCTCTTCTCGGCTGGGGGCCGGGGGAGGGAGGGGCTGAGACGGCCCTCACTCGGGCGGCCGCGCAAGGAGCGCGATTCTGACGGATGGACGTTCATGCGGCCGGGTCCTTCCGGGAGTCGCGCGGCGCGGTGCAGGCTATCGGAGGAGGAGCATCGGCAGGACGGAGGATCCCTCGGTGTGGACCACGCGGCAGAAATAGCGCCCGCTCGGCGCTTCCCGGCCGGCCTCGTCGCGCCCATCCCACCGAAAGACGGTCCGCCCCTCGCGTACGCCGCCGGAAAAGAGGACGCGCACGAGGGCGCCCGCGGCGTCGTGCACGGCCGCCCGAACCTCGCGCGGGCGGTCCGACTCGATCGCGACCTCCGTCTCTGGATTGAAGGGGTTCGGCCGGTTGCCGAGGATGCGAATCGGCACCGGCCCGCGATCCGCGGAGGGAGCGGGGGAATCACCCCCCCTTCGAACGGTGAGCGAACAGGGAGGATCGGTGACGTTTCCCGTCGCGCTCACGGCGCGAACGAAGAGCCGGTGTTCTCCGGAGTCGGGAACGGCCGCCTCGATCGAGAAGCGCGGCTCCCCGCGGACCCCGCTCTCCTGGAGGAGCGCCCGGACCCACGGCCCCGCGTCGATCCGATACTCGACCGCGGCAACCGTGTCGATCGCGATCGAATGACCGTAACCGAGCGGGTTTCGGTTCGGGTGCGGAAGAACCGCGGCCTTCCCATCGACGCGGACCGCGCCTCCCCGGCCGAGCGAGAGGATCTCCACGGTCGGGCGGCGTCCGAGAGCCTCGGGAAAGCCGTCGCCGTCCGCGTCGATCCAGCCGACCTGCCCGCGCGCCGTCTCGCTGATCGTCGCCGCGCCGATCGGGGAGCTTCGCATGATGCAGCGGGGATCGTTTTCCGGACACGACCCGTACTGGCTGTTCCGCGTCTCCCAACCGAGATAGCCGGAGACGCGGTCGCAGGGGACGTGGGCCGCGTAGTATTGGTCGAGCGCGTAGAAGATGTGTCCGGTCTCGTGGGCGCACACGGACGCGAAGTTCTCCGGCCCCCAACCGTCGTTGTCGAGGGTGAGGACCATGTAGGGCCCCCCCAGATAGGCGTACGCGAACGTTCCGTCCGCGAACATTCCATCTTCATCTTCCGATGAATCGACGATGAAGACCGCAAACGCCCAGTCGAGGCCGCGGCGCTCCTTGAGGTCGTTCACGAGATTCTGCGCCCCCTGAAAGCGGTTCGCGCCGCCGAACCCGAGCGCATCGAGCGCCTCGCCGATCCAGACGCCTTCCTCGCGTTGCGCCCTTCGGATCGGCTCCACGGAAACCGGCACGTCCGTGTGGAACTCGTACGTGAACGAGAGAAGCCCGGACGGCGCGCGCGACGCCCAGAACTCCATCGCCTCGACGACCCCCGAGAGGACGAGGAGCTTCTCCTCCTCCGTCCAATCTTCCGACGACGGCTCGGCGCGCCCGTCCGACTCGACGAGAACGACCGCCACGCCGACCTTCCCCAGCAGGTACTCGCTCCCGTCCCAGAACCCGGCCCCGTCCGGCCCGAGCGAGATCTCCGCCTTGGCGCCGGCGAGAGGAGGAAGGAGCGCATCGCCCACGAGCGGCTTCCCGGCCGCTTCGACCTTCGCGAGGGGATCCCTCGCCGAGAGTAGAAGACGATTCCAAATCCGCTCGGAGAGCGTGCGCGGGTCGGGGTGCAGCCCGGAGTGGACGGTCCGTCCGTCTCCCGGCCCCCTCGCGACCTTCTCCGCCCCGAGCGAACTTATCGCCGCGAGGCAGGTTCCGTCCGGGAAGACGTGCCGAACGTGCCCGCCCGTCTCCCGGACCACCGACGCTGGATCTTCGTCGGAAAACAACGGGGCGCTCGGGGTGATGAAACAGAGAGCCTCTCGCCCGCCCGCGCCGGCCGCAGCCGGCCCGGCGCCCCCCGGAAGCAGGAGAAGGAGAAGGCAAAGAGAAGCGCGCGCAATTCTCGGCATGGCATCCCCCGACACGTCGGGAAGAGTCGCAACCGCGGTGCCAAGGATGCGCGCCGCTCAAACAATGAACTCATCCTAAGCTGTAGTTCGATAATGGGTTATGGCGCCACCCGCTCGCTCGAGCCGGCCCTTCGGAGAGAGGGGGCACGCCCCTCGCGCGATGCACCGCCCCGGGGATGCGAAACGCGAACAGACGAGCGCTTGATCGCGCATCGGGTGCCCCCGGGTACTCCGGAGGAGTCCGTTGGAGGAAGGTCGACAACCGGCGGGGGCGTGCGGCAAGATCGGACGGTGAGAGGCGTCTCGACGGGGGACGCGCGCGGTCGCGATTCGATCGATGCAAGAACGATTCTTAATTCAAGCGATCAGCGGATCGGGATCGGCGTGAAGACGAGAAGGAAGAGGGCGAGCGTCGCCGCGCCGATCCACCTTCTCGGAGAGTCGAGCCCGACCTCCTCGTCGAGCATCGGCGGATGCCGATAGCCGAAGAAGAGGATGAGGAAGACGAAGACGAGCCAGTAGCGGTACGTGGAGATCGCCAGAAGCGCGAAGGCGACGAGGGCGACGAGCGAGATCCTCGCCGCGCGCGGGCCGAAGAGACCGTAGAGCACGTGGCCTCCATCGAGCTGGCCGACCGGAACGAGGTTGAGCGCGGTCACGTAGAGCCCCGCCCACCCGGCGAACGCCATCGGATGGAGCAGGAGCGTCTGCCCCTCGGGGAGAGGCCCGTGGACGAGGCGCTGCAGCGCCGAGAAGAGGATCGAATCCCCGAGCGAGAGCGCGCCCGCGAAGCTCCCCTCGCCGACGACGCTCGAAAGACGGATCCCGACCCACGTGATCGGGATCGCCACGACCACCCCCGCAAGAGGACCCGCGACACCGACATCGAAAAGCTGCCGGCGCGTAGCGTTCCGGCCGTCCATTTTGATCACCGCCCCCATCGTCCCGAAGATCGTGCTCGGAAGCGGGAGGAAATAGGGAAGGGTCGAGGGGATTCCGTGACGGCGGGCGGTGAGGTAGTGGCCCATCTCGTGGGCGAGAAGAATCCCGAGAAGCGAGAAGGAATAGGCGAAGCCGCCGGCGAGAATCGTCGAACCGACCGTAAGGACGAAGAGAAGCGCGTGAAGAGTCGGGAAGGGTTTTCGTTGAGGACGGACGATCCAAGCTCCTTCCACCGGATCGAACTCCATCGTCTCTCCCGCGGAACGGTAGGAAGGCGGAAGGTTGCTCATGAACGCCCCCCTTCCGCCACGAGCTCTCGAAGAAACGCCGCGTAGCGGGCGCCGATCGCGTCCCACGAGAACTCGCGCTCGGCGAGCGCCCGAGCCCGCGCTCCCATCGCGCGGCGCTCTTCGGGCGGAAGCGCGGCGAAGCGGCGGATCCCGCCCGCGAGCGCCTCTCCCCCGCTCTCCACGACGATTCCGCACCGATGCTTCTCGACGAGAGCCGCCGGCTCCCCGACGCGCGTGAGGAGAACCGGCCTCCCGAGCGCGAGGTACTCGGCGAACTTGGTCGGCATCGCGACCTCCGTCGCGCCGTTCCTCTCCCTCGGGATGAGAAGAAGATCCGCCTCGGCGAGAAGCGGGATGAGCCCCTTCTGGTCCGTCTTCCGAATCCTCTCGACCTGTCCACCGGAGAGGGAGACGAACCTCTCCTCGATCGAGCGATCCTCGTCGCCGAAACCGATCACGCGGAGGCGAAAGCCTCGACCCGAACGGGAGACGAGATAGAGAAGATTGTCGACCCCTTGCCACGCGTCGAAACGCCCGGCGTACGCGACGAGCGGCTCTTCCCGCGAGGGAGGCGGATCGATCGGCGCGAAGAGATCGAGGTCGACCCCGTTTCGAACGACGGAGACGCGATCGCTAGGCACCCCTCGCGCGCGAACCTTTTCTGCGAGCGGCTCGGAAACGACGATCACACGCGACGATGCGCGAAGCCCGGCGCGCTCCTTGATCCTCTCCTGGAAGACACGGAGGCGTCTCAGGACGCCCGCGCCCTCCCGGAGCTCCGCCTCCGCGACCGTGTCGCCGTGCATGTCGAACACGAGGCGCCCGCGGCGCTCGCGCGGCAGGAAAGCCGCAGCGAACGCCGCCGCGGCGCTCCCCGCGTGCAAGACATCCGCCGTCCCGATTCCGTGGACGCGCCGAATCTTGAGCGCGTGCAGGAACGTCGGCTTGCCGAGGGCCCCGTCGCCGAGGTAGGCGACGGAGGCGCCGATCCCCGCCCGCTCGAGCGCGGCGGCCAGCGATCGGAGCCTGTAGTTGTACGCATCGTCCGAGTCGGAGCGGTTGTGCGAGAGGATGAGGACGCGCACCAGATGAACTCCCGAGTCGCGAGTCCCGCTATGATACCATAGGAAGGCGCGGCGCGGCGTGCCGCGGGGAGGAAGGAGATCGAGGCGTTCCGGGGAGCGCTCGTCGCGCTCGAGAAGGAAGAAGCGGTCGCGATCGCCACCGTGATCCGCGCCGAGGGCTCGACCCCGCGCGAGGCGGGGGCTCACATGGCGGTGCGGCAGGACGGATCCGTGC
>Ga0194127_10000770_pt1 | contig 49930 bp, 37 predicted proteins | sample TA2KigC100mmetaG_FD_148624 | JGI IMG/M metagenome (GOLD analysis project Ga0194127, IMG submission 148624) | Freshwater microbial communities from Lake Tanganyika, Tanzania - TA2015036 Kigoma Deep Cast 100m | ecosystem: Environmental > Aquatic > Freshwater > Lake | place: Tanzania: Lake...
GGGGCGGGTTACGAATGACAGGGGCCGGCTGCACCATCATCGGAGACTCCCTGCGCCCGATTCCCCACGATCAACGGGATGCGCGATTACGAACATGGAGATGATACCCTTCATTCCGCCGAACGTCAGCGTTGAGGCTGAGGCGCGCCAGCGCCGATAGCCTCCGACGCTTGGTTCGGGATTCCCTTCTTCAGTTCCGCCAGAAAGGCAGCGTCAAGGTTGTTGGTTCCTTTGACGGGCGTTTCAGCCCGTCTTTGGACTGCGGCAGCTTGACGCCGCTTTGGAGTGTTGCTCCGCATTTGAATAATTACTGAACAAAGCTAAATCCCTCGAGTATCAAACCAAAGCGCCTGACTGAATCAGTCGTGTTTTCAGCTTGAAGGTAGGCCGTGCCCGTCCATCCCTTTTTGATGACCAGTGGAGCTTCCTTGAAACCTTCCTCAGATTTGCTGAGTTGTTCGTTGGTCATATAGCGCCTTCGTGATTTGATCACGATCTTGTCGCCGTTCTTGACTCCACAGGCGCTACGCACAACCTTGGTAACCGTCGCTTCCATGAGCACATCCTTGAAATTGCCTGCAGTCTCTTCGAGATATACCTTAGTCACCTCTAGCTGGAATGCCTCCTTAGCCTGCTCGTGCTTGCGCTCCGCTGTCCACGGAGCGGTGGCAGCATCAGTTCGTGGAGTCAACGAAATGACCGTGAGTGCGGCGACTGCGATTGCGATTGTGATAAGTGATTTCATACCCTCTCCTTTAATTGTGTTTGCATTGATTCTATAGGTTGATCTGCCTTCCAGCAGGGATTTCTTCATTCTTTCTTATGTCGAACGTGTATTCTACGACCAGTCGCTTTTCGCGGGTCCGTGCCGCTCCGACGTTGTCTTGTGATCCTCCATCCGTTCACTTTGCAGATGATGCTGCGCCTGCCGGCGAGCGGTTTCAAGCGGTTTCGAGATCAAGTTCAACGCCGATGCGCCAACGGGTTACGCGACTGGCTCGAAGTGAAAGCAACTCGCGCATCATGACCGGGCAGGGGCGGTGTCGAGTCCCGGCGTGACGCAAAACCCCGCCATTACGAGGATATGCGACGCGTCGCATATCCCGGAGTCGCCCGGGCTGGGCAGCGGTGCTCAGGGCCCGTTTCGCACCCGTCCTGGCTGGCTCCGCGGCGTAAAAGCCCGGTATTACCCGGATATGCGACGCGTCGCATATCCAGGTATTGGACGGCGGTCATACCGGATCAATTTGATATGCAGCGCATTATGGATAGACCTGAAGGAGGATGTCCCCACTCCGCTCCCTTCGGTCGCCCCCGATTCGGTCGTCATGTCCCCGGCACGCTCTCGACACCGGACACTCGACTCGTACGCTCAACCCTTGCCCCCAGCAACACCATCCAGGGCACTGGGCGGGCGGCGGGGGGCGGTCAGCGCAGGGCGAGGAGGGCGTCGACGACGTCGTCGGGGACGGCGAGCGAGCCGAAGCCGCGTCCGATGCGGATGCCCGGCGACATCGCCCCGTGGTAGTCCGACCCGCCCGTCGCCACGAGCCCGTGAAGAGCGGCGAGCCGCCTGAGCCTGCGCACCTGCACCGCGGTGTGCCGCGAATGCCAGGCCTCGATCCCGGCGAGCCCGGCCGCCGCCAGTTCGGCGACCAGTTCCTTCAGGTGCCGGCCCTCGCAGCGCAGCAGGCCGGGATGGGCCAGCACCGCCGCGCCCCGGGCCCGGCGCAGGATGCCGATGGCCCCGGCGGCGGGATAGCGGAAGCGCTCGACGTAGGCGGGGCGCCCGCGGGCCAGGTACCGCGCGAAGGCGTCGTCCTTCGTCGGCACGTGCCCGCGCGCGACCAGCGCCATCGCGAAGTGCGGCCGGCCGACGAGGTCGCCGCCGGCGATCGCGAGGACCTCCTCCCAGGTCACCGGCGCGCCCAGAGCGACGAGGCGGTCCACGATCGCGAGGTTCCGCTCCTCGCGGCCGCGCCGGATCCGCTCCAGCGCCGCGTTCAGTTCGTCGCCGGGCTCCATGAAGTAGCCGAGCAGGTGCAGGGGGCCGTGCTCGTGGGCGACGCTCAGTTCGACGCCGGGCACCGGGCGCACGCCGGTTCCCCCGGCCGCCCCGACCAGCTCCGGAACGCCGGCCATCGTGTCGTGATCCGTCACGGCCAGGGCCGTCAGGCCGGCCGCGACCGCCTCGGAGACCAGTTCGGCCGGCGTGCGGGATCCGTCGGAGAACGTCGAATGGACGTGGAGGTCGATCATCCGCCCGCGGGCGCCTCCGGCGCGCCGGGCGCGGGCTCCGTGCCCGGCGGGGCGGAAAGCGTCGTCTCGCCGGTGTGCCCGGCATCGACCTTGTAGCGCTTCGCCAGCTTGCGGAGCGCGAAGACCTGCCGCGGGGAGAGCCGGTTGCTCTCGCGGAACTGGCGATCGAGCGAATCGAAGAACGACTTGTCGTCCCACGTCTTCTTGCCGCGGACGACCGGCGCCTTCCACTCCGTGACCGCGCGCAGGCCGTCGAGGATCGGCTTCGGGTCGACCGCATGCGCCGGGGCCTCCTCCGCCGGCACGGCGGCGTCGAGGACGGGCTTGAGCTGCTCGAAGTTCGGGACGGATTCCGCGTACCGGCGAACGAGCCGGACAAGCACCGCGACCTGCTTCGGCGAGAGGTCCTTGCCGCCCTCGGCCTGCTGCTTCAGCGACTTGAAGAACTTGCCGTCGTCGTAGGTCCGCCCGCGAACCTTCGACGGCGGCTTGAACTCGACGTTCGACAGCGCCGCGAGCATGGCTTCGACCCGCGCGCGCTCCTCGGGCGTCGCCGGCGCCACCGCATCGCGGGCGTCCGGGGCCAGGCCGAACGCCTCCGCCTGCGCGGCGAGATCCGGGACCTGTTCGCGGTACTTCCACGCGACGCGCTTGAGCACCTCGACCTGGCGCTCGGAGAGGGCCTTGCCGCCGTCGACCTGCGTGCGGAGCGACTCGATGAAGTCGCGCTCGCTGAACGCGCGCTTGCCCTTGCCGACCGGCGGCGCCCAGTCCTTCACCTGGCCGAGGAGGGCGAGCATCTTCGAGGACTGGTCCGGGTTCGGATCCTGTCCGCGCGCGGTCTCCATCCAGCCGAGGAACGATCCGTGGAAGGCCTGGAGCATCGCGGTCCACTGGACCTTCCCCTCCTCCACCTCGTCGAGCTGCTCCTCCATCTGCGCGGTGAACTTCACGTCGAACAGCACGGGCAGCCGCTCGGCCAGGTAGTCGTTCACGGCCATGCCGATCGCGGTGGGCTTGAGCGTGCGCTTCTCGCGCTCGATGTAGTTGCGGTCGTAGAGGACCGTCACGGTCGACGAGTAGGTGCTCGGGCGTCCGATGCCGTTCTCCTCCATCGCGCGCACGAGGGTCGCATCCGAGTAGCGCCGCGGCGGCTGGGTGAACTTCTGCTCCGCGAGCCAGTCGCCGACGCGGTCGAGCCCCTCGCCCTCGGCGAGCGGCGGCAGCTTCTGGACCTCCTCGGGCTGGCCGTCCTCCGCCGGTGCGGGCGCGGCGATCTCCTCGCCGACGACGCGCATGTAGCCGGGGAAGACGACCTGCGACGACGACGCGCGGAACATGAACGCCCGCCCGCCGGCGGACGGCGTGACCGCCTCCACCTCGACCTGCGTCTGCGCCAGCCGCGCGGGGGCCATCTGGCTCGCGACGAAGCGCTCCCAGACGATGCGGTAGAGCTTCAGCTCGTCGCCCTTCAGGTGCCCGGCCATCGAGTCCGGCGTGCGCAGGACGTCCGTCGGACGGATCGCCTCGTGCGCCTCCTGCGCGCTCGACTTGCTGCGGAAGACGTTCGGCTTCTCCGGCACGTATTCCGCCCCGTACCGGGTGCCGATGTACTGCAGGCACGCCGCCTGCGCCTCGCGCGCGACGGAGAACGAGTCCGTGCGCATGTAGGTGATCAGGCCGACGGGACCGCTGCCGAGGTCGACGCCCTCGTAGAGGGTCTGCGCGACGCGCATCGTCCGCGACGGCACGAACCCGCACGCGCGCGAGCCGGCCTGCTGCAGCGTGCTCGTGATGAACGGCGGCGGCGCGCGCTTGGTCACCGTGTTCGTCGCGACCGACGCCACGCGCATCGCGCGGCCCTCGAGGTCGCGGCGGACGGCCTCCGCCTCCTCCGCGCTCCGGATCTCGGCCTTCTGGCCGTCGATCCGCGAGAGGCGGACGACGAACGGGTCGCGCGGGTCGACCCGCTTGGCGACGTTCGCGCCGACGATCCAGAACTCCTCGGGCTTGAAGCCCAGGATCGCCTTCTCCCGGTCGCACACGAGCCGAAGCGCGGCCGACTGCACGCGCCCGGCGCTCGAGGCTCCGGGGATGCGGCGCCACAGCAGCGGGCTGACGCGGTAGCCGACGATGCGGTCGAGCACGCGCCGCGCCTGCTGCGAATCGACCATGTTCTGGTCGATCTCGTGCGCCTGGTCGAAGGCGCGGTGGATGGCGCTCTCGGTGATCTCGTGGTAGGTGATGCGGTGGAACGCCGCCTTCACCGACTTGTCGGAGAGCGCCGCCCTCAGGTGCCACGCGATCGCCTCGCCCTCGCGGTCGGGATCGGGCGCCAGGTAGATGTCCGTCGCGGTCTTCGCGGCCGCCTTCAGCTCGCCCAGGATCTTCACGCGGCCGGGGATCGCGACGTACTGCGGCTTGAAGCCGCGGTCGATGTCGACGCCGAACGCCTTGGCCGGCAGGTCGCGCACGTGGCCCATCGAGGCGCGCACCGTGTAGTCGGGCCCGAGGAACCGGTTGATGGTTTTCGCCTTCGCGGGCGACTCGACGATGACCAGCTTGGTGCTCATTCCCCCTCGGCTTCCTTTCGCGGCAGCGTCACCGTCAGCACGACCCGGCGGCCGGGCAGCATGCGGACGACGCGCTTCATTTCCAGGCCGATCAGCAGCGCCCCGAGCTTCGCGACCGGCACCGCGGCGCGGCGCGAGAGCGTGTCGACGTCCAGTTCGCCCTCCGCGAGCGCCTCGACGACCCGCCCCTCCTCCGGCCCGAAGACGAAGGCCGGCGCGGCCGGGGCCTCCGGCGCGGGGCTTCCGTCCGTCCCCGCCCCGGCCGATGCCGTGGCGGAGGGCGGGATCAGGTACTCGAATTCCTCGAGAATGTCGCGCACGTCCTCGACCAGCTTCGCGCCCTGCCGGATCAGGTGGTGCGTGCCGTGCGACGAGGGCTGGTCGATGCGGCCGGGCACGGCAAAGACCTGCCGTCCCTGCTCGCCCGCCTGGTCGGCGGTGATCATCGCGCCGCTCTTGCGGTCGGCCTCGACGACCACGACGCCCATCGACAGCCCGCTGATCACGCGGTTGCGGTACGGGAAGGTCGTGCGGTCCGGCTCGCGCCCGAGCGTGTACTCCGAGATCACCGCGCCCTGCTTTGCGATGCGGTCGGCCAGCGGGCGGGCCTCGGCCGGATAGAGGCAGTCCAGCGCGCCGCCGAGCACGGCGATCGTGCGGCCCCCGGCCTTCAGCGCCCCCTCGTGCGCCGCGATGTCGATGCCGCGCGCCAGCCCGCTGACGACGGTGAACCCCGCCTTGGCGAGCTGGAAGCCCAGCCGGTCGGCGACGCCCTTGCCGTACTGCGTGCAGCGGCGCGACCCGACGACCCCGATGCACTGGCGGTCGCGCGGGGTGAGATCGCCGGCGACATAGAGCGCGAGCGGCGGGTCGTGGATCTTGAGCAGGGCGGCCGGGTAGTCCGGATCGGCCGGCGTCACGAGCCTCGCGGACAGCGCCCGCGCCCTGGCCTCCTCCGCCGCCGGGTCGGCCTCCACCCGGCGCGCCACGATCGAGGCCGCCAGCTCGCGCCCGATCCCCTCGGCCCCGCGGAGCGACGCCTCGTCCGCCTCGAAGATCGCCTGCAGCGACCCGAGATGCGCCACCAGCGCGCGCACCCGGACCGGACCGAGCTGGTCGATCAGGTTCAGGGCGATGTAGGCGTCGCGATCCGTCATGAAGGGGTCTCAGGCAGGGGGGTCGGAGGCCGGGGATTCGCAGGTTCGCAGGTTCGCAGGTTCGGAGGTTCGAAGGTTCGAAGGTTCCGCAGTTGGTTGTTGGCTGTTGGATATTGGATGTTGGTTGTTGGACGTCGGTTGCTGGATGTTGGTCTCCGCCCTTGGAGGTTCGGCGTTCGGTGTTCGATTTTCGGCGCTCGCAGTCTCCTCCTCGCCCTCCGCGGCGTCGGCGGACGCGTCGTCCTCCGCCTCCTCGTCGCGGACCTTCGACGACTTGCGGCGCGTGCGGAACAGGTCCATCTGCGCGCTGCGGAGCAGGCCGTAGGACTTGAGAATCCGCATCAGCTGCATCACGTCCGACTGGTCGTAGACGAAGTGCGACCGCACCATCCCGGACAGTTCGAGCAGGATCGTCCGGAACGGCAGGACCCCGGCGATGCCGCTCTCGCGGATCATCCTCAGCGCCCGGCGCTGCAGGTCGAGCGACGCCGGAAGGCCCGGCAGGCACAGCACGGGCGTCACCGTCTCGACGCCCAGCCGCCGGGCGGCCTCCTTCAGCACGTCGGGCGCGCCGATCCGCAGCACGTCGGGCGACGATTCCAGCGTCGACGGCGAGAACCGTTCCGTGTGCCAGCCGCGGATGCCGACGACCATCGCGCGCACGCGCCGCAGGTCGGCGCCGGTCCAGACGCCCGGATCGGGCGCCGCGCCGGTCGCATGGGGGTTCCATGCGAGCAGGTCGATCTCCTCGTCCGGCCGCTTCGCGCGTGCCACGACCTGGTACTTGCGCGGCTGGAGGACCGTGAACCCGAGCCCCTCCAGGTAATCGCGAACGATCGCCTCACTGACGGCAGACATCCCACGCCTCCTTCATCAGCGCCGGCGTCGCCTCCACGCCGTGGCGCGCGTGCCCGATCCGGTCCGCGAGGACGAACCTCGGGATGCGGCCGGACGCCTTCTTGTCGAGGGCCATGGCCCGCACGAGCCCCAGCCACGTCGCGCGGAGCCCGCGCGCGGAATCCGGCAGCCCGAACGCCCGCAGCAGCGCCGCGAGGCGCGCGAGGTCGCCCTCCGGCAGGCCGCACAGCCGCATCGAAAGCCACCCCGCATAGCCCATGCCCGCGGCGACCGCTTCGCCGTGCAGGAGCCCCTCGTAGCCCGCGGCGTTCTCGAGCGCGTGGCCCAGGGTGTGACCGAAGTTCAGAATGGCCCGCACGCCGCCCTCGCGCTCGTCGGCGCCGACGACCTCGGCCTTGATCTCGCAGCAGCGGGCGATCACGCGGTCCATCAGCGCCCGGTCGCACGCGAGCACGTCGGCCGCGCGCCGCTCCAGCAGCCGGAAGAGGGCGGCGTCGCGGATGACGCCGTACTTCACCACCTCGGCGAGCCCCGCGGCGTACTCGCGGCGCGGGAGCGTCGACAGGGTGTCCGTGTCCGCCAGCACCAGCGCCGGCTGGTGGAACGCCCCGACGAGGTTCTTCCCGCGCGGCAGGTCGATCCCCGTCTTGCCGCCGACGGAACTGTCCACCATCGCCAGCAGCGAGGTCGGAATCTGGACGAACGCGATGCCCCGGAGGTAGGAGGCGGCCAGGTAGCCGGCGAGATCGCCGACCACGCCGCCGCCGAGGGCGACGACGAAGGACTTCCGGTCCAGCCCGGCGTCCAACGCGCGGTCGTACAGCTCGAACAGCCGTGCCCCGCACTTCGAGGACTCCCCCGCGGGCACCACCGCCATCGAGACGCGGCAGCCCGCCCCCTCCAGCGCCGCCCGGACCGGCCCTGCGTAGCGCCGGGCGACGTTCCGGTCCGTCACCACCAGCGCCGCTCCCCCGAGCCCCGCGTCCCGGCAGAGGGCGCCGGCGCGCGACAGCAGCCCGCCCCCGATCAGGATGCGGTAGCTGCGGTCCCCCAATTCCACCCGTACGCGCTTCGGCATGGGGGGTGGAAATACCCCCGCGGATGCATCCTGTCAACCCCCCGCGCCGGCCTCCAATCATCGGCCAAGCCGTGGGCATCCGGCGGCCCCCCGTGAGAAATACGCATGGACGCGGCCGCGACTGCGCGCCGCTTCGCGTCGAGTGGCAGGCGGCGCCGCCTTCGCCAGGGCGCTTCGGCGGCCCAAGGCGCAGCCCTCCAGAACCTGTTCCTTGGGGACATCGCTAAGCAGGGTCGGCGCGGTTCGGGAGGCCCCGAAGCATCGTTCGTTCCCGATCGACCGCCCTTGGCCGGGGATTCGGACGGCAAACCGTCCAACCCTTGGAAGCCGCAGCCAGGCGTTTTCCAGACCTTGGAAGCAATAGGCGCCCCCACCCTGCGTTAGCTGGAGGAAGTTCGCGTCGGCTTCCGGGCGGCGTCGCCTGCGGCCCACGACGCACGGAGGAACGGACATGCAGACCAGTCGATGGATGACCCTGGCGGTGGGCGCGGCCGTTGCGGCCTCCACCCCCGCCTTCGCGCAGCGGCCCGGCGACCGGCCCGACCGCGGCCGCGACGACGAACACCGCGGCCCGCCGCCCTGGGCGCAGATGCACCGGGAACGCCAGCCCCAGCCGCCCCCGACGTGGGGACCGTGGGGACAGGGAATGCAGAACCGCCGGCCCGATTTCCGGTCGCTCATGCAGAACCGTCCGATGCTCAGGGAGTTCGCGCAGCGCCACCCCGAACTCGCGCAGCGCTTCCGCCAGCGGATGATGGAGGGCGGCATGGGCCGGGGCGGTATGGCCCCGTGGGCCGGGAGGTCCGGACGCCAGGGCGCCCCGTGGATGCAACCGCACGGCGGCGGCCCGATGCCCGGAATGGGCGGTGGCCCGTCGATGCAGCCCCGGGGTCCGCAGGAATGCCCCCGGTGCCACTTCCGCTTCGGCCCCCCGCCGCAGGCCGGCGACCGGCCCGATGCCCCCGCCGTCCGCCCGCAGGATCCGCGCAAGCCCCAGGTCCATTCGCCCATCGCCCCGGAACGCCGCGACGGCGTGCGCCCCGAGGCACGCAAGGGCGGCGGCTGCGGGGACTGCGACAAGGCCGGCGGATGCGCGAAGGCCGGGGGGGCGTGCGAGGAGGCTGCGAAGGGCGCGAAGGAAGGCCCCCGGGACGCACCCGACCGGGCCGCCCCCCGTCGCGAGGACGAGCGCAAACGCGACGGCCGCTCCCGCCGCAACCGGACTTGACCCACGGGTTGGGGAACCCCGGAAGGCCGCAGCCGCCAGGCTGCGGCCTCCGTCTTTTTGACACCCCCCGCGAGGCTGTGCTAGCTTTTTTCAGGGTCGCGCGGCCGGACGGAATCGCCCGCGCGCCCCGTTCGGAGGAAGGCACTGTGAGCGTGGACGACGACGAGCCGATGCTTCACCTCGGCGAGGGCTGCCTGGTGCACGGCGACGACTACATGACGGAGTGCTCCGTCTGCGGAACCGAGTTCTGCAGCCGCTGCACCCCGGGCACGCACGTTTGCGCCACCTGCTCCGAGACGGGCGACGAGGACGACGACCTGGACCCCAAGCCCTCGGCGCGCAAGAAGACCAGGGACGATGACGACGGCGTCGATCAACTCCTCAGGGAAGCCGACCAGCTCGGGCTCGTGGACGACGAGACCGGGGGCAAGGACGGCGACCCCCGTGATTGACCGGGCGCAGCCCTCCGCGCGCCCGCCCCGCCCGGCGGCGACATGAGCGACACCCTCACGCCGATGATGGCGCAGTACCGGCGCGTGCGCGCGGACCTTCCGCCGGACACGATCCTCTTCTTCCACCTCGGCGACTTCTACGAGATGTTCTACGACGACGCCGTCGTCGCGGCGCCGATCCTCGACATCGCCCTCACGAAGCGCCAGGCCATGCCGATGTGCGGCGTGCCCGTCCATGCGGCCGACTCCTACATCGCCCGCCTGATCCGCGCCGGGAAGAAGGTCGCCGTCTGCGAGCAGGTCGAGGATCCCTCCCAGGCGAAGGGCATCGTCCGCCGCGACGTCACCCGCATCGTGACCCCCGGCACCGTCGTCGAGGAGGGCATGCTCGACGCCCGCCTGAGCAACTACCTCGGCGGCCTCTGGCGCCGCGCCGATGCGTTCGGCCTCGCCATGCTCGAGCTCTCCACCGGCGCCTTCTGGGTCGAGGAGCGGCCCGATGCCGACAGCGTCCGCGAGTTGCTGGCGAAGTACGCGCCCACCGAGGTCATCGTTCCGCAGGAGCAGCGCGACGCGCTCCTCCCCGCCGCCGCCGCCGACGGCCGGATGGTCACGCCGGTCGACGACTGGCGCTTCGAACCCGAGGCCGCACGCGACGCGCTTCTGCGCCACTTCGGCGTCGTCTCGCTCGACGGGTTCGGCTGCGAGGGCCTGCCCGCGGGCGTCGGGGCCGCCGGCGCCGTGCTTCACTACGTGACGGTCGACCTCCGCCGTCCCGCCGGGCACATCCGCCGCCTCCAGGCCCGCAGCGCCTCGGACTTCGTGGTGCTCGACGAGGCCACCGTCGCCAACCTCGAGCTGGTCACGCCCCGCGGCGGCGGCGCGGGGCCGTGCCTGCTCAGGGTTGTCGACGCCACCTGCACGCCGATGGGCGGACGGCAGATCCGCGAATGGCTCGTCCGCCCGCTCGGCCGGCGCGACGCCATCGAGGCCCGCCACGAGGTCGTCGCCGCGCTCTGCGCCAACCGCGACGCGCTGCGCCGCCTGCGCGAGGCCCTCGGCGGCATCCGCGACCTCGAGCGGCTGGTCGCCCGCATCAGCGCCGGCGGCGGCAATGCGCGCGACCTGCGCGCCGTCGCCCAGTCGCTGCAGCAGCTGCCCGCGGCGCGCGACGCGGCGGAGTCGCTCGCGGCCCCCCTCGCCCTCCGGCTCGCCGCGGAGATCCGGCCGCAACCGGCCCTGCTCGACCGCATCGACCGGACGATCGTCGACGAGCCCCCGATCTCCGTCCGCGACGGCGGCATGATCCGCGCCGGCTGCCACGCGGAGCTGGACGAACTCCGCAACGCGGCCAGCTCCGGCCGCTCGTGGATCGCGTCCTTCCAGGCCGCCGAGCAGCAGCGCACGGGCATCAAGTCGCTGAAGATCCGCCACAACAAGATCTTCGGCTACTACATCGAGATCACGCGCAGCAACCTTCAGAGCGTGCCGCCGGAGTACATCCGCAAGCAGACGATGGCCAACGCGGAGCGGTTCATCACGCCGGAGCTCAAGGACTACGAGAACCGCATCCTCGGCGCCCAGGAGCGCGCCGTCGCGCTGGAATACGAGCTGTTCCTGGAGGTGCGAGGCGCCGTGCTGGAGCAGACCGACGCCCTCCTGCGCTCCGCCTCGGCCCTCGCCGCGCTCGACGCCCTCGCCTCGTTCGCCGACCGCGCCCTGGCGCTCGGCTACGCCCGGCCGGTCATGACCGACGGCGACACCCTCCGCATCCGCGACGGGCGCCATCCCGTGATCGAGACGCTGCCCGAGGCCGAGCGGTTCGTCCCGAACGACACGCTCCTCGACGGCCGCGGGAACCAGCTCGCCATCATCACCGGCCCCAACATGGCCGGAAAGTCGACCTACATCCGGCAGGTCGCCCTGATCACGATCCTCGCCCACGCGGGCTCCTTCGTCCCCGCCGCCGAGGCCGAGGTCGGCGTCGTGGACCGCGTCTTCACCCGCATCGGCGCCTCCGACGACCTCGCCCGCGGCCGCAGCACCTTCATGGTCGAGATGCAGGAGACCGCCAGCATCCTGAACAACGCGACGCCCCGCAGCCTGATCGTCCTCGACGAGATCGGCCGCGGCACCAGCACCTTCGACGGCATCAGCCTCGCGTGGGCCGTCGCGGAGCACCTCCACAACCGCGCCTCGGTGAAGGCCAAGACGCTCTTCGCGACGCACTATCACGAGCTGACCGACCTGGCCCTGACCCTGCCGGGGGTGAAGAACTACAACGTCCTCATCCGCGAAAGCGGCCAGCGGATCGCGTTCCTGCGCAAGATCGTGCCCGGCGCCGCGGACAAGAGCTACGGCATCCACGTCGCCCGCCTCGCCGGCATGCCCGACGAGGTCATCGACCGCGCGCGCGAGATCCTCTCGAACCTCGAGGAGGGCGAGTTCGGCGAGGCCGGCCAGCCCAAGATCGCCCGCACCCGCCCCTCCCGCCGCGGCCGCGACGACGGCGGCGCGCAGATGTCGCTGTTCTGAAGGCCTGTCCAACCGCACCGTCCCGCCGGAAGATGGATCGGACGCAGCGCAGCCGTACAGGTGAAAGGGCTCATACCGTGTCGGATTCCCGTCCCTGATCGTAATCGCAATCCCAAGCGCAACCGTGATCGCAATCGCCCCCCGGGGGCTTGCCCCCCACCTCCCGGCTCACTACATTGCTCCCCATGACGACGTGCTTCGAGCACGAGAAGCTGGACGTGTACCAGGACGCCATCCGCTTCGCCTCCCGGGTCGATGCCCTGTTGAAAGGCGTGGATTCCGGCACGGCGGTGCTGGTGCGGATCGTCCCGACGCTCGTGGGCCTCGTGCGCAGCACGTCGCCCCATCGGGTTCACGAGGGCCCGGCGGAATGCACCATGCGTCAGGCCGGGGCCGGCGGAGGCGATTACGATTAGGATTACGATCACGAGCAGGATCGGGAGTTGACCGCACACCGAGCACCCGAGGTTCCCCATGACCATCATCGAACCCCACATCCACATGTACTCCCGCACGACGGACGACTACACCGCGATGTACCGCGAGGGCATCCGGTGCGTCGTCGAACCGTCGTTCTGGCTCGGCTCGACGCGTCGCTTCGCCGGGACGTTCTGGGACTACTTCCAGCTCAGCCTTGATTTCGAGGTGAAGCGCTCGGAACGCTACGGCATCGACCATTTCTCCTGCGTCGCCGTGAACCCGAAGGAGGCCGAGGATCTCGCGCTGGCGAGGGAGACGCTGGCCGGCATGGGCCCCTACCTCGATCACCCGCGCTGCGTCGCGATCGGCGAGATCGGCTTCAACCGCATCACGCCGAACGAGGAGGAGGTCTTCCAGCTTCAACTCGAGATGGCGAAGACGCGCGGCATGCTGGTCCTCATCCACACGCCGCACGACACGCCCGAGGTCAGCAAGCGAAAGGGCGTCGAGCGCACGCTCGCCATCCTGCGGGAGCTGAACTACGACAGCGCGCGGATCATCGTCGACCACAACACCGAGGACACGATGGATCTCACCCGCAAGACCGACGTCTGGGCGGGCATGACCGTCTACCCCTATTCCAAGCTGAACCCCGAGCGTGTCGTCAACCTGCTCAGGCGTTGGGGACTCGACCGCGTCCTCGTGAACAGCTCCGCCGACTGGGGCGTGTCCGACCCCTGCTCGCTCCCGAAGGCCGCGCGCCACATGAAGGCGAGCGGCTTCCCCGACGCGCAGGTGCAGAAGGTGATGTTCGACAACCCCCTCGCCTTCTACGGCCAGTGCCCCAAGTTCAAGCCGCGCCTCGACCTGCCCTGGCAGGATCCGGCGCAATACCAGCGGTAACGTGATTGCCACGAACCCGAGGACCGGCTTCCATGCGTGGCTCTCCCTGCTGCGCGTGCCGAACCTGCTGACCGTCCCCGGCGACCCGCTAGCCGGCGCCATGCTGGCGATGGCCGAGCGCGGCTGGAACGAACCGATCCCCTGGGCCGCGGCAGCGGCGTCCGTCGTTCTGTACGCGGCCGGGCTGACCGACAACGACCTCGCGGACCTCGAGGAGGACCGGCGCGAGCGGCCGGGCCGTCCCCTGCCCGCAGGCGCGGTCTCCGCGCGCGCCGCGGCCATCGCGAGGGCGCTCCTGCTCGCCGCAGGCCTCGGACTCGCCGCGGTCCACGGGATGCACGCGCTGCTGGCCGCCGCCGCGATCGGCGGGCTGATGACCGCCTACAACCACGGGCTCAAGCGGGTGCCGCTGATCGGTCCGCTGGCGATGGGCGCCTGCCGCGGGTTGAGCGTGCTGCTCGGGGCCACCGCCGTGGCCCTGCCCCCGGCCGGGGCGTCCACGACGTGGTCCGGCGTGGCGGCGGTCACGATCTACATCGCCGCGGTCGCGCAGATGGCCCGCGACGAGACGCGGATCCCCGGCCGCGCACGGCTGATCGGCACGCTGATCGGACTCCTCCCGCTCCTCCAGGCCGCCCTCGTGCTCTCCGCGCTCCGCCGCGCCGGCCCGTGGGTCGCGCTGGGACTCGTCGCCTGTGCCGCGGCCTCCGCCCTCCTCCGCCGCCGCTTCGCCGCCAGTTGACTACGGTTGCACATCCCCGCCGACGGTGGCACCTTTGCGGCATGAAGACGCTGTGGACTGCGATCGGGCTGGCGGCCGGCGTGGCGCTGGGGGCGGCGGGACAGGGACGCGAGGGCGGCTTGGGCAGCGGCGGGGGAGGCGGCCTCGGCCAGCGCAGCGGTTCCGGCGGCGGGTCGGGCGGCGGATCGGGCGTGCACGGAAGCAAGCTCGGCGAGTTCACGCCGGCCCCCTCGCTTCCGGCGCCGAACACCTCCGCCGGGGCGCCGGGCGAAACCGAGTCCCAGCGCAAGGCCGCGCGCCTCCAGTCCTCGCACGGCGTGGTCGCGGGCCAGGAGGCCTTTCTCCGCACGCTCCGCGCGCGCCTGATCCCGGGCACCTGGACGCCGGACCACGTGGTCGACCCGGCGGATGACTCGACGCTGCTGCACGTCGCCGTCCGCGAAAGCTATCCCGAGGCGGTGCGCTACCTGCTCGACCAGGGTGCGAATCCGCGGGTCAAGGATCTCACCGGCGCGACGCCGCTGGACCTCGCCCGGAAGATGAAGGTCGCGGAGATCGTCGCGATGCTGGAGAAGGCCGCCGCACCGAAGGAGACGGGGGCGCCGGCCGCGCGTCCGTAGACCCGGCCCCTCCGGGCGGCGGAGGGAATCAGGTCACCTCGTCCCCGCGCGCCAGCACCACCTTGCCGGTGCGCACCAACTCGATCACCTTGAAGCGCCCGAGGAGCCGGATCATCGCGTCGAGCTTGTCCGAATTGCCCGTCACCTGGAGGATCATGGAGCTTTCCGTCAGGTCGACGGTCTTCGCCCCGAAGTGATCCGCGATCTGGAGGGCCAGCGTCCGCTCCGCCTCGTCCGCGGCGATCTTGACCAGGGCCATCTCCTTGACGACCGACTCCTCGTCGCGGTGCTCCACGCAGCGGATCACGTCGATGAGCTTGCTCGTCTGCTGGATGACCTGGTCGAGGCCCTCCGGATCGCCCTTGAGCGTGATGGTCATGCGCGAGAAGTGAGTGTCGACGACCGACGACACCACGAGCGCGTCGATGTTGTAGCCCCGCCGCGCGAAGACCTGGGCGATGCGCGCGAGCACGCCCGGCTTGTTCGCCACGTACACGCTGATGGTGTGGGCCGCCGTTTCCGCGTCTGTCGTTCCGTTGCTCATGATGCTCGCTCCGTCCTTCGATCAGGTCGAACCCGTGGGTTTCTCCATCTTGTAGCGCGGCCGTTCCACGATCATGTCCTCCAGCGGACGGCCGGCCGGCACCATCGGGTACACGTTGTCGGTCTTCTCCACCTCGGCGTTGATCAGCGCCGGGCCGTCGTTGTAGGCCAGCGCCCGCGACAGGATCTTGCGGACATCGGCCCCGCGCTTCAGGTTGAAGGCCTTCACGCCCTCGAACGCCTGCGCGAGCTTCACGAAGTCCGGGTTGCCGAGCAGGTCCACCCCGCTCTTCCGGTCGTCGTAGAACAGCTCCTGCCACTGCCGCACCATGCCGAGGTAGTGGTTGTTCAGGATGACGATCTTGATCGGAAGCCGGTGGATCGCGGCGGTCGCCAGCTCGAACATCGTCATCTGGAAGCCGCCGTCGCCGCAGAAGGCGAGCACGGTCTCCTTCGGGCGTCCGAACTGCGCGCCGATCGCGGCCGGCAGCGCGAAGCCCATCGTGCCGGCTCCGCCGGACGAGAGGAAGTTGTGCGGGTGGTCGGAGCGGTAGAACTGCGCGGCCCACATCTGGTGCTGGCCCACGTCGGTCACGACCACCGCCTTGCCTTCCGTCAGCCGCCAGGCCTCGTCGATGACGTGCTGCATCTTGAGGCCGCCCTTCTTCTTGAAGTGGAGCGGGTAGCGGCGCTTGTACTCCGCGAGGTGCGCGATCCACGCGTCGGTCTTGAGCCGGCTGACGTGCGGCATCAGCGCCTTCAGCGCGGCCTTCGCGTCCGCCACGCAGTGGATGTGGCAGCGGATCATCTTGCCCATCTCGGCGGGGTCGATGTCGATGTGGATGCGCGTGGCGTCCTTGCAGAACTTCGCGGGCTGGCCCACGATGCGGTCGTCGTAGCGCGAGCCGATCGACATGATCAGGTCGCACTCGACCACGGCCTTGTTCGCGTAGGCCGTGCCGTGCATGCCCATCCAGCCGAGCGACAGCGCGTGCGACTCCGGGAACGCCCCCTTGCCCAGCAGGGTCGTCACCACCGGCGCCTGGAGCTTCTCGGCCAGTTCGCGCACCTCGTCCCATGCGCCGGAGATCAGCGCGCCGTGCCCCACCAGAAGCACCGGGCGCACCGACTTGCTCATCGCCTTGGCGATCGCATGGATGATCGCCGCGTCCACCTTCGCCGCCGGCGGCCGGTAGCCCGGCAGGTCCATCGTCGCACGCAGGTCCGCCGTGCAGGGGCCGGACGACACGTCCTTCGGCAGGTCGATCAGCACCGGGCCCGGCCGCCCGCTGTTCGTGATGTGGAAGGCCTCGCGCACGACCCGCGGGATGTCGTTCGTGCTCTTCACGAGGTAGCTGTGCTTCACCACCGGCATCGTCAGGCCGAAGATGTCCGCCTCCTGGAAGGCGTCCTTCCCGATCATCGACCGGATCTGCTGGCCGGTGATCACGATCATCGGAACCGAATCCATGTGCGCCGTCAGGATCCCCGTGATCGTGTTCGTCGCGCCGGGACCGCTCGTCACCAGCACCACCGCCGGCTTGCCCGTCGCCCGGGCATAGCCGTCCGCCATGTGCGTCGCCCCCTGCTCGTGCCGCACCAGCACCAGCTTGATCTTCGTCTTCGTCGTGACGATCGCATCGAAAATCGGAATCGCCGCCCCGCCCGAATAGCCGAAGATGTGCTCCACACCCTCGTTCTCCAGGCACCGGATCAACGCCTGCGCACCATCCAGCTGCTCTTTAGCCATGACCATCTCCCAAACGGTATTGGAGCAATATGGCACACCGCCGCGAAGCGCGCAATACGAAAACAGCGATCCACAGCTTAACTTCTCACCTGTACTACGGTGTTATACCGAAAAGTGATATCTTTCGCGCTAAGTTTGGCCTTCCATCTGTACCCATGACCGGAAAGTCTCGATTTAATGGAATACATGGCACCCATGGGGCCGATCGGGAGGCTGAGACGCCAGGGCGGGGGGTTGGATCCCGGCGGCGGCCCCGTCCCTGAGCGGCAGGCCCCCGGGCGGCGGGGAGGCGAGGAGGACCGCCGGACCGGACATGCCGGGAATGCGGCTGCGGGTTGGACCGGCGGCGGCGGGATGATACAGTGCGGGCATGAAACACATCCTAGTCGGTTCGGCAGTGGCCTGCGCCGCCGTGCTGTCGGCGGTCGCGGGGGAGAAGACGGTCGGCACGGGCGATGCGTTCAAGGGGCCGGTGGGCTTGCAGCTCTACAGCCTGCGCGACAGCTTCAAGAAGGATGTCCCCGGAACGCTCGACGCCGTGAAGGCCCTCGGGTTCAAGTACGTCGAACTGGCCGGCACCTACGGCCTCTCCGCCGGCGAATTTCGCACGATGCTCGACGCCCGCGGGCTCGTCGCGATCGCCGGGCACTTCCCGATGGACCGTTACCTCAAGGATCCCGACGGCCTCGCGAAGGAGGCGAAGGAACTCGGCCTGCAATACACCGGCGTGGCGTGGTACGGCCACAAGTCCCCCCTGGACGAGGCGCAGTGCCTCAAGATGGCCGCGGACTTCAACGCCGCAGGCAAGAACATGGCCGAGCGCGGACTGAAGTTCTACTACCACAACCACGGCTACGAGTTTCACCCGCACGGCGACGGCACGCTCTTCGACCTGCTGATGGCGAAGACCGACCCGAACACCGTCTTCTTCCAGATGGATGTCCTGTGGACCCTCTTCCCGGGCCAGGATCCTGCGAAGCTCATGGCGAAGTACGGCCCGCGCTGGCACCTCGTTCACCTCAAGGATCTCCGCAAGGGCGTGCAGGGCGACATGAGCGGCAAGACCCCCGTGACGAACGACGTCGCCCTCGGCACCGGCCAGGTCGACTACGCCGCCCTGCTCAAGGCCGCGCAGAAGGCCGGCGTGAAATGGTACTTCATCGAGGATGAGTCCCCCACGGTCACCGAGCAGCTGCCCGTCAGCCTCAAGTTCCTCTCGGGCATCTCCTGGTAGACCATGACCCGCCGCGGGTTGCTGGTCGCCGCATGCGCCGCCGCCGCGATCGTCGCGGCGGTGGCGCTGCGCCCGCGGGCGCCGTTCGACACCGCCGCCGTCGCCGACGCCGAGACGCGGATGTGGTTCGCCTACTACTCCGGCGAGACGCCGATGATCTCCGCCTACATGGAGGCGATGCTCCGGGAGCAGTTCGGGATCCAGGTCTATCCGTCGCGGGAAGTCGCCCGCAGGTTCTCCATCGCCTCCATGTGGTTTCGCAACGTCCCCGGCGGCTACGAAACCAACACCCTGCCCCACCTCACCGAGGCCTACCGCGTGCTCGCCGCCAACGCGGGGGCGACGTTCAACCCCCACGAGGCCGCCAAGGCCGAACTCGCGTGGTGGGTCGCGCGCCGCGCGCCGGAGACGAACTCCGTGGAGGCCATCGGCGCAAGAATCGCAACCCTCTACCGCACGATCTACGGCGGCGACCATCCCGCGTTCGAGACGGCCGGCCGCCTGCGCGCCGAGGCCGCCGCCCTGCGCGACGCCGGCCGCGGCAACGCCGACTGGCACCGCATCCGCACCCTGCTCCGCCGCTCCTACGCCGACCTCGGCAGGGCCGCCCGCGCCGCACCCCCCACGAACGCCGCCCCGCCGCCACCCGCCGGCACCTGAGCGACGGACGCGCGGCTTTGACAGCCCGCCGGGCCTGTGGTCCCATGCCGGCGGCATGAACGCATCGATGCGATGGATCGGCGCCTGCGCGGCGATGGCACTCCAGGTCCCCGCGGCGGCGGCGAAGGACCTCATCCTCGAGGCCGAGGGCGCCCGGTACGCGCCGGAACGCGTGGAAGCGGTCGCGCAGGATGCGCTGAGCGGCGGAAAGGGCGTCGTCCTCCGGACCGGCATCGCCGAGGCGCTGGAACCGGGCCGCGGCGGCGCGGACGTCACGTTCACCGCCCACATCCCCGCGGCCGGGCGCTTCGTGCTGTTCACTTATGCGACCGTGGACGAGGCCGCCGCCGCGCGCATGCGCAAGGCCCGGAGCAAGCACGACTCGATCCAGGCCGTCCTCCGGATCGGTGACCGGCCGCCCGTGCGACGCGTCGTCTACCTGCCGTGGGAGGACGAGCCCGTCTGCCGCGAACGCGCCGGCATCTTCGACCTCGAGGCCGGCGACCGGGAGATCGCGATCTGGCTCCCGGCGGGCGTCCGCCTCGACCGCATCCAGCTATCCCCCTACAAGCCGCCGTCCATCCCGCCCGAGGCCGCGGCATACCGGCCCCCCATCCTCCCGCCGCCGACGCACCCGCGGCTGTGGGTCGACGCCGCGTCGCTCGCGCGGATCCGCGCCAACCTCGACCATCCCGAGAACAAGCCGCACTGGGACCGCATCCGTGCCGCGGCCGCCAAGCCCTTCGCGTTCGCCCCGCCCGCGGAGGGCGAACTGGACTACAACACGCCGCTCGAACAGGCGGCGCTGGCGAAGGCGTTCTGCCGGCTTGCGGCGGGCGACGAAAGGGCCGGGCGCGAGGCGGCGGACCTCATGCTCGCGTACCTGCCGCGCGTCGAGTTCGGCAACCTGCTCGACATCACCCGCGAGACCGGCGCCGCGATCTACGCCTCCGCCTGCGTCTACGACTGGTGCCACGACCTTCTGACGCCCGACGAGCGAGCGACGCTGCGACGCCACATGATCCGCCTCGCCGAGAGCATGGAGTGCGGCTGGCCGCCGTTCCGGCAGAACATCGTCAACGGCCACGGCAACGAGGCGCAGATCAACCGCGACTTGCTCGCCATGTCGATCGCCATCCACGACGACGACCCCGCCCCCTACCGCTACTGCGCCTGGCACGTGCTGGAGCAGCTCGTCCCCCTGCGGCGCTTCGAATACCAATCCCCCCGCCACAACCAGGGCATCAACTACGCGGCCTACCGGTTCGCATGGGAGATGCACGCCGCGTGGCTGATGCGGCGCATGTGCGGACGCGAGGTTTTCGACCCGAACATCAAGGACGTCCCGTACTACTGGGTCCACATGCGCCTGCCGAGCGGAGAGATGCTTCGCGACGGCGACGGCGTGCCCGACCGCCGGCCGTGGCGTCACCCGGACACGTTCCTCGTCGCCGGCGCCTACAGCGGCGACCCGCTCGTCAAGGGCGAGTGGGTGCGCCAGGGCGGCCTGCGCGACAGCAATTCCCTCCTCGTCCTCCTTCTGAACGACCCCGCCATCGCCGCGGTCACGAACCTCGACGTCCTCCCGCGCACGTTCGATTTCGGGCCGGTCCTCGGCGGCATGGTCGCGCGCACCGGCTGGACGATGGGCACCCACTCGGCCGAGGTCGTCGCGGAGATCCGCGGCGGCGGCCACCACTTCGGCAACCACCAGCACGCCGACGCCGGATCGTTCCAGATCTACTACCGCGGCCTCCAGGCGGCCCGGCTCGCGCAGTACAAGTTCTATGGCACGCCCTACGACATGAACTTCGGCAAGCGCTCCGTCGCCCAAAACATGGTGCTGGTCGTCGACCCGGACGAGCGTTTCCTTGCGACGAAGGGCAACGACGGCGGATCGCGCTTCCTGCAGAGTTACCCGCGCACCCCGACGCAGGCCGCGAAGGATCCGCTCTTCGACTACGGCCGTGTCATCGCCTGCAGTCACGGCCCGACGTCCGCCGCGCCCGCGTTCAGCTACTTCAGCGCCGACCTCCGCGCCGCCTATTCCGCCAAGATGGCCGGCTACGTGCGTCAGTTCTGCGTGCTCGACCTCGGCCGGCCCGGCAACCCGGCGGCCGTCATCGTCCGCGACGATGTCGAGTCCGCGAAGGCGGAGTTCCGGAAGTACTGGCAGGTCAACACGCTCCGGCCCCCGCAGACGACCCCCTCCGGCGTGCGCCTCTGGAACGTCGAGGGCGGCGTCACCGGCCGGCTCGATGTCGCGGTGCTGGAGCCCGCTGCGGAGGCGCGCGCGGTGGAGATCCTCGGGGGCGACGCCGTCCACGACGTCTTCGGCCTGCGCTTCACGCCGCCCTTGCCCGACGCGCCGGAGGCCAACGGCACGCGCGTGATGGTCTCGCCCCGCACGCCGCGCGCCCGCGACCGGTTTCTCGTCGTGATGCAGGCCTGCGACGCGGAGCCGCTGCCGGTGGTCCGGGAGGACGGCGAGCACGTCGTCATCGTCCGCATCGCCGACCGGATCGCCGCGCTGGCCGCCGGCCGCGACCTCGTGGCCGAGCCCTTCGAGGTCACGGTGCCCGCCGGGGGCACGACCTTCCAGGTTCTCTGTGCCGGTCTCAAGGCCGGGACGTGGAAGGTCTCATCTTCGGGGCAGCCCGACCGCACGTTCGCCGTCGCACCCGGGAAGCACACGCTGTTCCTCGAGTCCGTCGGCGCCCGCCTGCGCGTTGCGCCGGCCGGTCCACGCTGACCGGCGACGGCGACGGATCCCCACCCGGAAGCGATCCATCGAAGGATTGCGGTGGGATGCGGCCCTCGGTCTCGGCCGGCGGCCGTCACGATCCGCCGCTGGCTGCCGGCCGTCGGCCCCTGACCATCGTCCGCGGATGCCGCTGCGCCCGCCTTACACCCATTCCCGCGCGCGGGCCTGGTCGATGGCCTCGCTGTAGCGGTCCATCGAGGCCTCGCCTCCGTCGAGGGAGACGAACATGCGGACGAAGTCGGCCAGTTCCGGGGGCGCGGGCTTGAGGCCGAACTCCTTGGAGACGTCGTCGATGACCGCGTCGAGCCCGTGCTCCTGCGCGACCTCGACAAAGGCGCGCAGGTGGCCGATGCGCCGCTTGCGGGCCCCGAAGACCCAGTTCGACACGCCGAGGATCGCGTGGACGCCCTTCATCGCGGCGTCCCCGCGGATCGCGCGGATCGCGTGGAACGAGTTCCGCGTGTGCGAGGGCTTCAGGTTCCCCTCGCCGTCCAGGAACCCGTCGGTCCCGATGCCGAGCGTGACGGTGTCGAAGAAGAGGTCCCCGGGCCGGAAGCCGGCCGCGGTGCAGCGCGCGAACATCCGGCGCGCGGCATCGACCATGTCCGCCTCGGACGACAGGGGTCCGGTCGGTCCGACCAGCAGGCACACCGCCGAAAAGGCCCGGTCGCGCCGCCGCGCCAGGAGCCCGTCGTAGCGCTCCGTCTCGGAGAAGGTGACGGAGTTGACCAGCGGCGGACGGAGGTCCGCCCCGGCGCCGAGCCACTCGTCGAGCCCGGCCTCGAGGACCGCGGGGTCGGAGCTGTCGACGCAGGGCGGCACGCCCGCGCCGTGGTCGAGCACGAGGCGCACCATGCTGCGCATGAACCCCGGCGCATCCGGGTGGCCGAGCGCGTCGATGTTGAGGTCGATGTAGTCCGCCCCCTGCGCCGCCTGGGTCGCGATAAGATCCTCGATCGCCAGCCGCCCGCGGTTCGGCGTCGAGAAGCCGTCATCGCCCAGTTCGCGGATCGCCCGCATCGCGGCGCCCGCCAGCGGCACCGAGGCATGGATCAGTTCGGCGACGTGGACCATTCCGCTCCCCTCCAGCGGCCGCGGCCGCGCGTTGTGGTCGCGACCGAAGAACCGGTTCAGCACCGACGACGTCTCGCGAAGGTCCGCCCGGCGCGGCGGGAAGACCGCCCGGCGGAACTCCTCGACCGCGTCGCGCCGCAGCAGCCGCGCGTGGATGCGCTCGCCGACGCAGACGCGGTTCGGGTTGTTCCCGCACCGCCCCTGCGGATCGGCGTCGCCGCACGGCACGTTGGCCAGGCCCTTCTCGCATCCGCCCATGGTGCAGAGGTACTCGTTCTCGGGAAGGAAACAGTCGCCGCAATGCTCGCAGCGGTAGACCGCCTCCTTGCCGGCGTCCTCCATCGCGCGGAAGAGCCGGTAGAGCACGCCCTCGCGGTCGGCCGAACGGTTCACCGGCGCGAGGATCGCGCGAGCGACGCCGTGCAGGGCGCCGTCCTCCTCAAAGACCGCCGCATGGACGGCGCGCGACGCCTTCGCCGCGCCCGCGGCCGCCGGCCCCGGCGATTCCGGCGCCGGGAACGTGAGGTCGTCGCGGTGCGCGCGCCAGTCGGCGATCGAGAGCGCCTCCCCGACGATCGCGGCGATCTCGTCGGCCGACTGGAAGTCGCCGGGACGTCCGAGGTCGACGCCCGCGTAGCCGAGCTGGCGGAACATCGCGATCTGCCGCGCCGCCCGGGAGCGAACGCCGGCGGGACCGCCGGATGCGATCCGGTCGATCAGCGCATCGGTGATCACGCAGCCCGGAAGGTCGCGCATCACGCGGGCGGCGGACTCGTCGAGCACCAGCGCGTTGCCGAGCAGCGGCACCCGCTCCCCGCGGAGATCCGCGATCAGGCGCTCCGAACGCTCCGAGTCCCAGCCCGACTGGCAGACGAGGAACGCGGCGCCCGCGCGCACCTTCTTCGAGGCCTTGATCATCTGCATCGCGAGCGACCCCGGCGTGTACTTGAAGGGCGACACCGCCGCGCCCGCCGCCAGCTGCGGCGCGGCGGCGAGATCGGCGTCGGACCGCGCCGCGCGCAGCGCGGATGCATTGACCTCGCGAACGAGCTGAAGCACACCGACCGAATCGCGGTCGAAGACGCCGCGGGCGGACGGCTGGTCCCCCGTGAGCGCCAGGATCGTCCGCACGCCCCCGTCCGCCAGCCCGCGAAGCAGCGACGCGATCGCGTCGCCGTTCATGTCCTTGCCGGTGACATGCGGCAGCAGCTCGATGTCCTCCGGCCAGCCCGCGGCGCGGAGAGCCGCCACCGCCGCCTGGAGATCGTAGGAGGTCTTGCCGCCGGGGTTCTGCGTGATCGAAACGGCGGGAAAGACGACGCCCGCGCTCTCGAAGCGGCGCGAGAGATCCGGGAGGGTCCGGGCAATGGCGGCGATCCGCTTCAGGTCCGCCGCCACGTGGGGCGTGAACTCGACCACGATGTTGAACCGCCCCGGTCGCAGCGACGGAAGGAGGGCCATGGCCGGTCAGTGCCCGCCCCGCGAAACAACCGAAAGGCGGCCCAGCCCGGCCGACGCGCAATGGTTCAGCGCGGCGACCAGCCGTTCATGCGGGGCCGACGGGCTGCAGTCCAGGACCACCGCCTGGTTGCGGTCCAACCCGCCCAACCGGACGAGGTGCGCCCGCAGACCCTCGACGTCCACCGGCATCCCGTTCAGCGCGAAGCCGTCCGCATCCACCGCGACGCGAAGCACCGCGGCGGAGGGTCCCGGCACGCCCGACGGGCGCAGGAACTCCAGGTGCGAGAGGACATTGGCCGGCTTGATCGTCACCAGGAAGAAAACCATCAGCAGGAAGACGATGTCGATCATCGGGGTCATCGGCAGTTCGGCCGATGCTCGGTCGCGCTCACGCCTGGCTCTCATGGGCACCTCCCGGGCTATTTCCATTCTGCGTCCGACCGTCCGACCCTACACCCGGCCCCGGGGCCGCGCAAGCGCTTGAAGACCGCAGGAGGGTCCCCCGGGGTGCACCGGTGATCCGATGCCCGGTCATCGGCCGCGCGGCTTCGTCCACCCCGGCGCGGCCCTCGCGCTGCTCATCACGGCGGCGGCGACGGACGGGCGGATCGTGGGCGCGAGTTCTACCGGGACTCGGGTCCACGGCACCGGGGGCGCGGTCCTTGTGACCGACCCCGACGCGACGGGACCGGCCCCGGGATTCCACCGCGTGCGGCTCGTCGAGCCCGGACCCGGAACTACACGATCGCGAACCGGGTGTCCGGCGCGATGCGCGCCGCCGTCTCGGCGAAGAGACGGATGACCGCCTCGACATCGCCGGCGTGGATCATCTCGCACGAACTGTGCATGTAGCGGTTCGGCACGCTGACGAGGCCGGTGATGACGCCGGCCCGGTTGACCTGGATCAGGTTCGCGTCCGTGCCGGTGGGTCCGCTCTGCGCCTCGACCTGGTACGGGATCTTCTTTTTCTCCGCCGTCTCGACGAGCAGGTCGAACAGGCGCGGATGGACGTTCGGACCGCGCGTGATCACGGCGCCGGATCCGAGCTTGATCCGGCCGAACCGCTTCACGGCGTCCTCCATGGTCGGGTGGTCGGTCGCGAACGTGACATCCACCGCGATCCCCACCTGCGGGTCGATGCCGAAGGCCGCGGTGCGCGCGCCGCGGATGCCGATCTCCTCCTGCACGGTGGCGACGGCGTGGATCTCGGCCTTGATCTTCATCTCCGAGAGCAGGCGCGCGGCCTCGAGCACGATGAAGGCGCCGATGCGGTTGTCGAAGCCGCGGGCGACGAGGAACTCGCCCTGCAGTTCGCCCATCTCGTGGTCGAGCACGAGCGGGTCGCCGATCGCGACGAGCTTCTCCGCCTGCTTGCGGTTCTTCACGCCGATGTCGACCCACAGGCTGTCGAGCTTGGTGACCTTGTCCCGCTCCTCCGGCCGGATCAGGTGGATGGGCTTCTTGCCGATGACGCCCGGCACGCGGCCCTTGCGGCCCCGGATGACGACGCGGTGCCCCTGCGGGATCTGCGCGTCCCATCCTCCGATCGGCTGGATCCAGAGGAAACCGTTGTCGTCGACATGCGAGACGAGGAACCCGATCTCGTCGTAATGCCCGGCGAACATGATGCGCGGCGACCCGCCGGGATTCACGATGGCGTGGCTGTTGCCGTGCGCGTCGTGCTTGACCGACGCGGCGAACGTCTTCGCCTCCGCCTGCCAGATGCGCGCCGCCTCCTCCTCGTAGCCCGAGGGGCTGATGGCCGCGATCAGGTTCTTCAGAAACTGCTTGGAATGGTCCTTCATCCGCCTTCCGTCCTTTCCCGAACGACCGCATCAGCCTAGCCCGCGAACCCCCGCGATTCAAGCGCGCCCGCGCGGACGGGGCGCACGCCGCACAGGGCCGCGACGGGGCGCGGCCCCCGGGCTGGTCCGTGGAACCCGGGAGAGACCGGGCCGCTACGGGACCGCCGCCTCGCGCTCGACCAGAAGGCCCTGATAGGCGGCGGGGATCACGAGGCGGCCCCGCCAGAACCCGCAGGCGCCGGGATGACCGGTAAGCTCGTACCGCCGCGCGAGCCGCGGGGCCGCCGGATCGCGGATGTCCAGCACGTCGACAACCCGCTCGTGGCGCCGGGCCAGGGCGAGGCGCGATCCGTCCGTCGACGGCCGGCCCCCCATGCGGAATCCCCCGACGCGATGCGCGGGGATCTCCGACGCGGGGCGCCGCTCGTTCGGATCGAGCAACCGGCAGACGCCTCCCTTCACCAGCAGCAGCCGGTCGCCCAGCGCGCAGGCGCCATCGGTCCAGCTGTAGTTTGTCGCGTCCGGCGTGTTCCCGGCCAGGACCGGGGCGGCTCCGCCGACGTCGTACCACGCCGGGCCGCTGAGCTGCCAATGTGCGACCAGGTAGCGTCCGCCGAGGCGGCGCTCGACGAACTGATCCCCGTAGAAGAGCCCGACCTGCGAGTCCTTGAGGACAACCCTCGCGTTGGAGGGATCCCGGACGTCCGCCACGTAGACCGACGCGCCGCCGCAGTGGATCAGCGCGAAGTCGCCCGGAGAAGGCACCGTCACCTGGCGCACCCCCTGCCCCGGGATCACCAGCCGCCCGATCTCCGTCGCGCGGTGGTCGCCGTCCACCCGATGGATGCCCGCGCCCGCCGGGCCCTCGGCGGTGAACAGGAGGTCGCCGCAGAGGCTGAGATGATGGACGTCGTTCGTTCCGCGCCACGCGCCGACCCGGCGCAGGCCGGAGTCCAGCCGGACCGCGTGCACGCCCGCCGCACCGCAGGCGGCCCACGCGAGGTCGCCGGTCACCGTCACGGAGCGCACCTGGCCCGACGGCCTGTAGGCGTCGAAGGCCGGGTCGGCGGCATCGCCGCCCTGCGCGGAGGAAAGGACCGGCGCACGGTCCGGTTCACGCTGCGACGGATGCGCAAGCCCCGCGGCAGGGATCGCATAGAGGCCCGTGTAGATCCCCGCGGCGTAGATGACACCCTCCGCCATCGCGACACCGCCGACCGGGTCGGGGCGACCCTCCCGCGGCTCGGGAGGCAGTTCCGCCCGGGCAACGATCGCGGGCTTCGCCGGATCGCGCACGTCGACGACGAACAGACCGTTCCACGTGTCGGCCACGACGCAATGATCCCCGCCGACGCGCGCGCTCCACAGGTCGTTGAAGATCGTGTAGCCGCGCGGGAACTTCACGCGCGAGACGAACGCCGGGCGGGCGGGATCGGACACGTCGAGGATCTCAAGACCATGCCCGCGGCCGTCGGCCTCCGCCTTGTCCGCGTGGCGCGAATGGTGCCCGGTGGCGGCGTAGCAGAAGCGACCGCGCAGACAACCGCCGTCGCCATAGCCGTCCAGCGCCCCCTCGCCCACGATCCTCGGCCGCCGCGGGTCCCGCACGTCGGCAACGAGCAGCTTTCGCGGCACCCAGTCGCCTATGTAGAGGAAGCCGTCCCGCGCCCAGCACGACTGCGCCTCCCCCGTCTTGAGCGTCGTGAGATGCCGCACTCGCTTCGGGTCCGACACGTCGACGATCTCGACGCCGTAGCACCGCGTCGCGATGAAGCCGATGCCGCCCGAGACCCAGATGCCCGTCGCCATCTCGACCGTGTCGTAGTGGCTCACGAGCCGCGGCGCCGCCGGGTTCGAGACATCGACGATCCACAGGCCGTCCTGCCGCGCCGTCACGTAGGCAAGATCCCCGGCGACGAAGATCTGCCGGGTGGTCCCCAGTCCTCCGAGGCTGCCCAGCACGCGCGGCGAATCGGGCCTCGAGATATCCAGCACATGCAGGAAGCCGCCACCTGCGGCATAGAGCCGGTCGCCGGCGACCTCGACCGCCATGCACGGTCCGACCCCCTCGACTCGCCGGCCCGTCAGGCTCAGCCCCCACTCACCCGCAACCGCACTCCCCGCCCGGGAAGCCCCGGTCCCCGCAACAAGCGCCGCCGCGACGGTCACCACACCCAGAATCGCCCTCATGTCCGTGATCGTCGTCCCCCGACGCCCATCCTGTCAAACCCCGACCGATCACCCCGCCCTCGCCCCACCCGCCGGCACTTCGCGCAACGCCCCATGCCCGGGATTCCTATGCGCCATCATGGCGCATTAGTGATCGTCCGGTACAGACTGCGCCATTATGGCCCTTGCTTTGGATTGGTCTGACACGACGGATCTGGCTCATTTCATTATTCTTACATCACATCCTTAACACTGGCACGAGTGTTGCATAAGGGGACGGCAGAAATCAGGAGGACCGAGTCATGATGCTGAGAAATGCGTATCTGGATCCGATGGCCGAGATGGTGAAGTTCCAGCGGGACATGAACCGGCTGTTGAACGGCTACTGCCGTCCTGCGGACGTGTTCCCGCGGGTGAACGCTTGGGCTGACGACACGAAGGCGGAGGTTCGGGCCGAGGTGCCGGGCGTGGAATCGTCGGCGCTGCACCTGACGGTCACGGGCGACGTGCTGGTGATCGAGGGCGATCGGAGCGCGATGGCCGATGCCGAGGGACTGCAGGTCCACCGGCGGGAGCGGACCGGCGGAGCCTTCCGGCGCTCCATCCGCCTGCCGTGGGAGATCGAGGAAGGCGAGGTGAAGGCGGCGCAGCGGAACGGCGTACTGACCGTGACACTGCCCCGGCGGGCCTCGACGAAGCCCCGGGCGATCCCCGTGGCGGCCGAGTAGACGAAACGGACCCTTCGAACGGAGGACATGACCATGACGACAGCAACCGAACTGAAGGCAACCGATCCGCGGCCGGTCGAGGCGACCCGGGACCGCCCCGTGCACATCCCCGACGCGGACATCTTCGAGGCCGACGGCGCCATCGTCGTGCTGGCGGACATGCCGGGCCTCGACGACAGGGCCGTGACGGTGGAACTCGAGAACGACGTGTTGACGATCCGCGGCCGCGCCCCCGAGGCCGGCGTGGAACCCGCCCAGCCGATCGTCCGCGAGTTCGGCGAACGCGACTACGAGCGATCGTTCGCCATCAACACGGAGATCGATCGCGAGCACATCCGGGCGCAGATGAGGAACGGCGTCCTGAAGGTGACCCTGCCCCTGGCGGCGGAGGTCAAGCCGCGGCAGATCGCGGTCGAGTCGCACTGAATCCCACGGCCGTCGAGCGGTCCTGCGGCCGGTTCGAACGGGCCGTCGCCCTGCCCCACGGCATCGGCCCGGGCCAGGTGAAGGCGCGGTTCAAGAACGGCGTACTCCAGGGGACGCTGCCGAAGACGCCGCAGCACCGGTCGTGCAGCCGCGCGATCGAGATCACGGCCGGGTAGCGTTCCGACAGGGCATCCCACGGGCGCGCGGGCTCCCCCCTCCCCGCGCGCCCTTTTTCACGCCTCCGGGGCGGCCGGGATGTCGCCGCGCCGCATGGCCTCCGCCGTCATCCCGCGCGACCGGCGGATCATCCGCGACGCATGGTCGAAAAGGTCCTGCCAGGAGCGCTTCGTCCGCGCCAGGCCGAGCTCCTGGGCCCGCACGCCGACGTCGGCCGCCTCGCGCGGGAAGACCTCCCAATCGTCCATGGTCGGGAGAATCCGGTCGGCGCGGATGTCGCTGCCCGCGGAGGAGGCGAGCGACTCGGCGGCGGCGAAGCACATCTCGTCGGTGATCGTTCGCGCGCGCACATCGAGCGCGCCGCGGAAGAGGCCCGGGAAGCACAGGGAGTTGTTCACCTGGTTCGGGAAGTCGGAGCGTCCGGTGGCGAAGACGGTGACGCCCGCCTCCGCGGCCTCCCACGGCCAGATCTCGGGGATCGGATTGGCGCAGGCGAACACGATCGCGCCGGGCTTCATGGCCCGCACCCACTCCGGCTTGATCGTCCCCGGGCCGGGCGTCGAGCACCCGATGACGACGTCCATGCCGCGAAGGGCCTCCTCGATGCCGCCCCGGCGGCCCTCAGCGTTCGTGGTCCTGCAGAGATTCCACTTGGCGGCGAACCGGTCCTTCACGGCCTCGACGTCCGTGCGGTGCGCCCCGAGGATGCCGCGGCTGTCGACGATCATGCACCGTCCCGGGTCGCCTCCCCGGCCGAAGATGAGACGGGCAGCCGCCGAATTGGAGGCGCCGGCCCCGACGAAGGCGATGCCGACGTCGCCGATCCTCTTGCCGACGACCTTCAGCGCGTTGATCAGGCCGGCGAGGATGACGGTCGCGGTGCCCTGCTGATCGTCGTGCCAGACGGGGATCTCGGCCTTCTCGCGGAGCGCGTCGAGGATCTCGAAGCACTTCGGCTGGGCGATGTCCTCGAGGTTGATGCCGCCGAACGAGGGCTGCGCGGCGAGGACGAATTCGATGATCCTCTGCGGATCCTTGGTGTCGAGCATCAGCGGAAACGCGTCGACGCCGCCGAGGTACTTGAAGAGAAGCGCCTTCCCCTCCATGACCGGAAGCCCCGCCTTGGGACCGATGTCCCCGAGGCCGAGGACTCGCGTGCCGTCGCTGACGACCGCCACCGTGTTCCACTTGTTGGTGTGGTCGTAGACGGTCTCCGGGTCGGCGGCGATCGCCTTGCACGGCGCGGCGACTCCGGGCGAGTACCAGATCGCGAAGTCGTCGAAGTCGCGCACGCGGCACTTGAGCCCGGTCTCGATCTTGCCGCGGTAGAACGGATGCAGCCGCATCGCCTCGCGCGCCGGCACCTCCGCCCTGGCCTTCAACGCCTCCACACCGACCCGGGGCTCTCCGCTCATGTCGTCGACTCCTTCCAACGCAAGCGGCCAGTATTGCGAAAAACGAAGGCCGTCGCGACAAGAAAAGCGGCCCGCGGCGACCGCGGCCCCGTCCTCCGCCTACCGCCCGCAGCACTGCTTGAACTTCCTCCCGCTGCCGCAGGGACACGGCGCGTTGCGGCCGGGGCGCCCGGCGGGCGACGAAGCGGCCGCGGGGGCGGTCGCCGGCCGGAACCGGGCCATGATTTCCGCGGCCGGCCGGCCGGCCCGGAGCAATTCGGCCATGGCGTCGATGGACGGAAGAATGTGGTTGAAGAACCGGCGGTAGCCGTCGCAGAGCACGCTGCGCGGACGGTCCGGCGGCTCCCCCGCATCGGCCAGCAGCCGGTGCTTGGGACAGTCGCCATGGCACAGGAAGAGAACCTCGCAACACCGGCACGCCGCCGGAAGGAGATCCGCCTTGGCCCGGCCGAATCCGACCTGCGCGGGATCGTCCACCATCTCGGCGAGCGGCCGGTCGAGCAGGTTCCCGCGGCGCCAGGCCGGGTAGACGTAGTGATCGCAGGCGAAGACGTCGCCGTTCATCTCGACGACGAGCGAGCGTCCGCACTCCGGCGCGAACTGGCAGACCGAACCCCCCGCCCCCATCCGGTTCGCAAGCGCGGAGTCGAAGGCCTGCACGAAGACGCGGCCGACGTCGCGGCGGATCCACTCGTCGAACACGGCGATCAGGAAGTCGCCGAAGGCCCCGGCGGAGACGCTCCACGGCGTCAGGCGCACCGCCCCGGGCGGACCGGCCGTCCCGGGAGCGCCGAGACCGAGGCCGAGGGCGCGCGCCGCGTCGTCGGGCTCGCGCTCGACGATCGGGATGAACTGCAGGTGCCGCACGCCGAGCCCGCGGAGGAACCGGTAGACCTCCAACGGGCGGCGGACATTCGCCGCCTGCACGGTGGTCAGGACATTGTACTGGACGCCGCGCACCTGCATCCGCATCAGGGCGGCAACGACCTCGTCGAAGCACGGGACGCCGGCCCGGTCGACGCGGTGGACATCGTGCAACTCGCGCGGGCCGTCGAGGCTGAGTCCGACGAGGAACGGGTTCGCCGCGAGGAAGGCGCACCATTCGTCGTCCAGGAGCCTCCCGTTGGTCTGCAGGGCGATCGTGAAGTCACGGCTTCCGCACGCCTCCCGGGCCAGGTCGAGGGCCCGCCGGAAGAAACCGAGACCGGCCAGCGTCGGCTCGCCGCCCTGGAAGGCGAACTGCACGGGCCCGGTCGTCGCGGCGGCGGTCGCGCGGATGTAGGAGGTCAGGACGGCGTCGCTCATCCGCGGCCCGGAGGCCTCCGGAAAGAGCGCGGCCTTCTCCGTGTAGAAGCAGTACCGGCAGGCCATGTTGCAGCGCGGCCCGACGGGCTTGGCCATCAGATGGAACGGCGACGTCACGCGGGAGGCGCCTTCACCGGGCGCGGCCGGGACCCCACGGAGCCCCGGAACGCGAGCCACGGCGGCCCGGGGACGGGCATCGCCCACGAATCCATGGCTGCATCAGGGCTTCTTCACGCGGAAGTTGCGGAAGGCGACGGGATCGTTGTGGCCGGCGAAGCCGATGTGGCCGGTCTTGCGATCGAGCCCCTTCGGAACGACGGGCAGCTTGGAGCGGTCGATCGTGTCGATGTCGACGTCGAGGATCTTCGTCCCGTTGAGCGTCACCCGGATCCGCTGGCCCTCGACGCGGATCTCCTCGGTGTTCCAGACGCCGGGCTCGCGCAGGTAGCCGGGCTTGGCCCCGGCGCAGTGGTAGAGCGAACCGTGATACTGGTAGGACTTGAGCGGCGTCTTCGACTTCGCGTTGTAGCCGTCGTTGTCGATCACCTGGATCTCGAGCCCCTGCGACGCCGATCCGCCGGTCGGCGGCGTGCGCAGCGCGATGCCGTTGTTCCCCGCGGGCGGAAGCTTGAACTCGAACCGGAGCACCATGTCGCCGTACTCCTCCTTCGACAGGAGGTCGCCGCCCTTGCCCGGCTTGCAGACGATGCAGCCGTCCTTCACCTCGTAGTTGTCCACCGCGCCCTGCCAGTTCGAGAGGTCCGTGCCGTTGTCGAGCCGCGTGAAGCCCTCCTCGCCCGCCGCCAGCATCCGGTTCGCCTCGTCCGCGCCGATCTCGCGGATGTAGACGTTCCGCCACCGGATCTCGCTGCCGTGCGTCTGGAGCTGGATCGGACCCCTCGCGAAGATCGGGTCGACCATCGCGTTCGGATCGGTGATCTCGCCGGCCTTCTTCGCCTTCTGGAACGCGGCGCGGGCGAAGTAATTCTCCATGACGGCGTTGTCGACCACCGTCTCGCCGTTGAAGACCACGGTCACGCGCTCGCCGACCATCGTGATCTTGAAGAGGTTCCACTCGCCGAACGGCTTGTCCATGCGCTTCGACGGATCCTTGCCCGGCGCGCCGGGGCTGTTGTTCCAGAGACCGCCCGAGCCCTTGTCCTGCCCGAGACCGCGCGGATCGCCCTTCGTGCTGTCCCAGATCTGCACCTGCGGGACGCCGCGCAGGTAGACGCCGCTGTCGCCGTCGGGCAGGGCCTTGTACTCGACCCACAGCTCGAAATCGCCGTAATCCTTCTCCGTCGTCAGGTAGAGCCCGCGCCCGTCGTTGACGATCTCGCCGTCCTCGACCTTCCAATGCGCGCGGATGTGGTCGCCGCCGGCCTTGCCGTCCAATCCGCCCTCGACGGACTTCTTCCCGTAGTCGGCGCGAGCCTCGGGCGTCATCTTCCCCAGCTCGGACGGATCGCGCGTGCCCCATCCGTACCAGCCGGACAGGTCCTTCCCGTTGAAGAGCGCCGTGAACCCGGGCGGGGGCGTGTTGTTCTGGGCATTGGCACCCGCCGCCAGCGCGGCGAGGATGAGAAGCGACAGCAGCCGTGCGTTCATGATCCGGACTCCCATGGACCGCCCCGTCCGCGCCGGGCGGAGAAAGCGGGACCCGGGTCCACGATGCCGGAGAGCCGGAGGCAACGCAAGCGGAAGAACGGGCCGCCCCAGGGCAGACGCATCTTCCTCGAGGTAGTGGCACCTTTCGGTCGGCAGAGCGCGGAGTGGCTGGTGGACGCTGGAGCGCTTGCGGTTGCGGGGGTGCGACGCGCACCAGGCCGGCCGGATCGCGCGGGATCCCGCCCCGCCTGCGGCGTTGCCGAAGGGGGCGCGGACACGAGTCCAGCGCCCCCTTCGTCGCCTTGCATCCGGGGCGGTCTGCCGCGTTCCCGGCCGGGCCCCTCGCGGGCTCGGGGCCACCCGGTGCGCGCCGCGGCATCGCCTTCGCCTTGATTCAAGGATCGTTCGGCTGGGATCTCTCTTTCCCGGCGATGGAAGGGGAATCCTGAGGATCCCGAGCACACGGCTCGGTTTCGACAGGAACAAGATGCGTTTGCCCTGCGGGCCGCCCCAGGGTCACTGCGTCAGCGCGTACATCAGGATGTTCATGCCGAGCGCGAGCGAGCCGGACTCGTCGTACCCGCGCCCGTACGGGTTCGGCGACAGCTCCCAGCCGCCGGCGAGACCGAAGGGGCTGTAGAGGACCGCGTAGTGGCCGTTCAGCTCGATCGCCTCCATCCGGGGCTCGATGCGCGACCGGCCGCCCTGCTGCGAGAGCGCGGGCGTCACGCCGACGGCCTCGACCTTGTTCGGCAGCGTGAAGATCATGTCGCCGGCCGCGACCGGCGCGAGGGGCTGGTCGGGCAGCACCTTGCGCAGCTCGCGGCGGAGCGCGGCGTCGAACGCGGCGCGACCGCAGCACGCCTCCGCGAACAGGAAGCCGCCCTTGCGCAGGTATTCCCGCAGGTTCTGCGCCTCGGCGGGCGAGAGCCGGAAGTCCTCGTGGCCCGTCATGTAGAGCAGCGGGCAGTCGAACAGCTTCGGGTCGGAGAGCCGCAGCTCGGTCAGGCCGAACTTCACCGGGACGCCGGTCTTGAGGTTGAACTGCTGCAGGAGGACCGACAACCCCTTGTGCCGGGTCTTCCATTCGCCGTCGTACACGATCTGCGCCACCGCGACCTTGCCGGCCGCCGTCGGCTCGCGGTCGATGAACTGCAGGCTCTGCGCGAGTTGCCGCGCCCAGGCCCGCTGCGCCGTCGCGTAGGCCATCAGGTTGACGCCCAGCTTGCGGGCCGAGTCGACCGCGTAGGCGCGCGTCGTGTCGACGGCGTGGCCGTCCCACGCGATCCCCATGCCCCAGCGCGACACGACCGCGATCGTGCGGCAGTTGACCGTGATGCCGTCGAGCCACGGCAGCGGCTCCGCGTAGCCGGCGTCGCGCACGCCCTGCAGGTATTCCACCCGGTCGAGGTCGTAGTACGAATGGAAGACCGCGTGGTCCGGCCCCAGCCGCTGCACCGGCGCCTCGGGGAAGATGGCCTTGAGCTCGGCGATGGCGGAGTCGTAGAACGGCTTCGAGCCGCCGCCGGCGTCGTAGATGATCATGCCGCCGCCCAGCAGGTACTGCCGCAGCCGCGCGCGCTCCTCGGGCGAGTGCGTGATGCGGAAATGGCCGGTGCGGTAGAGGATCGGATTCCGCTCGGCGTTGGTGTCGATCTCCGCCAGCGACTTCGCCTCGCAGGAGAGGTGAACGTCCATCATGGACTTCATCCCCTTGAGGAGGTTGTTCACGTCGTCCGGGCGCGAGGCCCAGTCGAGAAGGCCCTTGTCGGACTTGATCTTCGTGAACATCACCGGCGGATTGGGCGGGTTCTTCTTCTCCGACCGCGCCTGCGGAACGACCGGCGGCGGAGGGTACGGGATGTAGGACTCGCCCGACGACATCCGCGCCGGCGGCGGGGGCGGCGGCGCGCCGACGATCGGCGCCACGAAGCCCGGTTCGTCGGATCCGTCGCCCTCGAAGAGCATGTAGCCGCGCGCGGGCGCGATCGCCATCGCCGCCAGCGCCACCACGACCAGCCCCGGAATGAAGCGCCGTTTCATGACACGCCTCCCCGCCCTCACCGGGCGGTTCGATCCACTTCCTTGAGCAGTTCCTTCCCCGCCTTCGGCGAGGCCCGGTCCTTGAATTGCAGCAGCGCCGGGTTCACGACGAACACATCCGCCTTCGGCCCCCTCAGCACGATCAGCCGGCCGCGCGTCGCCACCGTGTCGCCCGGCTGCAGCGTCTTCGCCAGTTCCACGGACTGCCGGCTGTCGGTCACGAAGATCACGAGGATGTCCGAACTGGGCTCGGTGGTCTGGAGCGTCATCGCACCCCTGTCGTCGGGACCGGCGACGGAGACGACCCGCATGAAGCGAAACGTGTGCAGAAGGTTCGTGTGCGCGGCCGCGAGGGCCGGCCGCGCCTTCGCGTCGGCTCCCTGCCATTCGAGCGCGAAATCGTTCCCGTTCCGCACGGCCTCGGCCCGCGCGCCGAACGCCGCGGCGAGGGCCAGCGCCCCCGCCGCCCACGCTGGGCGGACATCCATCATCGTCACCGCCCGCCGGTCAGGCGCCGGAGGACGATCCGCTCGAGTTCCTCGTAGTCCCGCGCCTTGAGCAGCGGCTCCACGACACGGTCCTCCAGGCTCCGCGAAATGTCCAGCAGGCGCAGGAACATTTCGCGGCTGTTGGACAGGTGCTTGTGGGCCAGCCCCTTCTTCTGCGTCCGCATCGCCTTGACGTCCAGGCCCACCCATTCCCCGCGGCGGCCGAAGCCGTGGCGGTCGAGGATGCGCACCTGGTTGAAGGCGCGGCGCAGGTCGACGGCCCCGAAGGTCTTGTCCTCGTCGAACTTCAGCCCGTTCTGGTCGTTCAGGTGCACGGTCCAGAGCTTGTCGAACGACAGCGCGAAGCCCATCTCGTCCGACGGATCCAACCCGGCGAGGATCGCGTGGGCGCTCTCGATGTTGACGCCGACGCGCGACGGATCGATCGACCGGTAGCCCAGCGCGATCGCGTGGCCGGTGGTCGGCAGGTACGCATGGTCCATCGGCTCGTTCGGCTTCGGCTCGATCGCGATCCGGATCTTCTTGTTGTAGGCGAGCATGTCGTCGATCGCCTCGAGCAGCCGGTTCGTCGCGGCCACGCTGTCCTTCGCCTCGCGGATGTAGGTCCCCTCGCGCGCCAGCCACAACACGATCAGCCGCGTGCCCAGCGCATCGGCGATGTCGATCGCCTTGCGCGAGCGGTCGCGCGCGTACAGGCGGGCCTTGCGGTCGTTCGACGTGTAGGCGCCGTCGATCGTCATCGGGCTCTCCCACAGGCGCGGCGCGACGAACTCCGCCTTCAGTCCGTGGCGGTCGAGGGCCCGCTTGCAGTCCGCCGCCTGCGCCGCGATCTTCGCCGGGGAGAAACGGTCAAGCCCGGGGACCGCATCGTCGTCGTGGAACTGGACCGCGCCGAACCCGAGCTTCCGATAGGCCTTCAGCTTTACGTTGAAGGGGATCTTCTCGCGAACCATGGGGCCGAAGGGATCGGCGCCCTCGTGCAGGTTCCACGGACCGAACGAAAAACGGAACACGCCTTTCATCGTCGCTCCTCCGGGTGGTTGCCCGCATCATGGCACGCCACCGGCCCGCAATCCAGCCCCGAAACGCTCCCCGCACCCGTCCCGGCCGTGCGCCCGTCGCCCCGCGCCCCCTCCAGGCGTCCAACCCTTGGAAACGCCCCGCGGAGGCGCGTCCAAGCCTTGGACGCTGTCGGTCCGTCGTTGTAACGATCGCTACGACGAATGGACGATGCGGCCGCGCTCCGCGGGACGGCGCGGATGCGGTAAGATGCGGGGCATGAGCGATGCGATCCGCGGGTTTATCGAAGCGTGCCGCGCAGCCCTCGCGGCCGGCACGTGGGCGAAGCTGACGCTCGGCGCGCACCGCGGCGCGGACGCGACGCTGCGGAACGTCATCGTGCAGCCCGTCGCCCTGCGGTCCGGCGACCGCCTCTCGTTCGTGTACCGTCACGCCACGCGGGATGTGACGAAGAACCTCCCCCCCGGGGAGGGACTCGCGCGGGTCTCCGAACTCCTCGCGACGGACTTCGGCGGCGCCCACCTCTTCACCACCGAGGCCGAGATCGAACTGCAGCCCGCACGGGGCCGGTCGGCGGCGCGCGTCATCCGCCGCCCCCCGCGCCACGACGCGCCGGCCCCGGACACGCACGACCACGCCCGGGTGCGGCCCATCGATCCCGCCGGCGCGGCGTGGCTGCGCACGCTCGGCGTCGTCAACGCCGCCGGCCGCCCCCGCGACGGCATGTCGGGGAAGCTCCGGCAGATCGAGAAGTTCGCGGAGATCCTGCTCCACCATGTCGCGGAGATCCCGCCGCGCGGCGACCGCTCGCTCGCGGTCGTCGACATGGGCTGCGGCAAGGGCTACCTCACGTTCGCCGCCTTCGAGGTCCTCCACTCGGCCGGCTGGACCCCGCTCCGCGTCACGGGCGTCGAGCGCCGCGCGGACCTGGTCGACGCCTGCAACCGGGCCGCGGCGGAGCACGGCCTCGACGGACTGGCCTTCACCCGGGGAGACGTCGCATCGACGCCGCTCGACCGGGCCGACATCCTCGTCGCCCTCCACGCCTGCGACACGGCCACCGACGACGCGCTGGCCAAGGGAATCGCCGCCGGCGCCTCGCTGATCCTCGCCTCCCCCTGCTGCCACAAGGAGGTGCGCCGCGGCCTCCGCCCTCCCGCGATTCTCGATCCGGCCCTGCGGCACGGGATCCTGCTCGACCGCCACGCGGAACTCGTGACCGACGCCGTGCGCGCATCGCTCCTCGAGTGGGCGGGATACGATGTGAAGGTCTTCGAGTTCGTCTCGACCGAGCACACGGCCAAGAATCTCATGATCGCCGCCGTCCGCCGTCCCGGCCCCGCCCGCACCGACGCGGCCGCCCACGCGATCCGCGATTTCGCCGCCTTCCACGGCCTTCGGCGCCAGCGCCTCGCGGAGCATCTCGGATTCACGCTGGACCCGGCCCCGTGACGGACGGGGGGAGACGCACCCGAAGCGGCGTTCCTTCGCGGGCCCCGTTCACGGCCGCGGTGGCACGCGGCCCGCCCGATCCTCTTCCGGAGCAAGGAAGGTACGCCCACGGACGGTGGGAGGCACCCGAAGCGGTGTTGCTTCGCGGGCTCCGTTCACGGCCGCGGTGGAACGCGGCCCGCCCGATCCTGTTCCGGAGCAAGGAAGGTCCGCCCACGGACGGTGGACGCCAGCCGTTCCGCCGTCCCTCCCTCGCCCCCCGCCCCTCGTCCCTCGTCCCCCGCCCCTCGTCCTACACCCTTGCGAAGAGGTCGACGGAGGAGAGGACGTTCACCTTCGCGGCCTGGAGCGCGGCGATGGCCTTATCGGTGTCGTCGAAGCGGAAGACGAGGATGCCCCGCCCGCCGCTCTTGATGGTGAAGGCGTACATGTACTCGACGCTCAGGCCGCCCTTCTCCGCGACGGCGAGGATCCTCGCCAGCCCGCCGGGCTCGTCGGAGACCTCGACCGCCAGCACGGAGCTCGTCTTGACGACGAAGCCCTTCGCGCCGAGCGCCGCCCGAGCGCGGTCGACGTCCTTCACGATCAGCCGCAGGATGCCGAACTTCTCCGTGTCGGCCAGCGACAGCGTCGTGATGTTGATCCCCTCGCCCGAGAGCGTCTCGCACAGTTCGCGTAGGCGGCCCGGGCGGTTCTCCAGGAACACCGAGAGTTGCGTCAGTTTCATGGTCGTCCTCCTCAGCCGTTGCGCTTGTCCAGCACCCGTTTCGCCTTGCCCTGGCTCCGCTCGATCGTGTTCGGCTCGACGAGCCGGACCCCGACGCGGATGCCGAGGGTGTGCTCGACCGACTTCGCCAGCTTGGCCTCCAGGGTCTCGAGTTCGCGCACGCGGTCGCCGAAGACATCCGCGGTGACCTCGACCCGGACCTCCATCTGGTCCAGCCCGCCCTCGCGGGTGAGCACGATCTGGTAATGGGGCACGGTGCTCTCGACGGCCAGCAGCGCGGCCTCCACCTGCGACGGGAACACGTTCACGCCGCGGATGATGAACATGTCGTCGCTGCGCCGCCCGATGCGCGCGATGCGGCGGATCGTGCGTCCGCAGGGGCACGGCTCGGCGATCACCCGGGTGATGTCGTGCGTGCGATAGCGGATCATCGGCATCGCCTGCTTGCTCAGCGTCGTGAGGACCAGTTCGCCCTCGCCCCCGTCCGGCACGGCGGCATCGGTCTTCGGGTCGACGATCTCCAGCAGGAAATGGTCCTCGAAGATGTGGAGCCCGGCCTGCTCGCTGCATTCGATGCCGACGCCCGGTCCGATGATCTCCGAGAGGCCGTAGATGTCGTAGGCGCGGATGCCGGTGCGGTCCTGGATGAATTTCCGCATGCCCTCGGTCCACGGCTCGGCGCCGAAGATGCCGGCGCGCAGCGGGATGTCCTTCCAGACGACGCCCATCGACTCGGCGACCTCGATCAGGTGCGTGAAGTAGCTCGGCGTGCAGCACATCGCCGTCGAGCCGAAGTCGCGCATGACCATCACCTGCCGCTCGCTGTTGCCGCCCGAGATCGGGATCACGGTCGCGCCGAGCGCCTCCGCGCCGTAGTGCGCGCCGAGTCCGCCGGTGAACAGGCCGTAGCCGTAGGCGTTCTGGATGATGTCGCTCGCGCCGAGGCCGGCGGCGGCGAAGCTGCGGACCATCACGTTGCGCCAGACGTCGATGTCGTCCTGCGTGTAGGCGACGACGATCGGCTTGCCGGTGGTTCCGCTCGAGGCGTGCAGGCGCACGACCTCGCTCATCGGGCTGGCGAACATGCCGTAGGGATAGGTGTCGCGCAGGTCGGTCTTCACGGTGAAGGGCAGCCGGCGCACGTCGTCCAGCGTCCGCACGTCGTCCGGCTTCATGCCGAGGGCGTCCATGCGCCCGCGCGTCAGCGGGACGTTGCGGTAGGCACGCTCGACGGTTGCGCGCAGCCGCTGCAACTGGATCCGGCGCAGCGAGGGCGCCGCGAGGAAGTCCGTCGCCGCCGCCGGATGAAAGAGGTTCTCACGGTCGTTCCACAGGTCCCGCATCATGGTCTCGCTCCCCGCGGCTCCTCCGCCGCGCGGCAAGGAAATCACAAAGGCGGGGCGGAATCAAAGGGAACCTCGCGCCGGCTGGCGGGCGGACGGACGGGATGGTATGAACGGCGCGTGAACGCGGCGCGTCCCCTCGTCTGGTACGTCACCCCGCACGGCAACGGTCATGCCGTGCGGACGTGCGACATCGTCCGCGCCTTCAACGAGCGGTACCCGGAGATCCCGGTCGTCCTCGTCGCGCGGCACCCGGAGGTCTTCCTGCGCCACCGCGTTCCCTCGCCCGCCACGGCGATCCGGCACGACGGCTTCGACACGGGCCTCGTGCAGCATGACTCCGTGCGCAGCGACGCGGACGCAAGCCTCCGCGCCGCGCTGGACCTGACCGTCCGGCGCCGCGACCTCGTCGCCGCCGAGGCCGCCAGCCTCCGCGACCTTCGCGCCGGCGCCGTGGTCTGCGACATCCCCGCGATCCCGCTCGAGGCCGCCCGCGCCGCCGGCATCCCGGCCCTCGCCGCCGGCAACTTCTCCTGGAACTGGATCTACGAGCACATGGCCCTCTCCGACCCGGCCTGGGCGCCGGCCGCCGCCGCCTTCCGCGAGGGCTACGCCGGATGCGACCTGCTCCTCCGGATGCCGTTCCACGAGCCGATGTCCGCCTTTCCGCGCATCGAGGACATCCCCGTCGTCGCCTCCCCCGGCAGCGACCGGCGCGACGAGATCGCCGCCCGCACCGGCTGCGATCCCTCCCGGGTCTGGGTGCTCCTCTCGTTCAGCACGCTGCACTGGGACGCCGCCGCCCTGCGCCGCCTCGGGGCGATGGAGGATCATGCGTTCTTCACGGTCCGCCCGCTCGAATGGCGCGCGCCCGGCTTCCACGCGCTCGACCGCCACGAGTTCCCCTTCTGCGACGCCCTCGCGTCGTGCGATGCCGTTCTCACCAAGCCGGGCTTCGGCATCGTGTCCGAGTGCGTCGTGAACCGGAAGCCCGTCGTCTATGCCGAGCGGCCCGAGTGGCCCGAGACCGCGCCGCTGGTCGACGGCATCCGCCGCTTCGGCCGCGGCGCGCCGCTGACGATGGAGCGCCTCTACGCCGGCGACATCCGCGCCGCGCTCGACGCCGCACTCGCCGCACCGCCGCCGCCCGAGACCGCCGCCACGGGGGGCGCCGGGATCGCGGCCGACCGCATCCGCTCGTTCCTGCCCTGAGCCCAGGGTCGACGCGCTTCCTTGCCGTAGTCGTACTGTCCGGTCGGCGGAGCGCGGAGTCGCGGGCGGACGCTGGAGCCCTTGCGGTTGCGGGGGTGCGGCGCGCACCAGGCCGGCCGGATCGCGCGGGATCCCGCCCCGCCTGCGGCGTTGCCGAAGGGGGCGCGGACACGAGTCCAGCGCCCCCCTTCGTCGCCTTGCATTCGGGGCGGTCTGCCGCGTTCCCGGCCGGGCCCCTCGCAAGCTCGGGGCCACCCGGTGCGCGCCGCGCATCGCCTCTGCCTCGATTCGAGGATCGTTCGGCTGTGATCTCCCCTTCCCGGCGATGGACGGGGGCGTCCTGGGGCTTCCGTGCCCATGGCTCGATCTCGACAGGAACAAGATGCATCGGCCCTGCCCTGAGCCCGGATTCGCATTGCGGCGACGGGGCGCTTCCGCTATCCATTCCCCATGAACTCCCTCCTCCGGATCCCGATGCTCGCGGCGGTCCTTGCGATCGCCGTGCCCGCCGCCCGCGGCGCCGACGAACTCCCGTCCATCTTCAACGGACGCGACCTCTCGGGCTGGAAGGTCCCGGACCCGAATCCGTTCTGGAAGGCGGTCGACGGCGTGCTCGTCGGCGAGAACAACCCCGAACTCAAGGGCAGCATGCTCTTCACCGAGGCCGACTACGGGGACGTCGTCTTCGAGACCGAGGCCCGGTGGACCGGCGAGATCGACAGCGGCGTCATGATGCGGAAGCCCGCCGTCCAGGTGCAGATCGGCGTCTCCCGCAGCCTGAAAAGGGACATGACCTGCTCCTTCTACGTCGGCAAGTACCCCGAGGAGGCGCAGGCGAAGGAGGCCGGCAGGCTGCTGAAGCCCGACGGCTGGAACCGCATCCGCATCGAGGCCCGCGGCACCACGTTCACCGTGTGGCTCAACGGCGAGAAGGTGTCGCAGTTCTCCGATCCGAAGTACGCCGCGCCCGGCCCGATCGGCCTGCAGATCCACGGCGGGCTGAAGATGAAGATCGAGTTCCGCAACGTCCGCGCGAAGCCGCTGGCGCCGTAGCCGCTCAGGGCTTGACGGTCTTGCGCAGTTCGAGCGCCCAGTCCGGCGTCGTCGCCTTGTAGTCCTGGAACGCGGCGTATTCGGCTTCGTCGAGGGAACCGTCGCCGTTCCGGTCGATGTGGGGAAAGAGCCACTCCCACCCGCCCTTCCCCGCGTCCCACTCGGCGGCGGTCATGCGTCGGTCCCCGTTCCGGTCGCACGCGTCGAGCAGCGCCCCGAACGTGAACCCGCCCGACGACGGCCTCGATCCGGGAGGCGGCACGGGACCGTCCCAGACCAGCTTCTGTCCCGCCTTCTCCAGGGACGCGCGCAGCGCCGCGGCGTCGACGGCCTGCACGGCCACGCCCTCCGCGATCGCGCGGACGGCCGCGATGCCGGCCGACTCGCCGCAGATCATGAAGACCGGCTCCATGCGCGCCGACGCGTAGCCGAGGTGCGAGGCCGAGAAGCAGACCGGCACGAGCAGGTTCACGCATTCCTCCCGGACCGGCGTGATCGCGCGGTACGGGATCGGGTACGGCACGTCGGTCGGCCCGCGGCCGCCGCCGATGAACATCTTGCCCTCGAGGCCGACCCGGACGCGGCCGTCGCGCTCGAACGCGATCCGCCGCGCCGGGTAGGTGTCGATGCCGTACTGCGCCAGTCCGACGGGATCGTCGACCGTGGTCCGGTTGTAGACGTCGTGCGCCGTGATCGTGACCGGCCCCTTCAGCCGGCGCGCGACGCGGATGTAGAGCTGGTGCGGCCAGCCCTGCGTGTCCGGATGGAACCGCGGGTCGAGTCCGATCGCCGCGGTCTGCCGCTGGAACGCCTCCGGCACGCGCGGGTCCGTGCTCATGAACTCGTGCAACCCGCGCAGGTAGTCCTGGTGCAGCTTCCACACGCGTGCCTTCGCCGCCCAGTCGCCGGCCGCGTAGTCCTGGCTGATGCCGACCGGCGACATCGAGAAGAGCGAGTCGCGGTGGTAGTTCCACTCGCCCGAGTTCTTCCAGCCGGGGAAGATGCGGGCGAGGCGGGCGAACAGCTCCTTCTCGTCCGCGACCGTCGCGACCAGGTGCCCGACGTAGCGCCCGACGAGTTCGAAATCCCTCGGATCGTAGCCCGGCGGCGCGGTGATCGGGATGCGCGTCGCGGGATCGTCGGTCGTGTAGTAGCGGTAGTTGTAGGCCTGCGTGAACCCGTCCGCCGCGCCGACCGGACGGCCGTGGTCCTTCTCCACCCACTTCAGCAGCCCGCTCGCGGGGTCGCCCGGCACGACATAGGGATCGATCGGCGTGTCCTCCATCGGCGGCTGCACGCCGGCATGGGGTTCGCCGTATTCATCCGCCGACTCGCGGCCCGCCCGCCACGTCACGCCGGCCGCGGGCATCAGGTCGCCCTCGTAGCTGGCGTCGATGAAGATCCGCGCCTCCACCCGCAGGTCCGCCCGCGCCGCCGGTTCCGCCGGCGGACATCCGAGCGCGTCGAACGGCGCGAGGTCGAAGACCGCCGCGACGATCGACGCGCCCCTCTTCTCGCACGACGCGACGCGGCGATCGAAGATGACCTCGATCCCGTGCTCGCGCAGCAGTGCCGCGAAATCCTCCCGGACCCGGAGCGGGCTCATCGCGGCCATCGAGCCATGCACGAGGCGGTCGCCGTCCCACTCCGGCGATCCGAGCGTCCGGAGCAGTTTCCGCGTCAGCCCGCCCGTCGCCGCGTAGTTCGGACAGTCCTGCATGGGCTTGAGCCCGGCGCCGAGCATCCCGCCGACCCAGCGGCCGGGTTCGACGATCACGACGGACCGCCCCTCGCGTTTCACCGCGACCGCCGCCAGGATGCCGCCCGGCGTCGCGCCGTAGACGCAGACGTCCGCCGCGACCGCGGGCATCGCCGCACCGGCCCGCGCGGTCGCCAGCCAGAGGACCAGCGCCGCCAGACCCAGCCGGTACCAGGCGAACGCGTCCAGCCGGTGCCGGCCGAGAAAGTGAACGAGGAACCGGATCGAGATCCACCCGAAGACGAACGAGGTCGCCAGCCCGACCGCGAAGAACGGGATCCACCGCGCCGAAAGCGTCGACATCCCCTTGATCAGGGCGAAGACCGCGGCCAGCCCGAGCAGGGGGACCGCGGCGAAGAACGAGAACTCCGTCGCGGTCTTCCGATCGACGCCGAGCGCCATGCCGCCGAGGATCGTCGACGCCGAGCGCGACATCCCCGGCCACAGGGCGAGACACTGGAAGCAGCCGATCCGCAGCGCGTCCCTCCACGTCAGCGAGTCCACGCCGGCCTTGTGCGGGTCCGGATGGCCCCGGTGCTCCGCCAGCAGCATCCAGACCGCCCCCACGGCCAGCCCCACCGCCACCGTCTTCGGCGTGAAGAGATGCTCCTCGATCAACGGATGCAGCAGCAGTCCGGCCAGCGCCGCGGGCAGCGTCGTCAGCGCCAGCATCAGCCACGCGCGACCGCCGGCGAACGCCCCGGCCGCGCCGCGCCGAAAGAAGCCGGCGAAGCGCCCCGGATAGGCAAGGATCACGGCGAGGATCGCGCCGGCCTGGATGAAGACCTCGAACGCGCCCTCGACCTCCGGCGGCACCCCGAACCACTTCCCGACCAGGATCAGGTGACCGGTCGACGAGACGGGCACATACTCCGTCAGCCCCTCGACCACCCCCATCGCCGCCGCAGTCAGCAGGTTGGTCACGGCGCCGGGACCCACTGGACCGCGTCGACGACCACGTGCCCCTTCGTCCCGGCATTCGACACGAGCACCTCGGCCTTGCCGCCGGGCGCAAACTCGAAGGTGCCGAGGGGGACGAGCATGCCGTCGATCGGCGGCGTTTCACGCTGATTCACGGTCGCCTTCGCCTCCCCGCCCGCGTGCCGCACCGTCACCGGCACGGCCGTCGCGCGGTTGGAACTGGCGGGGAACGCCAGCCTCACCTCGTACCGCCCGGCCTTCGGAATCGCCGCCTGGAACAGCGCCGTGCACTCGCCCTTCGCCGAATTGCCGTCATGGCGGTAGCCGTTGCCCACCCACGTCCCGAGGGAGTGGCTGTCGCCCCAAGGGCCGGCCAGCTCGGCCTTCTCGTCGTCGACCACGATCCCCGGCAGTTCGACGCCCGTCCGGTGGCCGCCGTGCAGCCGCTCGGCGCCGGGCGGCGTCTCGAGGACCTGGCCGTCCGCCAGCAGCCGCTCGCGCAGCTTTGCGTAGTCGACCTCCTGGACCGCCTGCCCCGCATCGATCGCCATCGCCGCCGCCGTCGCCGCGCTCTGGCCGAGGATCATGAACACGGGTTCCATCCGGATCGACCCGTACGCGATGTGCGAGCTGCCGACGCAGACGGGCACGAGCAGGTTCGCGCACTCGCCCCGCTTCGGAACGAGCGATCCGTAGGAGATCCTGTAGGGCTTCAGTCCGACGCCGATGTCGCCCTCGTTCTGCACCGTGCCCTCGGGCGTCACGTAGCGCCAGACATTGTGCGAGTCCATCGCGTAGGAGCCCATGCCGACCGGCTGCGGCACCTCGCGCTTGCCGAGCAGATGCTGGTCGGTCATCACGAACTCCCCGACCATCCGCCGCGCCTCGCGGACGTAGATCTGGTGCGACCAGTTCCCGTTGTCCGCGAACTCGTCCTTCGGCAGCCCCCAGCGGCTCATCTCGGTCCGCACGTCCTCCGGCACGCGCGGATCGTTGGCGAGGAAGTAGAGCCAGCCCTTCTGGTAGGTCTCGTGCTCGCGCAGGATCTCGCGGCGGCGGTCGTAGTCCGCCTCGGGGTAGTCGTGGTTCATCCCGATGTTGTCGGTGCTGAACGGCCCGTGGTTGTTCGTGTCGGTCTTCTTGTTCGGGATCGGGTCGAACTTCCCGAACGTCTCGCGCCACCCCGTCGCGAGGACGCGCAGGACCAGCTCGTACTGCAGCGGATCGTACCCCTCGGGCTTCGCGAACGGGATGCGGTTCTCCGGGCAGTCGGTCAGGCACATCCGGTAGCAGTAGGCCTGCACGCCCGCGTCGCCGGATCCGTTCTCGCCCGGCGGGGTCTTCGCGATGCGCGGCAGGAGCCCGCTCGACGGGTCCCCCGGCTTCACGTAGGGGTCGACCGGCTTCTTGAAGTAGTGCCCGTGGTGCTTCGCGCCTTTCTGGACGCCGTTCCACTGCTCGCCGTAGACCGAATTCGCCTCGCGCCCGACGTGGTAGCCGACCCCCGCCGCCGCCATCAGGTCGCCCTCGTAGGTCGCGTCGATGAACATCTTCCCCGCGTAGACGTTGCCGCCCAGCATGCGGACCGACGCGATGCGCCCGCCCTCCTTGCGGACCCCCGCCTTGCGGTCGAGCCACTCGTCGCGGAACACGCGGATCTTGAACTCGGCGACGAAGTCCTCGAAAACCGCCTCGGCCACGTGCGGCTCGAAGATCCACATCGTGCGCTGGTCGCCGTCGATCGCCGCCGTCCCCTGCCCCTTGTTCCCGTACTCCTCGCGCTTCTGCCAGCGCCACGCGTCGGCCCGGTCGTAGTGCTTCCAGACGCGGTGGTAGAACTCGCGGGAGAGGCCGCCGATCACCGCCTTGTTGCCGGTGTCGGTCCAGCCGAGACCGCCGGAGGACAACCCGCCGAGGTGCTTGTCGGGGCAGACGAGGATCGCGGTCTTTCCCATCTTCACCGCCTGCACCGCCGCAATGACGCCCGCCGACGTGCCGCCGTAGACGATCACGTCCGCCTCGCGGGTCTCCGCCGTCCGCCCCGTCCCCGCGAGGGCCGTCACCGCCGCCAGAATCCACCCGAGGTGCTTCTTCATCGCCCGCTCTCCCGTATGCGTCCGTTCCGGTCCGCGCAGTATCCGCATCCCCCGCGCCCCTGTCGAGCCCGCGCCGCATTCCGCCGCCCCGGTGGAGGATGACAACCGAATGGGGACAACCGAATGGGCGCGAGGCGCGAACACCGACGTTCGGACTCAACACCCAACAACCAACAGCCAACAACCAACACCCAACGCGGAAAACGAGGAAGGCCGCGAGGAAGAGACCGACACTCGACACCTGCCACTCGACACCGTTTTCCCTCGCCCCCCGACCCTCGCCCCTTTCCGGGTGCGAACTACCGCGAGCCCGAACGCAGGATCCCGGGACGCACTCCCCGGCCTCGCAGTAGCTCGGCCCTCCATTGGTTGGCTATGGAGTTCTGGCTGTCGGGTGTTTGACGTTGAATCCCGCCGCCCTGGCCGGAGGATGACAACCGAATGGGGACAACCGAATGGAAACGGGCAATAAACACCGAACACCGAACGCCGGACGCTTTCAGGTTTCAGGTTTCCGCCCTCATCCTTCCTGTCTCCGCGCCCTGGAGGGGCGAGCTACCGCGAGCCCGAACGCAGGATCCCGTTACCCTCCCGCCGGCCTCGCAGTAGCTCGGCCCTCCAGCACAGGAAGAGGGACGAGGGGCGGGGATCACAACCCCAACAACCAACAGCCAACAACCAACAGCCAACAACCAACATCCAACGGCGAATAGCGAGGAAGAGGCCGACACTCGACACCTGCCACTCGAAACCGCCCTCCCTCGCCCCCCGACCCTCGCCCCTTTCCGGGTGCGAACTACCGCGAGCCCGAACACAGGATCCCGTTACCCTCCCCCCGGCCTCGCAGTAGCTCGGCCCTCCATCACACGAAGAGGGACGAGGGGCGGGGATCAACAGCCAACAACCAACAGCCAACATCCAACGCGGAAGACGAGGAAGGCCGCGAGGAAGAGACCGACACCCGACACCTGCCGCTCGACACCGTCCTCCCTCGCCCCCCGACCCTCGCCCCTTTCCGGCTGCGAGCCCTCCCCGGCCTCGCAGTAGCTCGGCCCTCCATTGTTTGGCTATGGAGTTCTGGCTGTCGGGTGTTTGACGTTGAATCCCGCCGCCCTGGCCGGAGGATGACAACCGAATGGGGACAACCGAATGGAAACGGGCAATAAACACCGAACACCGAACGCCGGACGCTTTCAGGTTTCAGGTTTCCGCCCTCATCCTTCCTGTCTCCGCGCCCTGGAGGGGCGAGCTACCGCGAGCCCGAACGCAGGATCCCGTTACCCTCCCGCCGGCCTCGCAGTAGCTCGGCCCTCCAGCACAGGAAGAGGGACGAGGGGCGGGGATCAACATCCAACGGCGGAAGACGAGGAAGGCCGCGAGGAAGAGACCGACACCCGACACCTGCCACTCGACACCGTTTTCCCTCGCCCCCCGACCCTCGCCCCTTTCCGGGGGCGAGCTACCGCGAGCCCGAACGCAGGATCCCGTTACCCTCCCCCCGGCCTCGCAGTAGCTCGGCCCTCCATCACAGGAAGAGGGACGAGGGACGAGGGACGAGAGGCGGGGATCACAACACCCAACAACCAACAGCCAACGGCGGAAGACGAGGAAGGCCGCGAGGAAGAGACCGACACTCGACACCGGCCACTCGACACCGTTCTCCCTCGACCCCCGACCCTCGCCCCTTTCCGGCGGCGAGCCCTCCCCGGCCTCGCAGTAGCTCGGCCCTCCAGCACAGGAAGAGGGACGAGGGACGAGGGACGGGGATCAACATCCAACGGCGGAAGACGAGGAAGGCCGCGAGGAAGAGGCCGACACTCGACACCTGCCACTCGACACCGCTCTCCCTCG
>Ga0194127_10000773_pt1 | contig 49884 bp, 44 predicted proteins | sample TA2KigC100mmetaG_FD_148624 | JGI IMG/M metagenome (GOLD analysis project Ga0194127, IMG submission 148624) | Freshwater microbial communities from Lake Tanganyika, Tanzania - TA2015036 Kigoma Deep Cast 100m | ecosystem: Environmental > Aquatic > Freshwater > Lake | place: Tanzania: Lake...
GCTTCGGTTCGCGAATCAGGGGCGCCACTCGCTCCCAGTCCCGATCCGTGAGGTCCACGCACCTCCCCCTTCGAAAGGGGAGACGAGTCTCGCGTCAGCACCCGCTGCCCGAACTCGCGTTGGCTACACCGTAGCGCAACATCTATTTTGGGACCGCTTCTAGTGCGCAGGCGAAATTTTGCTTGACCGGCTGGTGAACGCGGTGTTACTCTTTCCCCACGAAGTCCGGTAAACGTCTAATTTCATGGACGGAGTTGGAATGCTGTTGCGGGTACGCGCTGCACTGGTCGCCTCGATGCTCTCTCTCGCGCCGCTCGCCGGCGCCGCCACCCTGGACCTGACGGGTCTCACGGGTGCCGCCATCGCGTCCGGCTACGCCGGAACCGTGACCTACGCTGGCAACGCCGCGTTCGGTCCGGTCACGTTCTCCGCGAATCCGGCGGGGAGCGATCTGACCTGGAGCGCAGGCAACGGCTTCGGCATCAACTGCCCGATCACGGTCCGCGGATGCCTGATCGATTCCCCCTACGAGATCGACGCGCCCGAGGTGCTCTCGATCAGCTTCGCGACTCCGGTGCTGCTCACCTCGATCGACATCGGCATGCTGTCCACGACGGGAATCAGCTTCCTGCGCGTGGTCGATCAGGGCTCGGTCGTCGGAAGCGACTTCACGATCGGGTTCAGCGCCGCGGGCGCGAGGCACGGCCAGCTCACGCTCGACATCAACCGCGTGGTCACGTCGGTGAGCTTCGTGCCCGACCGCCGCGAGTGGCGCGACTTCACGCTCGCCAGGATCCGGATCGCCGACGGCGCCGGGCCGATCGGCACGAGCAATCCGATCCCCGAGCCGAGCTCGGTGCTTCTCGCGCTGCTCGGCGGCGGGATCGTCGCGAGCCAGATTCGCGCGCGCTCCTGAGCGCCGCGCGAGAGACGACTCAGTCGGAGGCAGGCCCGAGCCGTCGGGCCTCCAGATAGAAGCGCTTCTCCTCCGCCTCGCCGAGCGAGAACGCCTTTCGCGGCAGGACGCCGCGCCGCGCGACCGTCGGAAACAGCGCCGACTTCTCGAACGCGGGCAGCCGAAAGCCGATCCTGCGCGGCGCCGCCGCCAGCTCCGCCAGCGCCTCGTCGCCGTGGATGTAGTCGATGCGCGCCTCGGGGTGCTTCGCGAGCCAGCCGTCGAGAAAGCCCTGCAGCGCGGCGACCGCCAGCGGCTCGTCTCCGGCGGGCAGCGTTGCGACACCGGACCGTGTCGAGGCCAGCCAGGGCAGCGCGTGCTTCGGGCCGGCGCCGGCAAGCCGGTCGAGGTCGGCGAGAAGCGCTTCCGGATCGACGTCGAAGACGATCCGGTGGATCGGTTCGAAGCGCAGGCCGGGGTCGTGCACGTTCACGAGCTCCACGAGCGCGAAGCGCGCCGGGTCCCGCTCGCGCTGCGCTGCGCCGAGCGCGCCCTTGCGGCGGTCCCAGAAGAGCTTCGCGGCCGCGAGCGAGTGGTTGCCGTCGCCGGAGGCGTACAGGAACGGATCGCCGTCGCTCGCCCCGTATTTCGCGGCCTGAAGCGCGGGCTCGGCCAGCGCCGCGAGCGAGCGCGCCACGCCTTCGATCCGCGCCGGCTCGCTCACTGCGAAGCCCCGGATCCGGCCGGCCCCGTTCATGAGCTCGAAGTCGTAGAGCGCAGGCGTGCGAGAGGCCGCGTCGCAGACCGGACCGATCACGGTCTCGCCGGGATCGTCGATCAGGACCAGCACGTGCGGTAGCTCGAGCGCCGCACCTTCTCGAACGCGCAGGCGCGGGGGCAGGCGCTCGGGGACGGTCGCCTCGGTCGGGCGCACGAGCGCTCGCGCGCCCGGGCGCCAGTCGTAGCGCTCGAGGTCCAGCGCCACCATCAGCCCGCGGCGCGCCGCGACATGAGGCGTGCTGCGCACGACCGCGACGAAGCCCCGCAGCGGCTTCGCGAAGACGCCCCGCGCCAGGTACTCGCGCATTCGCGCCTGGATCGCCGCGATCCGCGCCTCGATGTCGGGCGCCTCGAGATGGACCTCGGGCAGCACCAGACGCAGCGCGGACGGCGAATCACCGACGCTGTGGTCGACGGCCCGCCAGTACTCGGGCTGGGAGGTGTACTGGTCGCAGGCGACCACCGCCCAACGCGCGAGATCCACGCCGGCTGCGGGCAAGAGGATCTCGGGCACTTCGAGGCCGATCTCGGCGAGGCGCATGCTGACCCTCGAGCCTCGCGCGCCCCGACCGCGACGATGGCTCCCCGGGACGGACTTGAACCGCCGACCTAGTGGTTAACAGCCACCCGCTCTACCAACTGAGCTACCGGGGAATGGGTGGCTCAGTCTACGGATGCGCGATCGGGATTCAAGTGGGCCCCCCAGCGGAGCGCGGCCGAACCCGCATCACGGCACGACCAGGCGACACGGCGGCGCCGACTCCGTCTCTCCCGTCGCGCTCGCTCGCGTGAACACCACCGCGAGCTCCTTCCCGCTCTCGAGCTCCGGCAACGCGAGCTCGCCGCCGACCTCGGAGCTCGCGAGCTCGCGGTCCGGGCGCACGCTGCGAATCTCGCGGACGCGCAGCTCCGTGAAGCCCTCCGTGCTCTGCAGGTCCCAGGAGAGCCGCAGCCCGCCTTCCCGCCGGGACAGCCTCAGCCCCGCGTCCTGGCTCCTGACCGCGAGCGGGTCCGAGAGCAGGCTCTCCAGCCCGTCGGCGTCGGTCGCGCGCACGCGGTAGCGCGCGGTCTGGCCGCAGCCGACGCTCGTATCCACCAGCGCCGTCGTGCCGGCTGGGACCCGGGCGATCGGCATCTCGTCGGCGAAGTCGGACCCATCGGCGAGCGCGCGCCAGACCTCGTAGCCCGAAAGGTCCGGCTCGACGTTCGGCGCCCAGCGCAGGTCCACCCGGCCCAGCACGGAGGCGCTCGCCTCGACTCCGATCGGCGGCAGCGGCTCGGCCTTCGTCACGGCGCGAATCGGCTTCTCGGTCGGATCGCTCTCGCCGCCGAATCGGCTCACGGCGCTGATCTTGTAGTACATCACGCGCAGGTCCCCGGGAACCGTGTCCTCGTACACCGTATTGAGTCGACCCTCGACGAAGACCACCCGCTCCCACGGTCCGGCCGTCGACGGGCAGCGGTAGATCGCGTAGCCCGAAACGCCGCTCGTCTCGCTCGGCTTCCAGGAGAGCACCGCGCTACGCGGCAGGTTCGAGTAGACCTGCAGACCCTCGGGCACGGCGGGGCGCTCCTCCGTCGTCGCGGTCAGCGCGGCGTGGTTTCGTGAGATCCGGCCCTTCGAGTCGTAGGGGTGGACGCGGTAGGCGTAGGTCTGGCCGTCGCCGAGCGCGCCCGCGGTCGCGCCGGCGTCGATGAAGACGGTGCCGAAGCGCGATCGGGTGATGCCGACTCGCAGGTAGGCCTGGTCCGACTTCCCCTTCGCGCGCAGGATCGCGTACCCGGCGACGTCGCCGACCAGAACCGGGTCCCACGCCAGCCCGATCTGGCGGTCCTGGTTCGAGGTGATGCGCAGGCCCTCGGGCGGCAGCAGGCGCGAGCTGCGGTCGAAGACGAGCTGCTCGTCGCTCGCGAAGAGGCGCTCGGCGATCATCGTCCGGGTGCTCGCGCAAGCCAGGCTGCCCGCCGCGAGAAGCACGAGCGCGAACCCGCGAATCTCACGGGCCACGGGTCTGGATCTCCTCGAGCCGCGAGAGCATCCGCTCCGCCCGGTCCACGTTTTCCCGGGTGCGCGCGTCGTCGGGCGCGATCAGCAGCGCGTTTCGCCACACCACGAGGGCCTTCTCGAGATCCTCGTCCTGGAAGTAGCGCTTGCCCTGCTCGTACAGCGCGGGCACGCGCGGGGCGAGCTCCGCGCGCAGCGTCGAGAGCCGGCGCTTCGCGGCCGCGTGCCGAGGCTCGATCCGCAGCGCCATCTGGTATTCGCGGATCGCGCGGTACGGATCTCCCATCTCCTCCGCCGTCTGCCCGGAGCGGAATCGGCCCTCCGCGATGATCTCTTCCGACGAGACGGACGGCGGCGGCAGGCGGGCCGCGGGGGGCCGGTGGGGCTCCACCGGCTTTGCCTGGTCCGCGACCTGCGCGTCGTCGCGCTTGATGTAGGAGAGATAGCCGAGCGCGGCCTCGTTCTCGGCGTCGAGCTCGAGCACGCGTTCGAACGCGCCTCGCGCCCCGTCTCGATCGCCGACGGCGTAGGCGCGTTTTCCGTCCTCCAGGAAGCGCAGCACCTGCGCGCCCGTCTCGGCCCGAACCTGGCGCAGCTCGATCTGGATCGCGGGATCGAACGGATCGAGTCTCTGAAGCCGCTTCACCGCGTCGTTCGCTTCGCGCAGGCTGCCCGCGGCAAGAGCGGCGGCGAGATTCGCGCGCTCCGCAGCCTCTCGCGCCCGCAGCTCCCGGTAGAGTGACTGCGTTCGCGCGAGTGTCTGCGGCCGATCGGGGTCGAGCTTCAGCGCGAGTCGGTAGTAGAGCACCGCTTCCGAGAGGCGGCCTTCGTCCTCGAAGAACGCCGCGCGCTTCTCGTAGCGCGCAAGCGAGCTCGCGAGCTCGCGCTCGATCGTCTCGAGTCGCAGCTGCGCGCGCGGGTATTCGGAGCTCGACGGCGGGATGTCCCGCCATGCGCCCAGCGCACCCGCCACGTCGCCCTGGCTGTAGAGCTGCTCGCCGCGCAGATAGGCTCCTGCGCATCCGACGAGCGAGAGAAGCAGGGCGCAGCAGAGGGCGGATCGGAGGCGCGGCACCGCGCGGATGTTAGGGGAAGCCGCACCCGCCGACAGGAAGCGAAGCTCCGCCGCGGCGTGCCCGCTCAGTACAGGACTTCGAAGACCTCGATGGGGTGATCGACCCCCTCGAGCATCCGGGTTCCTTCCGGCTTCACGTCGATCAGCTCGCCGAGCCGCCCGCGGACCTCTCCGGTGATCTTGATCTGGCCCGGGCCGGCCAGCGCCTGCATCCGGTTCGCGACGTTCACCGGCTCTCCGATCGCGGTGTAGTCCATCTTCAGCTCGGAGCCGATGTTTCCCACGACGACGGGACCGGTGTGGATGCCGATCCCGACCTCGAGCCGCACGAACGGCTTCCCCGCTAGCTCGCAGCCCCGATTGCGCTCGTTGATCGCTCGCTGGACGGCGATGGCGGCGGCGACGGCGCGCTGCGCGTGGTCGTCGGTCTCGATCGGCGCGCCCAGGTAGGCCAGGATCGCGTCGCCGATGTACTTGTCGACGGTCGCTCCGTGGTCGAGCAGCCGAGCCGTGATCAGGTCGAAGCACTCGTTCAGAAAGGCGACGGTCCGCTTCGGTCCGAGGGTGCCCGTCAGTCGCGTGAATTTCCGGATGTCGAGATAGATGACCGAGACCTCGCGGAGCTCGCCCTTCAGATGGATCGACTCGGGCGAGTCGATCACCTCGCGGAGCACGTGGTCGGAGACGTAGCGCCTGAACGCAGTCTCGATCCGGCGCTTCTCTCCCAGGCTCTCGCTCATCTCGTTGAAGGCGCGCGCCAGCACGCCGATCTCGTCGCGCGAGGTCGGCTGCACGCGCGCGGAGAGGTCGCCGGCCGCGAGCGCGTTCACCGCCAGGCGAAGCTGCCGCAGCGGTCGGCTCAGGATTCCCGACACGACGAACGCGATCACGAGGCCGATGCCGAGCAGGATCCCCGCGGCGACCAGCACCTGACGCCGCGCGGCGCGGATCGCGCGTCCGGTGACCGCCTTCACGTCGAGCACGACCTGCGCCTCGCCGATGTCGAGGTCGCGGTAGGTCATGCGCGCGGCCACGATCAGCATTCCGCCGAGCGGCCAGGTCGCGAGCTCCTTCTCGCGCGTCATGCGATCGCGGATCTCCGCCTCGTCGTCGCGCGAGGACGCGATCACGCGTCCGCTCTTGTCGAGCACGCGGGTGACGGTGACCTCCGACTCGTTCGAGACCGTCGCGAGCAGCTGCGAGAGCCGCAGGTCGTCCTCGAGCAGCAGCGGCTCGCGGGCGTTGCGCGCCAGCTGCTGAGCCAGGACGACCGCGCGCTTTCCGGCCTCGTCGGCCAGCGCCTGCGCGCTCCGCTCCAGCACGACCAGCGAGATCGTGCCGATCGCGCCCACCAGAAGGACGCTCGACAGGATTGCGAGCTTGAAGCGCAGCGGGAAGATCACAGGCGGGAAATTCCCTTTCCGTACCGAACGTTGGCCTGCGGTCCGAGGTTTTCGAAGCGTATCATCGGGGATCTCGCGCGCAAAGCAGGGCCGTCCTAGTCTGTGCGCGGTGGAGACAGCCCGGTCCGGCCGCGTCGTGATCTTCGACTTCGACGGCACGCTCGCCGACACGTGGCGCGACCTGGCCTCGGCTCTGAACCGGACGCTCGACGACGCCGGACTTCCCGCCGTCACGGGTCCACAGGTGAAGGCGGGGATCGGCGACGGCGCGCTGAAGCTGCTCGCGATGTCGCTTCCCGAAGCGGAGCGCGCGCCGGAGCGACTCGAAGCCCACTACGAGCGCTTTCGCGCCCACTACGACCGCTGCTGTCTCGACACGACCGATCTCTACCCGGGAATGGCCGACTGTCTGGACGCGCTCTCCGGCGAGACCCTGGCCGTGCTCTCGAACAAGCCGGTGCGCTTCCTCGATCGCATCATCGAAGGCCTCGGCCTCGAGTCGATCTTCGGCGCCGTGCTTGGCGGTGACACGCTCTCGATTCGCAAGCCCGACCCGGCCGTTCTCGTGCACGTGCTCGACCGACTCGGCCGCCGATCCGCCGAGGTCTGGATGGTCGGCGACAGCGCCGTCGACGTGGAGACGGGGCTCGCGGCCGGTGCGCGCACGATCGGCTGCGGTTGGGGACTGCGCGGTCGCGAAGAGCTGCTCGCGGCGGGCGCGGAATTCCTGCTCGAGCACCCGCGCGAGATCGCAGCGACGGTGCTGGGCCAGAAGGAGCGGGCCTGAAGAACCGCCCGCGCGACTTGACCCCCGACGGAGCGAGGAGTCCACTAGCCGCGATGAGTGCGACCGAGCGTCTGGCGGAGTTTGCCTGCGGGCTCTCGCTCGAGAAAGTGCCCGAGTCGGCGCGCGAGAGTGCGCGAGCGGCGATGCTCGACGCGGTCGCGTGCGCGATCGCCGGGCGCGACGAGCGCGTGACTCGCGAGCTGCGCGGCTTCGCGCTCGAGCAGGGCTCGTACCCTCGCGCGAGTCTCTGGGGAACCGGAGAGCGCGTCTCGCCGGCGCTCGCCGCGCTCGTGAACGGAGCAGCCGCGCACGCGCTCGATTTCGACGACGTCTCCTGGGCGATGAACGGTCACCCGACGGTTCCGCTGCTGCCCGCCGCGTTCGCGCTGGCCGAGGCACTCGGGCGCTCGGGCGCGGAGCTGATGCTCGCTTACGTCGCCGGATTCGAAGTCCAGGCGCGGCTCGGACAGGCGCTCGGAAAGCCGCACTACGAGCGCGGCTGGCACGCGACGTCCACGCTCGGCGTCTTCGGAGCCACGGCGGCGTCGGGCGTGCTGCTCGGGCTCGACGCGGGCGCGCTTCGCCGCGCGTTCGGGATCGCGACCTCGCGGGCGGCGGGAACGCGCGGGAACTTCGGCACCGACGCCAAGCCGCTGCACGCGGGACTGGCCGCGCGCGCGGGTCTCGAGGCGGCCGAGCTCGCGCGCCGCTCCGTGACCGCGCGTCCCGACGCGCTCGAGATGGAGCTGGGGCTCGCGGATCTCTACGGCGGCGCGCGTCCGCTCGAGCTGCCGCCGCTCGACGCCGGCTTCGCGCTCGACGATCCGGGCGTGGAGCTGAAGCCGTATCCGTCGTGCCGCTTCACGCACCGCGCGATCGACGCCGTGCTCGCGCTGCGCGAGAAGCATGAAGGCCGCGAGCTGCGCGCGATCGAATGCGCGAGCGACCCGCTCGGGCTCTCGATCCTGATCTACCCGGAGCCTCACACCGGGCTCGAGGCGAAGTTCTCGCTCCAGTACTGCGTCGCGATTGCCTGGCTCTCGGGCTGGCCCGGCCTGGACGCGTTCTCCGATGCGCGCGCTGCAGCCGACGACGTCCAGGCTCTGCTCCGCCGCGTCAGCGTGCGCGCGACCCGCTCCGCCGACGAGGAGGTCGAGCTGATCTTCTCCGACGGCACGCGCGCGAGGCAGAGCGTGAGGATCGCGCGCGGACATCCGCAAAACCCGCTGAGCGACGCACATCGCGAGGCGAAGCTCGCGCTCTGTCTCGAGCCCGCGCTGGGTGTGCAGCGGGCACGGGCGCTGATCGACTCGTTCTCGTCGCTCGAGACCCTCCGCGACGTGCGAGAGCTTGCAGGGAGGCTCGCGTGACGCTCTCGGTCGGTGTCTGGGACGCGCTCTCGGCGAAGCTCGCGGAGCGGGCGGGCTTCGAGCTGCTCTTCGTCTCGGGCTTCGCCGTGGCGGGAACGCAGCTCGGCGAGCCGGACTTCGGGCTGCTCACACAGACGGAGATGCTCGACTGCGCGCGGCGAATCGTGCGCGCGGTGCGCGTGCCCGTGATCGTCGACGGCGACACGGGCCACGGCGGGCCGCTGAACGTGCAGCGGCTGGTTCGCGAGCTGATCGCGCTCGGCGCCGCGGGAGTGCTGCTCGAGGACCAGGTCTGGCCGAAGCGCTGCGGCCACATGCAGGGCAAGGAGGTGATCCGAGCCGAGGAGCACGCGCAGAAGATCCGCGCGGCCGCCGATGCCCGCGCGGGCGCGAGCTTCACGATCCTCGGTCGCACGGACGCGCGCGCGCCGCTCGGTCTCGACGAGGCGATCCGGCGCGGGCGCCTGTACCGCGAGGCGGGTGCGGATCTGATCTTCGTCGAGGCGCCGCAGTCCCGCGACGAGCTGGCGAGGATCGGCCGCGAAGTTCCCGGCCCGCTGATGGCGAACATGGTCGAGGGCGGAAAGACGCCGATCCTCCGCCGTTCCGAGCTTCGCGAGCTCGGCTTCGAGTACGTCGTCTACCCGCTCACCGGCCTGCTGGCGGCGTCGCGCGCGATGGAGCGGGCCTTCGAAGCGCTGGTGAGGACGGGAGTCTCCGCGGACGACGCGAGCGCGAAGACGAGCTTCGCCGAGTTCACCGGGATCGTCGGACTGGAAGGGAAGTACGCGGACGCGGAGCGCTACAAGGTCTGAATCAGGGAGAGAAGTGATGCCGACACAGCCGGACGCGAACGTGTCAAGCGATGCGCTCACGCCGCTCGTCATGCTGATGCGCACGGCGCGCGTCTTCCCGGACCGCGAAGCGGTCGTACACGGCAAGCTGCGCTGGAGCTACGCGCAGCTCGCGCTCGAGACCGGGCGAATGGCGGGCGCACTGCGCCGCGCGGGCGTGGTCGCGGGCGATCGCGTCGCGATCCTGGCGCCGAACACGCCCGCCCACCTGCTCGCGCACTTCGCCATGCCGCTGCTCGGCGCGCCGCTGGTCTCGATCAACACGCGGCTCGCGCCGGCCGAGATCGCCTACATCCTCGACCACTGCGGCGCCAAGATCCTGCTCGTCGATCCGGAGCTCGCGCCGCCGCTCGACGCGATCCTTCCCGCGCGGCGGGCGCTGCGGACGGTCGTCGAGATTCCCGACGAATTCGCGCCCGCGCGGCCGGGCAAGCTCGCCTGGGACGAGTTCGCGAGGGACGCGCCGGTGCTGCCGATCTCGAACACGGTCTCCGACGAGGAGAGCGTGATCTCGATCAACTACACCTCGGGCACGACGGGCCAGCCCAAGGGAGTGATGTACACGCATCGCGGCGCGTACCTGAACGCGCTCTCCCAGATCGGGGTGCTGGGGCTCGACCGCCGCTCGACGCTGATCTGGACCGTGCCGATGTTCCACTGCAACGGCTGGTGCATGGCCTGGGCGTTCACCGGCGCGGCCGGCAAGCACGTCTGCCTGCGCAAGGTCGATCCGCCGGAGATCTTCCGGCTGATCGACGACGAGGGCATCACGCACCTGAACGGCGCGCCGACCGTGCTGCTCATGCTCGCGTCGGATCCGGCCGCGCAGGGAAGACGCTTCGACCCACCGCTCCACACATGCACGGGCGGAGCGCCGCCGTCGCCGACGCTGCTAGAGCAGATGGAGAAGCTCGGCGTCCGGATCACGCACTTGTACGGGCTGACCGAGACCTACGGTCCGCACGTCGTCTGCGAGATGCAGGACGGCTGGGAGCGGCTCGAGACGGGGGCGCGCGCGAAGCTGATGTCCCGCCAGGGCGTGCCGTACCCGCACGCGATCTACCTGCGCGTGGTCGACGGCGAGATGAACGACGTGCCCGCCGACGCCGCGACCATGGGCGAGGTCGTGATGCGCGGCAACAACGTGATGCGCGGCTACTACGACGACCCCGAGGCCACCGCGAAGGCGTTCGCCGGCGGCTGGTTCCACTCCGGCGACGTGGGCGTCGTGCACCCCGACGGCTACATCGAGCTTCGCGACCGCTCCAAGGACATCATCATCTCGGGCGGCGAGAACATCTCCACGATCGAGGTCGAGAACATCGTCGTGAAGCACCCCGCAGTGCTCGAGTGCGCGGTCGTCTCGATGCCGCACGAGAAGTGGGGAGAGGTGCCGAAGGCGTTCGTGGCGCTGCGCCCGGGCGCGAACGCGACCGCCGAGGAGATCATCGCGTTCACGCGCGAGCACCTCGCCGCATTCAAGTGCCCCAAGGCGATCGAGTTCGGCGAGCTGCCCAAGACCGGCACCGGCAAGATCCAGAAGTTCAAGCTGCGCGAGAAGGAATGGCAGGGGAAGGGCCGCGTGATCATGGGCGTCGAGTTCAAGGGAAACTAGCGCGGCCGCGACTCACGCGATCCGCCCCGGCACGAACGGGTGACTCGACGAGAGCCCGCCGTCCACCGCGAACGCCTGCCCGTTCACGTAGCTCGCTTCGTCGCTGGCCAGGAACAGCGCCATCCGCGCGATCTCGACCGGCTGCCCGGCGCGCTTCAGGGGGTTCAGCTGGCCGAGCTTCTTGTCGCTTCCGCGCTCGCGCGCGAGCTCGAAGATCGGCCGGGTCATGCCGGTTTCGATCAGGCCGGGACAGATCGCGTTCACGCGCACGTTGCTTCCCGAGAGCTGGTTCGCCGCCGTTTGCACCAGGCTGATCACCCCCGCTTTGCTGGCGCTGTACGCGGAGCCGCCGGCTCCGGAGCGCAGTCCCGCGACCGACGCGGTGCACACGATCGATCCGCCGCCGGCGTCGCGCATCAGCGGCGCGGCGTGCTTGATCGCGAGGAACGGGCCGATCAGGTTCACGCGCAGGACCCGCTCCCAGTCGCCGGCCGTGAGCTCGAGCAGCGGAACGAACCCGCCGCTGATCCCTGCGTTCGCGTAGCAGACCTCGAGCCCGCCGAGGTCTCGCTTCGCCGCCGCGACGAGCTCGCGCACGACGTCCTCGTCCGATGCGTCGGCGCGGCGGATCAGGCACTTCGCGCCCAGCCTCTCGATCTCCCGGCGGGTCCCCTCGAGCCCCTCCTCGGCAAGGTCGACCGCGAGCACGCTCGCTCCCTCCGAGGCGAACAGGATCGCGCTCGCGCGCCCGATTCCGCTCGCGGCTCCCGTGACGATCGCGCGCTTTCCGGCCAACCTCATGACGTTCTCCCTCTCTGTCGGATCAGTAGCCGCGCGCGCGGTCGACTTCGTTGCGAAGCGGCCGGCCCGTTTCGATGCGCTGCAGGTTCTCGGCGAAGATCTCCGTGAGTCGGTCCATGTAGCCCGGGCCCAGGCCCGAGACGTGCGGCGAAAGGATCGTGTTCGGCGCGCTCCAGAGCGGGCTCGTGGCCGGGAGCGGCTCCTCCGCGAAGACGTCGAGAGCCGCGCCGGCGAGCCGTCCGGCACGAAGCGCCGCCGCGAGCGCGTCCTCGTCCACGATTCCGCCCCGGGCCAGGTTCACCAGGTACGCGCTAGGGCGCAGCCAGCCCAGCTCCACTGCTCCGAGCGAGCCGCGCGTCCGGGGCGTGAGGGGCAGCAGCACGACCACGAAATCCGACTCGCGAAGCACGGCTCGCGTCCCGTCGCCTGCGAAGACCCGGTCGACGTGAGGGGTGGCTTTCGGCTCTCGCTGCGTGCCGATCACGCGCATCCCCAGCGCGTTCGCCTTCTCCGCCACGGCCGAGCCGATCGCACCCAGCCCCAGGATCCCGAGCGTGCGACCCGAAATGGTGTCGACCGCGTAGGGCTTCCAGAGCCGATTGCGGCTCTGCTCGAGCGCCCGAGGCAAGCGCTTGGCGAGCGCGAGGATCATTCCGAGCGCGAACTCGCTCATCTGCGGTCCGTGGATGCCGCGCGCGTTCGCGATTCGCACTGCCGAAGGCAGATCGGGGGCCGGCAAGAGCGCGTCGACACCCGCGCCCATCATCTGGAACAGCCGCAGCCGCGTCGCTCCGGCCCAGAGGCCGCGCGGCGGGCGGTACGCGAGCAGCGCCTCGACCTCGCCGATGCCCGCGCGAAGCTCGTCCTCGCGGGCCCAGACGATCACCTCGCGATCGGGCAGGCGCGCGCGGAGCGGGCGGGCGAGGGCCTCGGAGAGCTCCTGCGAGATCCCGTGATAGATGTGGATTCGCGCGATACGGCCTGTGGACATCCGGCGGATTGCATCTTAGCCTCGCCGCCCCGATGCGTGGCCCCCGCAAAGACATCCGCAACCTCGCGATCATCGCGCACGTCGATCACGGCAAGACGACGCTTCTCGATGGACTCCTGCGCCAGACCGGCACGTTCCGCGTCAATCAGGAGGTTCAGGAGCGCGCGATGGACAGCGAGGATCTCGAGCGCGAGCGCGGGATCACGATCCACGCCAAGAGCACCGCGGTCGAGTACCAGGGCGTGCGGATCCAGCTGGTCGACACGCCCCGCTACGCGGATGTCGGCGGCGAGGTCGAGCGCGTGATGGGAATGGTCGACGCGGTCCTGCTCCTGGTCGACGCGGTCGAGGGCGTGATGCCGCAGACGCGTTTCGTGCTCGGCAAGGCGCTCGCGCAGGGCCTGAAGCCGATCGTCGTCGTGAACAAGATCGACCGACCCGAGCAGCGCGCGCACGAGGTCGTGGACGAGGTCTTCGACCTGCTCGTGGAGCTCGGCGCCGACGACCGGCAGCTCGATTTCCCGATCGTGTACACCTCGGCGAAGCAGGGCACCGCGGCGCTCACGCCTGAGGCCGAGCGAAGGGATCTGCGTCCGCTGCTCGATCTGATCCTGGAGCAGGCGCCCGCTCCGGTCGTCGACGTGGAGGGACCGCTGCAGTTCCAGGCCGTGACGCTCGGCTGGGACGAGTTCGTCGGCCGGCTCGTGATCGGCCGCGTGGAGCGAGGCACGCTGCGCCGCGGCGTCACCGTGGTGCGTATACCCGAGACGGGGCCCGCGCAGAGCTTCCGGATCACCAAGCTCTTCGCGCCGCAAGGCCTCGATCGGGTCGAGCGCGAGAGCGCCTCTGCCGGCGAGATCGCGATCATCGCCGGCGTCGACACGATCGAGATCGGCGACACGATCTGCCCGCCCGATGCCCAGGAGTCGCTGCCGCGAATCGCGATCGACCCGCCGACGGTGAGCGTGCGCTTCTCGGTGAACAACTCGCCGTTCGCCGGCCAGGAAGGCAAGTACGTCACCAGCCGGCAGATCGGCGACCGGCTGCGCCGCGAGGCGCTCACGAACGTCTCGATCCGGATCGGCACGGGCGAGGCCACCGACACCTTCGAGGTCGCTGGTCGCGGCGAGCTGCAGATCGCGGTGCTGATCGAGACCATGCGCCGAGAGGGCTACGAGTTCGCCGTCTCGCAGCCGCAGATCATCGAACGCACCATCGACGGAAAGCGCTGCGAGCCGGTCGAGGACGTCGTCGCCGAGGTTCCCGAGCGGGCGACGGGCGCGGTGCTCGAGAAGCTCGGCTCGCGTCGCGGGCGGCTGGTGCAGATGGAGAGCCGCGGCTCGCGCACGCTGCTGAACTTCGTGGTGCCGTCGCGCGGCCTGTTCGGCTACCGGACCGAGTTCCTCACCGACACGCGCGGCGAGGGAACGCTGTACCGCAGCGTGCGCGGCTACGAAAAGCTCGCGGGCGAGCTCGGCGGGCGCGGCGTCGGCGCGATCGTCGCGAGCGAGACCGGTCGCTCCACGACCCACGCGCTGTTCAGCATCCAGGAGCGCGCGACCATGTTCATCGGCAACGGCGAGAACGTGTACGAGGGGCAGATCGTCGGAGAGAATCGCCGCGACAACGACATGAACGTGAACGTGACGCGCGCGAAGAAGCTCACCAACGTGCGCAACACCGGCCACGACGATGCCCAGGTTCTCACCCCGCCACGCCGCTTCACGATCGAATCCGCGCTGGAGTGGATCGAGGGCGACGAGCTGCTCGAGGTGACGCCCGAGAGCCTGCGCCTGCGCAAGCGCCTCCTGCCGGCGAATCAGAGGAAACGACCGGGCTGATCGGTCTCTGCTAGGCTCGCGCGATGCTGCACTCGCTCGACCACCTGATCGTCGGCGTGCGCGATCTCGAAGCGGCGACCGCGGCCTACACCACGCTTCTCGGTCGCGAGCCGTCGTGGCGCGGCGCGCACCCTGGAATGGGCACGGCGAACGCGCTGTTCCGCCTCTCGAACACCTATCTCGAGCTGCTCGCAGCGGTCTCGGACGGGCCGACCGCCGCGATGCTCCGCGCGCGGCTCGACTCGGAAGGCGAGGGTCTGATCGGCCTGGCCTTCGGCACCGACGATGCCGAGGCGTGCGCGCGCGAGCTGCGAAGCCGAGGGCTGTCTGCGTCCGAGCCGAACCCGGGCCGCGGCCGCGACGAGCAGAGCTCGGCGGAGCGCGCCTGGAAGAACGTGGTGCTTCCGCCCGGCGACACCCGCGGGCCGCTCGTGTTCGCGATCGAGCACCTCTCCGCGCCCGACGCGCTTCCGCTCGTCGCCCCGCACGTCGCGCGCGAGTCCGCGGTCGCGGCGCTCGACCACGTGGTCGTGCAGACGGCCGACGTCGAGTCCACGCGCGCGTTCTACGGCGAGAAGCTGGGCCTGCGTCTGGCGCTGGACCGCACGTTCGAGAATCGCGGCTTGAGGCTGCTGTTCTTTCGCGTCGGCGGGGTCACCGTGGAGCTCGCGAGCCGACTCGATGCGCCACCCGATCGCGAGGCGCGCGATCGGCTCTTCGGCCTCGCCTGGCAGGTTCCCGACGCCGAGGCCGCTCGAGCCCGGCTCGTGGCCGCGGGCGTGTCCGCGAGCGCGGTGCGATCCGGCCACAAGCCGGGTACGCGGGTCTTCACGGTCGAGAGCGGGACCCATGGGGTCGCGACGCTCGTGATCGAGCCCTCGAGCGCGTGAAGGATCGAGGCGTCCCGAGCTACCTCCGCCGCTCGCGCGAAGGCCCGCTTTCGTTTCGCACCAAGCTCTACCAGGGAATCGGAGCGGTTCCCGACACGGTGAAGAACTGGACCTTCAACACCTTCCTGCTCCTCTACTACAATCAGATTCTCGGCGTCGATCCGAATCGCGTGTCGATCGCGCTCGCCGTCGCGATCGTCTTCGACGCGATCACCGACCCGGTCGTCGCCTCGCTCTCCGACAATCTCTCGACGCGTTGGGGACGCCGGCATCCGCTGATGCTGATCGGCGCGCTCCCGCTCGGCGCCGCTCTCTACCTGGTGTTCGTGCCGCCGTCGGGACTCGGCGAGACGGGTCTCGTGCTCTGGCTCGGCGGCTTCGCGATGCTCACCCGCGGACTGATGACGCTCTTCTTCGTGCCCTGGGCGGCGATAGCGGCCGAGCTCTCCGACGACTACGCCGCGCGAACCAGCGTGATGTCGCACCGCTTCGCGGCGGGCTGGACGATCGGGGTGGCCTTCCCGCTGTTCGTGTTCAGCTTCGTCATGCGCGCCACGCCCGAGCAGCCGGTCGGACAGCTGAACCCCGCCCACTACCCGACGATGGCGCTCTGCGCGGGCATCCTGCTCACGTCCGGCGCTCTCGCGACGACGCTCCTCTCGCTGCGCGAGATTCCCTACCTGCGCCAGCACGCGGTCACACCCGAGGGATTCAGCCTGAAGGGAACCGTTCGCGAGCTGCTGCGCGCGCTCTCCAACCGACAATTCGCGCTGATCTTCGTGATCGTCCTGATCTCGTCGGCGATCAGCGGCACCACGGCCAACATCCAGATCTACATGACGACCTACTTCTGGGGGCTGACCGGCGAGGACCTGCGCTGGTTCGCTCTGGTGTCGGTCGGGGCGCTCGCGGCGTTTCCGCTCGTCGCTGCCTCGCAAAGGCGATGGGACAAGAAGCACGTCCTCTTGGTCTGCGCCTCGATCAACGTGATCGACGGCGTCACGCTGGTGTCGCTCCGCTTCCTCGACGTGCTGCCCGCGAACGGCGATCCGCGGCTCCTGGGCATCCTGGTCGGAATGGGAGTCTTCGGCGCCGGGATCTCCGTCGTTCAGGGCATCATCGGCGCGTCGCTGGTCGCCGACGTTCTCGACGATCACGAGCTCCGCACCCACTACCGCCAGGAGGCGATGTTCAGCGCCGCGCTCTCGTTCTCGGGCAAAGCGGTCTCCGGGATCGGCATCGTCCTCGGCGGGCTCATTCTCGGCATGATCGATCTGCCGCGCGCCGCGGCTCCGGCCGAGGTTCCGGCCGACACGATCCTGCGTCTGGGCGTGGTCGTCGGGATCTGTCTTCCGCTGCTGCACGTGATCCCGATCAGCCTGATCACGCGCTACCGGCTGACACGCGAGGCGCACGCCGAGATCCGGCGCGCGCTCTCTCGGCGTCAGGCCGGCGCCGACTAGCGCGGCGCCCGTGAGTAGCCGTCTAGGTATCCCGGCAGCGGGATCTCCTCGGCGAGCGCGGGGTCGCGGACCGGCGGCCCGTAGCGGGTCTGGATCGGCAGCAGGCCCGCCCAACAGCCCAGTCCCATGTCGGCCTCGTCGTCGACCACGCCGTGCGCGCGGATCTTCGCCGAGGCCTCCGCGATCGGGAGCTTCACGACCAGCGTCTGCTTCAGCTCCGCGGCGTTCGGGCCGCGCACGTCCTTCGAGCGGCCGGCCATCACCTGCTCGACCAGCAGCCGCAGCGCCTCGCGCTTCTCGTCCGGGTCCGTGACCTCTTCCGCCTGGCCGTAGACCACCGCGGAGCGGTAGTTCACGGAGTGGTGGAACGCGGAGCGCGCCAGCACCAGCGCGTCGACGTGCGTGACCGAGAGGCAGGCGTCGTGACCGGGCTCGATCATCGCGTTCAGCATCCGGTTCGCGCGCGCGCCGTGCAGGTACAGGAAATCGCCGCCGCGCGCGTAGATGGTCGGAATCACGCGGGCCTGCCCCTCGTACAGGAACGCGACGTGGCACAGGAAGCCCTCGTCGAGGATCGCATTCAGCACCTCGCGGTCGTAGCTGCCGCGCTGCGGCAGCCGCTTGACTCGGGTCCGTGGGGTGGGGGCGAGCTCGGCCATGGTTGACGTCTCCATCCGGGTTGAGCTACTTTGTTACAGAACAATACAGAGTCTGTACTGGCACAGCATATCACAGGGAAGACCGCCGTCGAGATCGCTTCGAGCGTGGAGACCGCGCTGCGGGACGGCGCGCTCGGCTCGGGCGCGAAGCTGCCCACGGTGAGGGAGCTCGCGACGCGCCTGCGCGTCAGTCCGACGACCGTCGCGTCGGCCTACCGCACGCTGCGCCTGCGCGGCCTGGTGGTGGCGCAGGGCCGGCGCGGATCCGCGATCAGCCATCACCCGCCGATCGCGCAGGCGCGCGCGGCCGCGCGTCTGCCCGCGCACGCCGTGGACCTGGCCAGCGGAAATCCCGATCCGGCGCTGCTGCCCGATCTGGGACCCGCGCTGCGCGGAATCGATGCCGGCTCGATGCTCTACGGCGGGGATCTCTGCGACCCGGGCCTGATGCGGATCGCGCGCCGGGCGCTGGTCGCGGACGGAATTCCCGCCGACTCGCTCACCGTGGTGAGCGGCGCGCTCGACGGGATCGAACGCGCCCTCGCCGCGTGGCTCCGGCCCGGAGACCGGGTCGGCGTCGAGGACCCCGGCTTTCCCGCCGTCTTCCATCTGGTCTCCGCGCTCGGCCTGGTGCCGGTCCCGATCGAGATCGACGACGCGGGACCGAAGCCCGGGGCGACCGAGCGTGCGCTGCGCTCGGGCCTCGCGGCGCTGGTCGTCACGACCCGGGCGCAGAATCCGTTCGGCTCCGCTCTCGACGACCGACGCGCGCGCGAACTCCGCGGTCTGCTCCGCGCGCACCCGGGCACGCTCGTGCTGGAAGACGACCACGGCGGCAGCGTCGCGGGCGCCACCGCGCGAACGCTCTGCTCGAGCGGCGTAGAGCGCTTCGCGATCGTGCGATCGGTCTCGAAGGCGCTCGGCCCCGACCTCCGGGTCGCGTTCCTGGCCTGTGACGAGGCGACCCTCGCGCGCGTCGAGGGCCGCCTCGCTCTGGGCATGCGCTGGGTCAGCCATCTGCTGCAGCGCACGGTCGCCGCGCTGCTCGGCGACAAGGGCGTGCAGCGCGGTCTGCGCGAGGCGGATCGAACCTACACCGAACGGAGACGCGCGCTCCTGGAGGCGCTCGCGGAGCGCGGCCTCGCGGCGTTCGGACGCTCGGGTATGAACGTCTGGGTGCCGGTTCCCGACGAGGACGCCGCCGCGAGCGCGCTGCTCGCGGCGGGCTTCGCGGTCTCGACCGGGGCCCGCTTCCGCATCCACAGCGCGCCCGCGCTCCGGATCACGACCGCCTCGCTTCGCCGCGACGACGCGGCCGCCGTCGCGGATGCGCTGTCACTCGCGCTTCGCCCCGCGCGACGGACTCTCTCCGCCTGACTGCGCCGCTCGCGCCTTAGGCGACCCCGGTCTAGCGGGGCTGCTGCTGCGTCAGGCAGTGCACCGCGCCGAGCCCTCGAACCAGCGCGCGCGAGGGAATGCCCGCGATCTCCCGCCCCGGGAAGACCGCGCGGAGCACATCGAGCGCCTTCCGGTCGGAGGGCGCGTCGAAGACGGGCACCAGCACCGCCCGATTTGCGACGTAGAAGTTCGCGTAGCTCGCCGGGAGCCGGTCGCCGTCCGCGCGAACCGGCGGCGGCATCGGCAGGTCGATCACCTCGAGCGAGCGACCCCGGGCGTCGGTCGCCGCGCGCAGGCGCGCGATGCAGTCCTCGAGCGGCCGGTGGTTCGGGTCGCTCGGGTCGGGCTCGCGGGCGCAGACCACGCGGCCGGGTGCGACGAAGCGGGCGATGTCGTCGATGTGCCCGTCGGTGTCGTCGCCCTCGATTCCGTCGCCGAGCCAGATGGTCTTCTCTACGCCGAGTAGCTCGAGCAGGAGCGCTTCGATCCTGGCCCGATCGATGCCGGGGTTCCGCTTCGGATCGAGAAGCGTCGGCTCGGTCGCGAGCAGCGTGCCCTCGCCGTCGACCTCGATCGCGCCGCCCTCGAGCACGATCCCGGGCCGCTCGCGGCGCACTCCCGCGAGCTCGGCGACGCGCGCCGCGACCGCGTCGTCGCGGTCCCACGGCGGGTACTTGCCGCCCCAGGCGTCGAAGGTCCAGTCGAGCGCGACCAGGCCGTCCGGGCCGCGAACGAAGGTCGGGCCGATGTCGCGCATCCAGACGTCGTTGGTCGCGATCACGTGCAGGCGCAGCGCGTCACCGCGGGCGACCTCGCCCAGGCGAGCCTCGATCCGGGCGCGCTGTGCCTCGCTCTGGACCACGAGCTCCACGCGCTCGAAGCGCGCCAGCGTGCGGACCAGCAGCTCGAACTCGCGCTCGGCCGCGTCGAGGCAGCCCGGCCAGGTCGTGATCGCGTGCGGCCAGGCGAGCCAGGTGGCCTGGTGCGGCTCCCATTCGGCGGGCATGTGCAGGCGCGCCGTCATGCTAGCGGCGGAAGCGCGAGAGCAGCTCGCCGTACGCGTCGATGCGGCGGTCGCGCAGGAACGGCCAGCCGCGCCGCTGGCTCTCGATTCGCGCCAGGTCGCACTCGACCACGAGCACCTGCTCGGACGAATCGTCGGCCTGCGCGATCAGCTGGCCGCGCGGATCCGCGACGAAGGAGCTGCCCCAGAAGCGCAACCGCTCCTCGCGGCCCACCCGGTTCGCGGCGCAGACGAACACGCCGTTCGCGATCGCGTGGCCGCGCTGCACCGTGAGCCACGACTCGCGCATCGCCGCGTTCTCCTCGTCGGTCTCGCCATCGAGATACGCGATCGCGGTCGGGTAGAAGAGCAGCTCCGCGCCGTCCATCGCCATGAGTCGCGCGGCCTCGGGGAACCACTGGTCCCAACAGATCAGCACGCCGATCCGGCCCACGGACGTGTCGATGCAGTGGAAGCCGAGATCGCCGGGCGCGAAGTAGAACTTCTCGTAGAACAGCGGATCGTCGGGGATGTGCATCTTCCGGTAGTGACCGCGGATCGTCCCGTCACGCTCGATCACGATCGCGGAGTTGTGGTACAGCCCCGCGGCGCGGCGCTCGAAGACGGGCACGACCAGCACGACGCCGCAGTCGGCCGCGAGCTTGGACATTCGCTCGGTCGTCGGTCCCGGAATCGACTCGGCCAGGTCGAAGAGCGCGGCGTCCTCGCGCTGACAGAAGTAGCGGGTGCGGAAGAGCTCCTGCAGGCAGACCAGCTCCGCTCCGCGCGAAGCCGCTTCGCGGATCGCCTGCTCCGCGCGCAGCAGATTCCGCTCCGGGTCGTCGCCGACCGCCTGCTGAACCAGACCGATGCGCCGGACCCTGCTCACGCCTTCTTCCGCGAGGCCTTCTTGGCGGGGGGCTTCACTGCGGCCGCCTTCGCGCGCGGGGCCGCCTTCGTCTTTTTCGCGGCTCGCGCCTTCTTCGGTGCAGCCGCTTCCGCGCCGGGCTCCGCTCCGGCTGCGGGCTCGGCCTCTTCGGTCTCCGCCGCCTTGCCTCGCGGCTGTCGCGGCGCGAACTCGAAGCCGTGCCTGCCGTTCTCCTTCAGGAACAGGATCGCGGAGAAGGGCCGACCGAATCGCGACGTGAAGTCGGTCAGAAGATCGGTCTTCCGCTCGGGTCCGAGGATCTTCATCGCCTCGTCGCGGGTGATCTCGCGCTTGCACACGGTGCGCGGAATCAGGAAGCCGCAGGGCTTGTCCTCGTCCGGAACCTTGTAGCGCTTGCGGCGCTTGCCGGCTTCGGTGTGGGCCGCTTCGAAGTCACGCGCCTTCGCCTCGTTCTCGGCCTGCTTCGCGCTTCCCGCCTGACACTGGAAGTGGGTCGGAGTCTCGACGACCTGACTGCCGCAGCCCATCGGACACGGCCCGAGCGGCTCCTCGTCGACCTCGTACTCGGGTGTCTCGCTGACCCGTTCGCTCGAGCTTCCCGCGATCGGGTGGAGCACGACCTCGCCGTCTTCGAGCGTGAGCCGCGCGCTGTAGGTGCGTCCGTCGCGCGCGGCGAAGCCCTCGAGCTCCTCGGTCTCGCCCTTCTCGAGCAGCGTGCGCACGGTCTGCCGGTCCATGTAGCGGCCCGACTTGTCCTTCCAGATCCGCATCCGACAGTCGTCGTCGGCGGACACGCCCGGAACCTCGAGACAGCGGTAGAACCACGATCGCTCGTACACCGGCTTGCCGCAGAGCGGGCAGGCGCCCAGCGGCTCCTCGTCCGGGTACAGGTCCTCGTACTGGAAGGTCTTGGCGACGTCGGTGATCTGTCGCGTGTACGCGACGATCTCCTCCATGAACTGCTCGGCGCGCATCGCGCCGTGCTCGACCTGTCGCAGGTCGAACTCGAGCTCGCCGGTGAGCTTGGGCGAGGCGAGCCGGTCGATGTGGATCCGGCGCAGGACGTCGACGAGCCGGATTCCCTTCACGGTCGGGCGCAGCGACTTGCTCGCGCGCACCAGATAGCTCTTGGCGATCAGATTCTCGATCACGTCCGCGCGCGTCGCCGGGGTCCCGATGCCCTTCTCGGAGATCGCCGCCGCGATCTCCTCTTCCTCGATGTCGCTTCCCGCCGACTCCATCAGCGAGAGAAGGCGCGCTTCCGTGATCCGCGCGGGCGGCTTGGTCTTGTCGGCCTCGAGCTCGACGCCGAGAACCGAGACGCCCACGCCCTCGGCCTCGTTCGCGCCCGCGACCAGCGGCGGCAGAAGCTGCTCGTCCTGCTCCACCTGCCCGAGCACGGAACGCCAACCGGGCTCGTCGAGCGTGCGAGAGCGCGAGCGGAATTCCTGTCCCGCGACCTCGGTCACGCGCTCGACGCGGTTCCAGACCGCGGGCTCGTAGAAGTTCGCGAGGAAGCGGCGCGAGACCAGATCGAAGAGGCGCTCGTCGTCGCCCGAGAGACTCGACTCGGGCAGTCTGCCGGTCGGGATGATCGCGAAGTGGTCGGAGACCTTCGTGTCGTCGAAGGTGCGCTCGGTGTTCTCGAGCCCCTTCTCGATCAGGTGGGTCGCCTCGGCCTGGAACGGGCCGGTCTGCGCGAAGGCGCGCAGAACCTCGTCGACGTTCGCGCGGTAGTCGTTGGGGAGGCAGCGCGAGTCGGTGCGCGGGTAGGTGAGCAGCTTGTGCGCCTCGTAGCAGCGCTGCGCGGCGTTCAGCGTGCGGCGCGCCGACCAGCCGAAGCGCCGGTTCGCCTCGCGCTGCAGGCTGGTCAGGTCGAAGAGCGGCGGGGCCGTCTCGCGGCTCGGCTTGCGCGTCTCGCTCGCCACGGCCGGCTTGCCGCGGGTGGTCTCGATCAGCCGGTTCGCTCGCGCCTCTTCGAAGATCCGATCGTCGCGGTTCTCCCGCTCCTCGCCCTCGGGCGCGCGGAACTCCGGATCGAACCACGTGCCCGCGTACTCGTGATCGCCAGCGCGAAAGCGCCCCTCGAGCTGCCAGTAGGGCCTCGGAACGTGCGCGAGGATCTCGAGCTCGCGGTCGACCAGGATCGCCAGCGTCGGCGTCTGCACGCGCCCCGCCGACCAGGCGGTCTTCTCCTTGCGGGCCTTGAGTCGCCGCGTGAGCGCGCGGGTCGCGTTCATGCCGATCAGCCAGTCCGATTTCGAGCGGCACGAGGCGGCGGCGCCCAGCCCGTCGTACCTCGAACCATCCACGAGCGCCGCAAAGCCCGCGCGGATCGACGCAGGAGTCATCGACTGCAGCCACAGGCGCTTGGTGGGCTTGTCGCACTCCAGGTACTCGAGGATCTCGCGGAAGATCAGCTCGCCCTCGCGCCCGGCGTCGCAGGCGTTCACGACGAAGTCGACATCCTTGCGCGAGAGCAGCTTCTTGATCGTGCGGATGCGCTCGGACTGCCCGGACTTCGGCTTCAGCTTGAACTCGCCGGGCAGGATCGGAAGGGTGTCCAGGGTCCAGCGCTTGTAGAGCGGGTCGACATCCTCGGGGGAGAGCAGCTCGACGATGTGCCCCACCGAGAACGTGACGACGAAGTCGTCCGACTCCCAGAATCCGTCGTGCTCCGTGAAGCCGCCGAGCACCGCGACGATGTCGCGGGCGACGCTGGGCTTCTCCGTGATCACGAGTGACTTTGCCAATGCTCCTCCCGGTTCTGGGAATCGACCCTAGTAGCCCTCGCTCCTGTCCTAGGCAAGCGCCCGTCCTTCTTCGGGGATCCCGCGCGCGAGCCTGAGCCCGCCGCCAACCGTTCCGTTGCGGGGCGCGGTCCTGGCCCGGCGAGATGCGCACAACTGCACGTCCGGGAAGCGGATTTACAAGCCCGCGCCGCGCGTGCTAGACGGGCTCTGATGACCCGGGACGAGCAGCTCGAGACGATCCGACGGGTTCTCCGCAGCGAGAGCCTCGCGGTCTTCTCGTTCGCAGGTCCCGAGGCGGGGGATCCGCCGTACAGCTCGGTCATGTTCTTCGCCGAGGACGACCCGGCGCGCCTGATCTTCGGCACCAGCCCCGGGTCGATGAAGCGGCGCTACCTCCGCGGCGGAAACGGCGCCTGCGCGCAGATCGACACCCGTGGCGTCGGGCTTTCGAACATGAGCCGGTTCGCCCGCGTGACGATCCAGGGGCGGCTGCAGCAAATCGAGTCGGAGCCTGAGCGCGCGCGGGCGATCGAGCGCTACGTCGCGAAGCTGCCCGACGCGAAGGTCTTCATCGCGCGCCCCGGGGTCGAGATGTACCTGCTCGAGCCGAGCCATGCGGTCTGCGCGCGCGGACTGCTCGAGCGCTTCGAGGTCGACTTCCCCGCAGACGCGGCTCGGGAATAGTCGTTGGAGCAGAGTCCGCTGCGCAGTGCGCTCGGCCGTTTCGCCCCGCACCTGCGCGGCACCGGCCGTGCGGACGTCTTGCCGGATCTCCTCGCCGGTTTCGCGATCGCGGCGCTCGCGATCCCCCAGGCCGTCGCCTACGCGCTGGTCGCGGGCTTGCCCGCCGAGATGGGCCTGGCCGCGGCGGCGCTGCCCGCGTTGATGGGGTCGCTGTTCGGCTCGAGCCGCTTCATGGTGACGGGACCCACGAACCCGACGGCGCTTCTGCTCGGCGTCTCGGTGGTCGCGCCCGCGGTCGCGCGCGGGGCCGATCCGGTCGCGGCTGCGCTCGCCACCGCCTTGTGCGCGGGACTGATCCTGATCGGGCTTGGCGTGCTCGGCTACGGGCGGGCGTCGCGCTTCCTGTCCGACTCCGTCATCTCCGGGTTCAACGCCGGCGTCGGTCTTCTGATCGCGCTTCGCTACCTGCCGATGCTGGCGGGGGTCGAGCCCGCGCCGCACGAGACGTCGGTGTGGGTGCCGAACGTCTGGTGGGCGCTTCGCGGCGCGGCGAGCGCGATCGGGGCCGCGGATCCGCGCGCGCTCGTCGTCGGAAGCGCGGTTCCCGTGCTGATCCTGGCGGCGCGGCGTCTCGGTCCGCGCTTTCCGGCGGCGCTCGCGGCGCTTGCGCTCGTCGCGGCGGCCGCGACCGCGCTCGGCTGGACGGAAGGAGAGGGAGGACTCCAGCGACTGCAGGCGCTCGCGCTCGAGCTGCCCGGCTTTCACGCTCCGCGCGGGTTCGATCCCGCCCACATCCTGCCGCCCGCGCTCGCGCTCTCGCTGCTCGTCACGGTGCAGGCGATGGCCTCGGCCCGCGCGCTAGAGCCCGGGCGCGGCCCCGCGCTCGACCCGGATCGCGAGCTCTTCTCGCAGGGGGTCGCAAACGTGACCGCGGCTCTGGTCGGCGCGCAGTGCACCAGCGGCTCGCTCACGCGCTCCCTCACCGCGCGGCTCTCCGGCGCGCGCACCCGCCTCGCGAGCGCGACCGCCGGAGGGCTCGTGGCGCTGTTCCTGCCCGTTCTCGCGCCAGGGCTCGAGCGCGTGCCGCTGGCCGCGCTCGCCGGCCTGATCGTGCTCACCGGCTTCGCCTCGATCTCGCCGACGCAGATCCGACGCGCCGCGGCGACTCCGGGCGACGCCGCCGTTCTGGTCGTGACGTTCGCCGTCACGCTCTGGCTGGATCTCGTGCCGGCCGTGTACGCGGGGCTGCTTCTGTCGCTGGCGTTGCTCGTTCGGCGCGCGGGGCGCTTGCAGATGGTCGAGCTCGTGCAGAGCGGGCAGCGGCGCCTGCGCGAGATCCCGATCGACGCGAGTACCGGCGCGACCCCGGCCGTGCTCCTGCAGCTCGAGGGAGATCTGAACTTCGCGGTCGCGCCCGAGCTCGCCGACCGCTTGAAGGAGATCGCCGCGCGCGGTCCCTCATTCGTCACGCTGCGCTTGAAGCGTGCCCGGCATCTCGACGCGACCGTGCTCGAGGTGCTGCGACGCGTGGCGACGGAGCTCGAGTCGCGCGGCGCGATGCTGGTGCTCTGCGGCCTGAACGAGCCGCTGCGCGCCCTGCTCGCGCGCACCGAGCTCGGCCTGGTGCTCGGGCCCGAGGCGCTGCTGCTCACGGGCGGCCGGCTCTTCGAGGGCCTCGAGCGAGCGCTCGATCTCGCCCGCCGGCGGCTTCGCCCGCTCCCGGACACGGAGCTGTTCCGCAACGAGCCCGACGACGACTGGCAGTACGAGATCTAGGCGGCCGGCTTAGACTCCCGGCGATGGAGAGTGTGCGGATCGATCGCTGGCTCTGCGCAGCGCGGGTGTACAAGTCGCGAACCCAGGCGACACAGGCCTGTGTGGGCGGCCGGGTGAAGGTCAACGAAGAGGGAGTGAAGCCGCATCACGGGCTGCGAGTCGGCGACCGCGTGAGCGCGCAGACCGAGCGCGGACCGCGAATTCTCGAGGTGACGGCGCTCGCGGAGAAACGCCTCTCCGCGGCGCTCGCGCGCGAGCTCTTCCTGGACCACTCGCCGCCGCCCGAAGCCCGACCGCTGCGCGCGCGCATGCCGCAGCGCGCTCCCGGGGCGGGGCGCCCGACCAAGCGCGAGCGCCGGGATCTCGAGCGCTTCCGCGGCGGAGGGTCGTAGCCGTCCGCGGGCGCGCGGAGTCTCGAGCTTCAGCGCCCCGCGCGGCGCGGCAGGCGGCGCAACAGGAATGGAAGCGCGAAGCGCAGCGCCGGCGCGATGCTTCGACCGAGCCATCCGAGGCGCCGAGTCTGCGCGGCCGACGCGAAACGATCGAGCTCCAGTCTGTCGCGGAGATCGGCGCCGAGCGCCGCGACCGAGCGGTCCAGTGGAATCCCCGTGGCGTCGGCGATCCGAACCATGCGCTCGAAGTTCGACGCAACGGCCGCAGCGTCCACGAGCCCCGCGGGCCCGAGCGCCGCGCGCACCCGCTCCCGCGCGCGCGAGAGCGCCTGGTCGTCGCGTCCGACCAGCGCCTCGGCGAAGGCGCCGAGCGCCGGACCGTTCGGGACGAGGCTCGAGCCGGCTTCGTCTCCCGTCGCCACGGCCTCGACGCCGTAGCGTGTGCCGTCGATCTCGCCGCTCGCACGGAGCAGCAGCGCGTGGGAGCTGGTTCAGTAGAAGCACTCGCGAAGCGCGGAGACGCGCGCGGCCAGGAATTCCGCCTGCGCGCGCGAGAGCGTTCCCACTCTCGCTCTCGGGTCCGGGACGAGCTCCATCGGCAGGTAGTGCGCGCGGCTCAGATCCGCGAGCGTGCGGACCTCGTCGGGCACGAGGCTCAGTGCGCGGATCACGTTTCCCGTCGCTCCCCGGCGCCAGAGATCGGCTTCGCGTCCGGTCGCGCCGAGCGCGGGGATCATCGGCACCCAGGCTCCGTCGTCGCGCGCCTGGCTCGGTCGGTAGTGCGACGGCTCGCCGGCGAGCGGCAGCGGAAGCGCGTGCTTTGCCACGCCGATCGCGCGACAGAAGGCATCGATGCTGACCACCGTCACGACGACACCGACGAGCTCGACGTACGCGCCGCTCTCGAGACCGGCCGCTTCGAGAGTTTCGAGCCAGCGCTTCGAGAGCCGGCCGGGGTCGCCCGCGATGCGGTGCGCCGCCTCGACCGCCGCCGCGTCGAGCGGTGCGGCGGCCGCGTGCTCGCCCGGGACCGCGCCCGGCGCGATCGCGTCGCGCCGCGCCGCGCAGAGCGCGCAGCTCGCTTCGCTCCGCACCTCGCGCGCGATCGCCACGCGCTCCGCGCCGGTCCACCAGGTCCCCGGCGAGGCGAGCCGGAGCCATGCACGCCGATGCGCCGCCGGAAGGTCCGTGCGCACCGCGACCTCGGCTCGCGAGTAGTCGATCGGATCCGCCGCTGTTCCTCGCGCGTCGATGGTCTTCATCGCGCAGGCGCGCGGGGCGCTCAGCCCCGGTTCGCGACCTCGGTCTCGAGGTAGCGGATGATGTCGAGCGATTCGTGCATCCAGCGCACGCCGCCGCCGGGCAGCTCGATGCGCAGGCACGGCACCGTCTGTCTGCCCGTCGCCTGCACCAGCTCCCGCCGACGGTCGGGATCGAGCTCGATGTCTCGCAGCTCGAGCTGGAGGTCGAGACGGTTCAGGGCGGAGCGCACGCGCCCGCAGTAGGAACAGCCGTCGAAATGGTAGAGCGACAGATTCGGAGCCTTCATCGCCTCCTCGGCGACCCGTAGGGTCGGGCACGCGGAGCTTACTTCAGCCGGAGCGGGTAAGGTACCGGGTGCCGATGCGTCGCCTCGTCGCCGCCGTCCTCGCCGCGCTGCTGATCGCTTGCGCCCAAGCGCCGCCGCTCCCGACTCGAGCCGGTGACGCCGCGCCGGAGGCGCGCTCTTCCGACGGCGAGCTTTCGAAGCCCGCGCCGGCGCCGCGCGAGGTCGCGGCCGCCGAGGTCGGGTCGATCCTGCCCTCGCGATCCGACCTCGTCGTGCGCGGCGAACGCAGCTACTGGATCGCGGCTCCGGGGCAGGAGTACGAGATCCTGCGCGCGCGCGAGGGCGACTGGCTCGCGCTCGCGACCGGAATCGGCGAGCTGCGCGCGAGCTGGGGGCTGCTCGCGGGATGGAACTCCGATCCGCTCCGCGATCTGCCGGCGCTGCTCGCGCACGCGCGCGCTTCGGGGCTTCGCGGCGAGGACCTGGTTCTCTACGAGGAGGAGCTCACCGGCGCCTACCTCGTCGGCCGCGACCTGTACGTCGTGCGCGAAGGCGTGTTGCGGGAGCGGCCCCGCGAGCCGCTCGCGAAGCAGACGCGCGCGGAGCACGCGGCGAGCCGTGAACGGCTCGCGCGGGCCGTCGATGCGCTGATCGCTTCGTTGCCGAATACGCCGATCGCGCCCGAGAGCCGGTCGGCGCTGGCGGAGATCCTGGCGCAGATCACCCTGGAGGACGCGCAGCACGATCTCGATCTGATCCCTCCGAGCTTCGCGCGCCGGCTCGTGCGCGCCGGATGGCTCTCGGTCCTGCACGCGCCCCGCGCCTTGACCGACGCCGTGCGCGACGCCGTGCTGCGCTGCGAGACCATGCTTCCGATCGCGAGCTTCGGGCGGCCAGGTGCCGAGATGCAGCTCGTCGAGGATGCGTTCGGAGCGCGCGTCTGGACCCTGGCGACACGCGAACGTGTCGGGTATGCGGTGTTCGCGCCGCTTCCCGCCTACTACAGCAACGGAAGCGTGACGCGCCTGGTCGTGCGCCTTCCGGGCGGAGCCGACCCGATTCGCGACGCTTCGCGCTGGATCGAGGCGGAGCTGTGGAACGGCCCCGAGCGCATCGCGGCCTGGGATTCCGCGCACGGTCTGCGATCCGAGCCCGACGCCTGGCGCAAGGCGTTCCCGAGCACCGGGCCAGGGGTCGAGTGGGCGGCACTGCGCGATGCGCTTCCGCCGCACATCGTCGTGACGGCGCCCAACTCCGACGTTCTGGCGCTCGTCACCGCACACGGCCGGCTCGACCCGGTGCAGGGAGCGGGCGAAGCGGCGGCGGAGATCTGGTACCGGCGGGCCGCTGCCGCGCTACCCGACGCGGCGCACCTGGACCTGATCGGGCAGTACCTGCTCGTCTACACCTTCGACAGCCCGGACCCGCGGATTCCGCTGTTGATCGGCACGCGGACGGTCTCGGGCGACGTACACCAGACGGCGTTGCAGACGCTCTCCGCCCAGGCCGGCGGAATGCTCCGCGGCGACTGCGACGATCTCTCCGAGCTCTATCAGGAGATCGCCGCGCGGCAGGGTCGGGTCGCGCACATGATCGGACTGCCCGCGCATGCGGCGCTGGCCTGGGCCGAGCGGGAGAACGACGGAGTCTGGCTCACCTACGTGCTGCAGACCGGGCAGCCGCTCGCGTTCCCGGGCGCGTCGCTGCAGGAGAGCCTGGAGCTCGCCTACAAGAGCTTCGGCAGCGGGGAGCTCTTCGACCTCACGAAGCTCGAGGTGCTGCTGCGCTTCTCCGGCGAGAACACGCGCTCGAGCTGGTTCCTCTCCTCGCGGATCTTCGAGGATCCGCAGTACGCGCGGACGATGATCGACGTGCAGCGCGACTGGCACTTCCAGACCTATCAGCGCGCGATCGAGAAGATGCGCAGGCTCATCGCCGGCGGCGACGAGGACGCGTCGAACTACACCGAGCTCGCCGGCCTGTACCACTACACCGGTCAGTACGAGCTGGCCGCGCAGGCGCTGTCGGAGGCGATCTCGCGCACGCCGGTCGGGGGCACACGACTGTCCATGTCGATCGATCGCGTGATCGCGCTCTTCAAGGCCGGCCAGCTCGACGAGGGACGCGCGCTCGCGCGCGAGCTTCGCCTCGTGCAGATCCCGGCGCTCGAGGACGAGCTCGGCACGCCGCTCGTCGACCCGAGGCTCGCGCTCGCGGATGCGCTGCAGGTCGAGCGCGCGGATCTTCCGCTCGCGCTCGAGATCATGGCGGAAGAGGTGACGCCTGCGGTCGAGAAGCTGATCGCGCGGCTCGACACGTCGCTCTCGGACGAGGGGCTCGATCTCGAGCTCTGGCGCGCGCAAACCGAGCCCGAGCGCGGACGGCTGCGCTGGTACGTGGCGAGCGGCGTGTCTCTGCTCCTCGCCTGTCGCAAGTTTGAGCCGGAGGCGCGCTCGGACCTGCGAGCGGAGATCGAATCCGGGATCTCGCGCTGGATCGACAGGCTCGCCTTTCGCGAGCTCGATCCGGCGGACGCGACGCTCACGCGCTACGCGGTGCTCGCCCGCTTCTACGAAGCGCGTTTCGGGCCCGAGGCGATCCTCGCGCGCGTCGAGGCGGCTCCGCTCCCGCCGAGTGGCGGCATCGACCACGCTCGCCGCGAGTCCGGCGACGCGCAGATCGAGCGGGATCTCTCGTTCGCGCGCGTCTCGCCGACCTTCTGGGCCAGCGAAGTCGCATCGCTCTTCTCGGAGGAGCACCGGAGCCTCGACGTCGATCGCGTCGCCCGCCTGGCCAGGCGCAGCGGCCAGGCGCGCGAAGAGGCGCGCGCGCTCGGGCTCGATCACCGCAGCTTCGAGACGGAAGCGCGCGAGCTCCGGCTGATCGCCGCACTCGCAAGCCAAGATTCGATCGCGCTGCGGCGCGAGCTGCGCGAGATCAAGGTCGAGAACGACCGCCGCGTGCGCATGAACGCAGCGAGCTGGATCGCGAGCGCCTCGCGCTTCCAGACGCTGCGCGAGTTCGCGCGCGTGGTCGCGATCTGGCGCGAGGAGGTCGGCTACAAGCCGATGTGGTTCTGGATCGCCTGGAGCGCCGCGCTGAACGGCGCGACGGATCAGGCGCTGCTGGTCGCGAGATCGGCCGCGAACGAATACCCCGACGACCGCGCGTTCGCCGAGGAGTACCAGTTCATGCAGCGGCGCTTCGCCGCCCCACCATCTGCCGATAGGCCGAGACGGGAAGCAAGTACGCGATCATCGACGCCGGAATCACGCCGACGATCAGGCACAAAAGCCCGACCATGACGACGACCAGCGACATGACGATCAGTGCAGCGCAGCCACCCTTGAGGCCCGAGGTCGCGTCCCACGAGGTCTGCAGCGCCTCGACGGGGCCGAGACCCTGATCCACCGCGTAGAACCAGGCGAAGTTGAGCCGCGCCATCACCAGGAAGGTCCACGCCAGGTTCACGATTCCCCCGACCGCCTCGAGGATCGGCGCGCCCGCCGCGGTTCCGATCAGGCTCAAGGACTGTCCGAGCGCGCTGATCAGCGAGCTCAGAACGAAGAGCAGGAGCATCGAGAGCAGCGAGCGGCCGTAGTCCTGGAAGCCACTGAACAGGTCGGCGAACTCCGCCTCCCCGTCGATCACGTTCAGCAGGAAGCGGATGGCACCCCAGGCGAAGACCGGCACGAGCAGGAAGATTCCGACGACGGTGACCATCGACGCGAGCGCGAGCAGCACGCCGACGAGACCGACTCCGAGCAGGAGTCCGAAGTTGGCCCAGGTCTTCGCCCACGCCTCGTTGAACGCGAGCCCGAGGTCGAAGCTGCCGGTGCCAGCGACGGCCAGCGACGGCTGGGTGAGGTTCGCTTGCGGCGGTGCGTACCGGTCGTCCGACATCGTCTCGGAGTCTAGTCGAATCGGTTGACCGGCGAAGGGCGACGTGAGAGCTTCGCCGCGATGGATGCCTCGAATCCGAGCCTGTCTCAGCTCGCCGAGACCGAGGCTGCGATCCTGTCGCTCGAACGCGAGCGAACGCGACTGCCGCAGGTGATCGACGCCGCCGAGGCGCGCGCCGCAGCCGCGAGCGATCTCGCGGCACAGGCGCGCGCGCGGCTCGAGTCCGCCGAGAAGGACCGCCGCACGCGCGAGGCCGAGGTTCAGGATCTCGGCTCCAAGCGCAGCAAGTTCCAAGCGCAATCGGCGGTCGTGAAGACGAACAAGGAGTACACGACCCTGCTCCACGAGATCGAGACGCACTCCAAGCGCATTGCCGAGGTCGAGGACGCGATCCTGGTCGCGATGGAGGCGATCGAGGCGGCGACCGAGGAGCTGCGGCACGCGGAGGCGGCCGCGAAACAGTCCGACCGCGAGGTGAAGAAGGAGACCGACGAGCTTCGCGAGCAGCTCGCCGACGTCGAGAGGCGCCTCGCGCAGCACCGCGAAGTGCGAACGGCGCTCCTGAGCGGGCTCGGTCCGAAGGTCGAAGCCCTGTACTCGCGCGCGCTCAAGACCCGCGCCAACGGCATCGCGCGCATCGAGCACGGCGGCTGCTCGGCGTGTCATCGCACGCTGCCGCCCGAGGTGATGAATCGCGTGGTGGCAGGCGAGGTCCACGCCTGCGCAAGCTGCCACTGCATCCTCGTGCCCGCCTCGCTCGTCGTGTAAAATCTCTTTTACTGTCAAATAGTTACGAGATTTCATCGACGGTGGTCCGGCGAGCAGCGCGAGTTCGAGGTTTGCTAGACTCGCGCGCGGTCCAGGGGGCACGCACATGCTCGATCGAGAACGCTATTGGGATTGTCTGGACCAGGCCATGGAAGCCTCCTCAAACGGGCAGCCGGACGAGGCGCTGGCCTGGTTGAACGAGGCTCTGAAGGCCAACCCAGAAGGGGCGGAGGCCCACAACAGCCGTGGAGAGCTGTTCTGGGACAGCGGTCGACACGAGGAGGCGCTCCAGGAGTTCGAGCGCGCGCTCGAGGCCGAGGCCGACTACCAGCCCAGCCAGCTGAACCGGATCGAGATTCTGATCGAGGAGTTCCAGGAGTTCGAAGAGGCCCTCGATCTTGCCGACGACCTGCTCCAGTCCGCGCTCGAGAAGCCCGTCGAGGCGGAGGTCTACTACCTGAAGGCGAAGGCCCTCTTCTACCTGGACGACCTGGAGGGGGCGCTCTTCCTGCTCCGGCGTGCGATCAAGATCCAGGGAGAGGTGGGCATCTACCGCGGCTTCGAAGGGCAGGTTCTGTTCGAGATCGGGCAGTTCGACGAGGCCCGGCGCTCGCTCGAGCGGGCGCTCGCGCTCGAGCCCGAGTGCGCCCACAGCACCTACCACCTGGCCCTCGTCGCCGAGCATGCCGGCCGGCTCGAAGAGGCGGAGCGGCTCTTCGCGAAGGCCGCTCGCCTGGCGCCAGAGCTCTACCCGCTGCCGATCCGGATCGGCGCCGCCGAGTTCGAGGCCGCGGCCGAGCAGGCGCTGAAGAGCCTGCCCGAGACGATCCACAAGTACGCAGAGAACTGCCCGGTGATCATCGAGGACCTGCCGAGCGACGAGATCGTGAAGCGCGAGTACGTATCGCCGCAGGTCCTCGGGCTGTTCCTGGGCGTGCCCGCGACCGAGGTCGGTGCGAGCCCCACGCTGGGCACGCTCCAGCGCGTCGACATGGACCGGATCCTGCTCTTCAAGCGCAATCTCGAGCGGATCGCGAAGGACCACGACGATCTCGTGGAGCAGATCCAGATCACCGTGAAGCACGAAATCGGCCACTTCCTCGGCATGGACGAGGAAGAGGTCGAGCGCCTCGGACTCGCCTGAGGCGGGTCGTGGCTGCGTCCGGGGCGATCGGGCTCGCGCAGCGCCTGCGCGCGCTCCCCGACGTTGTCGAGGTTCTGACCCGACCGGCGGAGCTCTTCTCGTACGAGTCCGACGGGCTGACGCTGGAGCGCGGCGCGCCCCTCTGCGTCGCGTTCCCGACCACGGCCGAGTCCGTGTCCGCGATCGTCCGGGCCTGCAACGAGGCGGGGGTGCCGTACGTGCCGCGTGGCGCGGGCACCGGGCTCTCCGGCGGCGCGACTCCGGTGAACGGCTGCGTGATGATCGAGTGCGCCCGGATGGACCGCGTGCTCGAGATCGACGCCACCAATCGGACCGCGACCGTGCAGCCGGGCGTGATCAACGAGCATCTCTCCCACGCGGTCCGTCCGCTCGGCCTCTTCTACGCTCCGGATCCGTCGAGCCAGTCTGCCTGCACGATCGGCGGAAACGTCGCCGAGAACAGCGGCGGCCCGCACACCCTGAAATACGGGACCACGAGCCCGCACGTGCTCGAGCTCGAGGTCGTCCTTCCGGACGCCAGCGTCGTGCGGCTCGGGCGCCGCGATGGTCACGCGCACGGCTACGACCTGCGCGGCCTCTTCGTCGGCTCGGAGGGAACGCTCGGAATCGTCTGCTCCGCGACCGTCCGGCTGCTGCCGCTGCCCGAGGCGGTCTGCACGCTGCTCGCCGGATTCGCGAGCCTTCGCGACGCGTGCGCGGCGGTCTCGACGATCATCGCGAGTGGAATCGTGCCGTCTGCGCTCGAGCTGATCGACGATCGCACGATCGACGCGGTCGAGGCGTCGGTGTACGCGGCCGGCTATCCGCGCGACGCGCGCGCGGTGCTGCTCGTCGAGCTCGATGGGCCCGAGGTCTCGGTCGGATCCGAACGCGACCGCATCCGCGAGATCTGCAGCGCGGGCCGGGCCGTCGAGGTTCGCGTCGCGCGCGACGAGGCCGAGAGGCTCGCGCTCTGGCGCGGACGCAAGGGAGCGTTCGGCGCGATGGGGAGGCTGGCGCCGGATCTGTACGTGCAGGACGCGGTCGTGCCGCGGACGAAGCTGCCGGAGGTGGTCGATGCGATCGACGCCGCGGCCGAGGCCCGGGGCATTCGGATCGCGAACATCCTGCATGCCGGCGACGGGAATCTGCACCCGAACATCAGCTTCGACCGGCGCGATCCCGAGCAGCTTCGCACGGTGCGCGCGCTCGGTGAAGCGATCCTGCGCATCTGCATCGATGCGGGCGGCGTGCTCTCGGGCGAGCACGGGATCGGGCTCGAGAAACGCGACTACATGTGCCTGATGTACTCCGAGGCGGACCTCGCGCCGATGCACTGGGTGCACGACGCCTTCGACCCGATCGACCGCTGCAATCCCGGAAAGCAGATTCCGGCGCCGCGGGCGTGCGCGGAGAGCAATCCGCGGCACCGCGGCTACGAGCACGTGAGCTTCTAGCCGTGATCGCTGCGTTCGAGGCGATCGTCGGCGTCGCGCACGTCGAACGACCGGCAGCGCTTCGACTCGCGGGGGCAGGCGTTCGCGGGATCGTTCGCCCGAAGCACGCGCGCGAGCTCGCCGCCTGCCTGCGCATTGCGGCGGAGCGGGAGCTCGCGGTCGTCGCGCATGGCGCGGGAACGCGGCAACACCTGGGCAATCCGCTCGCCGCGGCTTCGTGCATTCGGCTCGACCTCGGGCGAATCCGAGAGCGGATCGAGATCGACGCCGACGAGGGCATCGCGACGATCGACGCGGGCGTGCGGGTCGGCGAGCTCGCGCTCAGGCTCGGAGCCCTGGGAAAGACGAGCCTGCTCGCGGAGCTCACGCCCGAGGGGACGGTCGGTGGCGCGCTCGCGTCGGATCCGCTTCGTCCCGAGTGGTCGCTCGATCGACGCCTCGCAAACGAGGTGCTCGGCATCGAGGTCGCGCTCGCCAACGGCGAGCTGGCCTTCGCCGGCGGACGGGTCGTGAAGAACGTGACCGGCTTCGACCTGGTGCGGCTCTACTGCGGATCCCTCGGCACGCTCGGCGTGATCACGCGCGCGACCCTGCGCCTGCGTGCGGCGCCGGAGCGAGAGCGGATCGCCGTCGCCCGCTTTCCGTCGCTCGAGGCGGGAATCCAGGCGTTCTCGAGCTGCGCGGCTCCGTTCCCGTCCGCGGGCGCGGCTCTGATTCCCGACGGCTCCGGCGTGCAGCTCGTCACCAGGATCGTCGGCGACACGCGGGCGGTCGAGCAGCACGCGGCGCGGATTCCGGGCGACGAGGTTCCGCCCGAACGCTGGGGGCGGTTGCGGCATTCTCTCGCGACGGCGCCCCCGGCGGGTCGTGCGCGTGTCCGTCTGTCCGCGCGCCCGAGCGACGCCTTGGACTTGTGCCTCGCCACCGCGGGAGTGGTGGGCCTCGCTTCGCTCCGCGTGGTCCTGCCGAGCGCGGGCTCGGTGGTCGCAGAGGTCGACGACTCCGAGCTGCCGCGGCTCTTCGAAGCGGCGGAGCGGCTGGACGCGCTCTTCGTCGCGGAGCGCGCGCCGGACGCCGGGCCCGCCCCGTGCGACGTCTTCGGACCGCCGCCCGGGTCGCTTGCGCTGATGCGCGCGCTGAAGGCGCGCTTCGATCCGCGGCGCGTGCTCGCGCCCGGTCGCTTCGTCGGGGGGATCTAGCCTTGGCGGAGCCGAGCCTGATCGACTACCAGGCGACACTCGACTGTGTCCACTGCGGCCTCTGCCTGCCGCACTGCCCGACCTACCAGGAGACCGGAAGGGAGTCGAGCTCGCCGCGCGGTCGCATCTACCTGATGCGCGGCGTCGCCGAGGAGCGCATCCCGCTCGACGAGCTGGTCGTCGACGAGATGAGCCTCTGCCTGGGATGCCGAGCCTGCGAGTCGGCCTGCCCGGCCGGAGTGCGTTACGGCCACCTGCTCGAGGGCATGCGCGCCGAGATCGACGTGCGCGGTGCTCGCGGTCGCGTGCGTCGCTTCGCGGCGAGGATCGCGCTGCGCCGGGTCGTCGCGTCGAAAGGCGTGCTGCGCGCGCTCGTCGGAGCGCTTCGCGTCTATCAACGCAGCGGCATGCAGCGCGTGCTGCGCGCATCGCGACTGCTCGGGCTCGTCCCGCCGCTCGCGCGGATGGAGCGCATCCTGCCGACGCTTCCCGATTCGCATCGGGCGCCACTCCTGATCCCCGCGCGGGGCGCGCGGCGCGGGCGCGTCGCCTTCTTCTCGGGCTGCCTGATGCCGGAGGTCTTCGGCCCGGTGAACGCGGCGACGATCGAGGTGCTCGCGCGAAACGGCTTCGAGGTCGAGGTCCCGACGGGGCAGGGCTGTTGCGGCGCGCTCCACCTGCACGCGGGCGATCCGGAAGCCGCGGAGAGACTGCACGCCGCCAATGTCGCGGCCTTCCGGCTCGACGGGATCGATGCGCTGATCCTGAACTCGGCCGGCTGTGGCGCGGCACTTCGCGAGTCGGGCGACGGTCTCGCGCGCAAGGTTCGGGACGTGACGGAGTTTCTCGCCGAGGTCGGGCTGCGCGAGACCCCGCGGCCGCTTGCGATGCGCGTCGCCTACGACGATCCGTGCCATCTCCTCCACGGCCAGCGCGTCGCCGCGGCGCCGCGGGATTTGCTGCGCGCGATCCCGGAGCTCGACCTGTTCGACCTGCCGGGCTGCCGCGACTGCTGCGGCGCGGCCGGGATCTACAACCTGACGCAGCCGGCGATGTCCGCGCGTCTGCTCGAGCGCAAGATCCAGGCGATCCGCGACACCGCGCCCGAGGCCGTCGTCAGCGGAAATCCGGGCTGTCTGCTGCAGATCGGCGCGGGTGTGCGAGCCTCGCGGCTGCCGGTCGAGGTGCTGCACCCGATCGAGCTGCTCGCGCGCGCCTACGCAGATTCGCGTCAGTCGTAGAGCAGGGCGTCCGCGGGCGCTTGCGGCAGGCGGATGCGTGGAAATGCGGCCAGCCCCAGGGATTCGACGCCGCCCTGCAGCACGAGATCGACCGGAAGGATGCTCTCGCGCGCGTTCACGAAGCCGTGTTTCTCGTGCGTGCTCCGGTAGACGGCTTCGGAGCGCGCGGACGGGCGAAGATCCGGCGCATCGACCGTCCCGAGGCGCGCGGACGCGAGGAACGCGTCCCGAGCCGCGTCGCTGCTCGGGGATTCGCGAGGATCGCGTGTCAGGCTCGCGTAGCTGATCTGCTCCAGACGCGCCGCGAAACGCGCGAAGTCGTCGGCCGGGATCTGGGCCAGAGCCGGCTCGCGATCCTCGAGCGAGATCTCGATGGCGCTCCGGCCGACCAGCACGACGCCCGCCGCGGCGATCTCGCCGTTTCGCGTCGCGCCGTCGAGAAGCTCGGGATTCAGCCCGAGCATTCCCGGAGCCCAGAGCTCCGGGTGCTCGACCAGGAATCCGTGGGTGAGCCTGATTCGCTGCGGGGTGACGGCGCGCTTCTCTGCGATGAAGCGCTCCCGCGCGCGCGCTCCAGACTCCGTGTCCGGGTACTCGCGCGCGATCGCGACGAGCAGGGCGAGCTTCATGTCGATGCGCTTCTCCCGCTCGACACCGGAGAGCATCTGCTCGGCGATCTTCTCGCGATGGCTCGCGATCCGCTCCGGATCAGGATCGGCGAGCGCCTGCTCGTGTCGCAGCGCTGCGCCGAACTGTCCCCGCGCCGCGTAGCGGGAGGCGAGATCTCGGTCGATCTCCGGGGCGTGCTGCCCGTGTGGACGCCGCACGGTGTAGCGCTCGCCCGCGATCAACACGCCCTGCCCGAAGCGCGCGCTCGCGGTCGGGTACTGGATCAGCCGCAATGGGAAGGTGACGAGTGAGATCGCGGTGCCGGGCAGATCGAGCAGGTACTCGAGCGGCCGCGGCAGATCGCGGTGCCGCGGCCCGTTCGCATGCGGGCCGAGCGCGAGCCAGGCGAGCCGCGCGCGACGGTCGGCCGTCGCCGCGGCGCGGTAGACGGCGTACGGGTTCTGGTCCGGATCCGTGAGGATCGCGACGGCCTGTCGCGACACGGAGTCACCCTTGGGGGCGAGCTTCGGGACCTCGCCAAGCGTCGCGAAGAAGCCGTCCTCGTCGCCGCGCGCGAGCGGGCCGAAGCTGGACAGGAACGCGAGCTCGCCGCCGATATGCGGCGGCGCGCCGTCCGCTCGCCAGCCTGCCGCGCGGGCGGCAAGAGGCTCCGCCGCAGCCACGAGCGCCTCGCGCGCGAGTTCGAGATACGCGTCGCGCGAGCTCGTTTCCAGGCTCGGCGGCGCGAGCTCGTGCATCTGGAGCGAGCTGCGCACCTGCGCGTCGCGGCTCGCGAGACCTGCGCTGGAACGCTCGAAGAGCTTCGCAGCGGGCTCGCTCTCGGGCCGGCTCGCGAGCGCTCGCCCCGCCAGGATCCGCGCGCGCTCGAGCTCGCGCGCTTCCAGCGCCTCCTCCGCGCCCGCGAGCGCGCGCTCGTAGCGCTCGGCTTCGAGCTTCGCGCGGTAGCGCTGCGCGCGCGCGGCGATCTCGCGAGCGCGCGGATCGTCCGGATGGCGCGCCAGCCAATCGTCCCATGCGCGCAGCGCTCGCCGCTCGCGAACGCTCGCTCGAGGCAACTTGTGCGCCGTGAGAAGCGTCGCGAGCAGCGTCCGAGTCGCGTCGATCGGATTCAGCAGGCCGGTGAGCAGGAGCTTCGACGCCGGCTCGACGATCCGGTTCACGAGCGCGCCCGCCCTGAAGCGCCGGTCCGCGGCGAGATCCGCGTTCGCGCTCTCGAGCGGGTCGCTCGCGATCACCCGCTCCAGGCGAAGCCGGATTGCGGGATCCAGATCGTCGCGCGCGAGCAGAGTGCGTGAATGCGCCGGGAAGGTGTCGCTGCCGTCGCAGGCGGCCACGACCTCCGCCGCGTTGTCGACCAGACCCGAGGGTGCTTCGGCTCGCTGTTTTCGCAGCTTCTCCTCGCGCTCGAGCGCTGCGCTTCGCGACAGCGCCTGGTCGGTTCGGCCAGCGAGCGCAGCGGCAGCGACACGCACGGCAATGCGTTCGGCGTCGTCGGGAAGCGGCGATCGCGCCGGGCGCGCGTCCCGACGCGGCTGCAGCTCTGCGGGTGTCGGCGCGCGCGTGCACGCGCACGCGCAGACCGCGAGCACCAAGGTGAAGGCGAGCCTAGCGCGGGACACGTTCCTCGTGCACCTGCATGGTGAAGCCGAGGAAGGCCTCGAGCTTGTGCGCGCCCTCCAGCTTCTCGACGCTGCCGTCCTGCTGCGCGACGACCTCGTAGACGCGCGTCGCACCGTGTGCGTACTCGTCGAAGGTGGTCGCGTCGAAGCCGAGCGACGGCGGCGGAAACCGCTGCGCGTACCTGCGCGAGAATGCCGCGTACAGATCGCCGAGCGCGAGCAGGTGGCGGTTGTGGTACTTGCTCTCGCCGTGGACCCGCACCAGCGCTTGAGCGCTCTGCAGCGCGGCGGCCTCGTAGCGCGGGTCGAGCGCCGCGTGTGCAGCGAGCGTCGCGGCCTCGTCGACGTCGACGCGCTCGAGCTCCTCGTCGACGACGTGGCGCCAGTGCGTGGTCGCGACCTCCGAGCGCAGCGCGCCGAGCACCTCGCGCTGCGTCGCCCGGGCGTCGGCGGCCTGCTCGGGCGTCGCCTCGGGTGAGGGTGCCAGCATCCGAGCGTCCTCGAGCCGCGCGTTCACGTCCCGCCCCGCGCGCGCGGCATCGGCCAGCTCCGAGCCGAGATCGGTGACGCGCGCGTAGTGGCGCCGCGCCAGGTCGTACTCGCCGATGCGCTCGAGCGCGCGCGCCTTGGTGAACCAGACCACGTCGGTCGCGTAGCCCGAGGCCAGCTTCTCGGGATGCGCGGTCTCCAGCGACTCGAGCCGTTCGAACGAGACGCGGAAGACGTTCTTCCCGGTGAAGTCGCGCGCCGGCGCAAAGCGGTACGTGTCGTCGTCGACGTGCAGCCTCACGACCGCGACCACTTCGAGCAGATCCTGCGTCGGCGCCAGCGCAGCCGGCGGCTCGGTGCTCGCGCATGCGCTCGCGAGCGCGGCGCAGGCGAGCGTCCGGGCCGCGAGCCCCGCTCGCGCGCGGGTCAAGGTCGTGCTTTCCGCCGCGCCGCGATCAGGTTCAGCATCTTCTCCGTCGCGATCACGGCAGCCGCCAGCTGATCCGGATCGACCCCGATCGTGCTGAACGGCTGCGCGCGCGCGCTCGTCTGCCAGCTGATCAGCGTCTCGACCAACGCCCCCGTCTTTCCGCCGGGCGGGATCCGAACCTTGTAGTCGACCAGCTGCGGCAGCTTCAGGTCGAAGCCGCGCACGGCCTTGGCGAGCGCCTTCATGAAGGAGTCGTAGCCGCCGTCTCCGGAGGCGGAGGCCGTCACGAGCTTGCCGCGATAGCGCAGCGAGACCGAGGCCCGCGGCTCGCCGTCGCTCTCGGAGTGGAACTCGTAGCGCTCGATCCGAACCAGGGATTCGCCGGGAGTCTTCAGCACGTCCGCGATGATCAGCGGCAGGTCCTCTGGCGTGACGATGTGCTTCTTGTCGCCGAGCTCGACGATCCGGCGCAGCACCAGGTCGCGCTTCTCCGCCGGCAGCTTGATGCCGAGCGCCTTCAGGTTCTGGTCGATCGAGGCCTTGCCCGCCATCTTCCCCAACGCGTAGCGGCGTCGGCGACCGAAGCGCCCGGGCGAGAGCCGCGTCAGGTAGAGCTCGGCCTTGGCATCGCCGTCCGCGTGGATTCCGGCGGTCTGCGTGAACACGTCGCGACCGACGACCGGCGTGTTGTCGGCGATCGCCTTGCCGGAGAGCGTCGCGACGATCTCGGAGACGGCGACGAGCCTGCGCTCGTCCACGCCGGTGCGGAACGGCGTCAGGTCGTGCAGCGCGGCGACGACCTCCGCGAGCCGCGTGTTGCCCGCGCGCTCGCCCATTCCATTCACGCTGGTGTGCACGCCTCGCGCACCGGCGGAGACCGCTGCGATGCAGTTCGCGGCGGCGAGTCCGTAGTCGCCGTGTCCGTGGAACTCGAAGTGGATCTCGGGCCAGGTCCGCGTCATCAGGCCCACGTAGCGAGTGACGTCGTCCGGAGTCATCACACCGAGCGTGTCGGGCAGATAGACGCGTCGCACACCCAGGCCCGTCAGGTTCTGCACGTGGCCGAAGACGTAGTCGAAGCTGTCGCGAACGCCCTGCGACCAGTCCTCCAGGTAGACGTTCACGACGAGCTTTCTCGAGCGCGCGTAGCGGATCGTCTCGGCGATCTCCTTGAAGTGCAGCTCCGGCGTCTTGCGGAGCTGTCCCTCGCAGTGGCGGCGCGAGCCCTTCGTGAGCAGGTTCACCGCGCCGCCGCCGTGGGCGACGATCCAGTCGACCGACCGGCGCCCGTCGACCAGTCCGAGGATCTCGCTGCGCTCCGCACAGCCGTTCTTGCGCGCCCAGGCGGAGATCCGCTTCACCGCCTCGACCTCGCCCTCCGAGACGAAGACCTGCGCGATCTCGATCCGATCGACGCGAACCGAGTCGAGTAGAAGCCTCGCGAGCTCGAGCTTCTCCGAGGGAGCGTACGCGACGCCCGGCGTCTGCTCGCCGTCGCGAAGCGTCGTGTCCATGATCTGGATCAGCGGGGGGGGCATTCCGCTAGGCTAACGCAACCCCGGCTAGATCGGCTCGGGCTCGGCTTCCTTCTTGGCACGCTCGTCGTGCGCCTTCTTGGCGGCCAGCAACGCGGGCATGACCCGGTCGAGGTCGTCCTGCCTCCAGAGGTGGTCGGTCGAGAAATCGCGGATCAGCGCCGGCTGCTGCATGATCGCGAGCTGGCCGCGCATCACGTGGATGATCTGGCCGGTGAACTCCTGCGCCGCCTCCGAGCAGAGCCAGCTCACGACCGGCGCGATCTGCTGCGGGCCGGTCAGCGGGTTCTCGAGGTCCACCTGTGCGCCGCGGCCCTCCATGAGCGGGATCGTCATGCGCGTCGCGGCGCCGGGCGAGATCGTGTTCACCGTGCAGCCGTACTTCGCAAGCTCCAGCGCAAGCACCCTCGCGAAGCCGGCGATGCCCGACTTCGCCGCGCCGTAGTTCGACTGTCCGAAGTTCCCGAACAGCCCCGAGACCGACGAGAAGTTGATGATCCGGCAGCCGCGCCGGTTCGTCTCGCGGATGTAGCGTGCGAACGGCTGCGTGCAGCAGAAGTGGCCCTTCAGGTGGACGGCGATGACCGCGTCCCAGTCGCTCTCGTCCATGTTGAAGATCGTCTTGTCGCGCAGGATCCCGGCGTTGTTCACCAGGATGTCGCAGGCGCCGAACGCGGAGATCGCGGTCTGGAAGATCGACAGCCCCCCTGCCATGGTCGCGACCGAGTCGTAGTTCGCCACGGCCTTGCCACCGAGCTTCGCGATCTCGGCCACCACGTCGTCGGCGACCTTCCCGGAGCCGCTGCCGTCCGCGTTGCCGCCCAGGTCGTTCACGACCACCTTCGCGCCGTTGCGCGCGAAATCGAGCGCGATCTCCCGGCCGATGCCGCGGCCCGCGCCGGTCACGATCGCCACCTTTCCGTCCAGAACGCCCATCGCCAAGCCCTCCATGATTCCGGGCCCATTCTACGTCAGGACGGCTCCGCCTTGCGCTGGCCGCGGCGCTTGCGCAGCTCCTTGCGCTGCTCCGGCGTGAGCTCCCGCCAGCGCTCTCGCAGCTGATCGCGTTTCTCGGGCGGAAGCTCGCGCCAGCGCTTGTAGCGCTCGCGCGCCGCCTTCCTCTGGTCCGGAGAGAGCTTCTGCCAGCGCTCCAGGTTCTTGCGCACCCGGGCCTGCTCCTTCGGCGGGAGCTTCTCGAACTTCTGGTAGCGCTCGCGAACCTTCTCGCGCTGCTTCGGCGAGAGCTTCTTCCAGCGCTCCCGCGCAGAGCGATCCGGCGACTTCTCGTCGGCGCGCGCGGGCCATGCGCCGCCCGCGAGGGCGAATGCGCAGGCGCGCAGGAAGCCGCGCCGACTGACGGCGCTTCTGCCCGCCGCGGGGCCGACCGCGCACGGGGTCATCCCTGGTCCCCCTCGAGCGCGAGGAGAACGTCGACCATCTCGATCAGCTCGAGATCGGGATCCTCGAGCAGCTCGAGGTCCCGCGTGCTCGAGACGATCGGCAGGTCGGTCTCGGGCGGGGTGCGTCCGCGCAGAGCCAGAACCACGGCCGCGGTCACGGCCGCGGCCCCGCCGAGTGCGAGCGCCAGCCGCCGCGTCAGCAAGCGCGCGACCCCGACGCGCGGAGGCTCCTGCTCGCGCGCGATCCGCGCCCAGAAGCGAGCCTCGAAGCTCGCCGGCGGCTCGATCGCCGGCAGCGAGCCGAGCGCGCGCGACAGCTCGCGCTCCGTCGATAGCGCCGCCCGGCAGACCGCACAGCCCTCGAGGTGCGCCTCGAGCTCGCGGCGCTCGGTCGCCTCGAGCTCTTCGTCCTGGTACGCGACCAGCTGCGCGCGGCGCTCCGAGCAGGTCATGGTGAGGTCTCGCTTCCCAGCTCCGCGAGCAGAGTCTCGCGGGCGCGGTGGATCAGGCTCTTGACGCTCGGAACGGTGGTTTCCAGGGCCAGCGCGATCTCGCTGTAGTCGAGCCCCTGCTCGCTGCGCAGCAAGAGGGCCGCGCGCTGCCGCTCCGGCAGCTTCGCCAGCGCCCGCTCGATCTGCTGCCGTTTGCGGTCGGCCTCGAGTCGATCGTCCACGCCGGGCGCCGGGTCGACCTGGCCGGCCAGGTCGAGATCGGTCGCGGGCCTTTCGTGGCGCCGGTGCGCCCGAGAGAGCTCGTTCAGCGCCAGGTTGTGCGCGATCCCGAAGATCCAGGTGGAGAACCGCGCACTGGCCTGGTAGCGATCCGCGGCGTTGTAGATGCGCACGAACACGTCCTGCGTCAGCTCCTCGGCGCGGGCACGGTCCCGAACCAGCCTCGTGAGGAAGGTCAGTATGCGCGGGGTGTAGCGGCTGAAGAGGGCCTCAAACGCGCGCCGGTCGCCGTCCCGAAAGGCCAGCATGAGCCGGGCGTCATCGTCGACCATCCGCCGCCGCGCACCCCCGAACGACCTTCAGCCCGTGGAACCCGCCGAACCTGCTCGGGTTGCGCGGCCGGGGTGCGGGTCGCGCGCTCGCCGACCGGCAGGGGCAGGGCGAAGTCGGGCGAGCCTTCAGGCTCAGCCCGAGATCGCAGGCTTGATGAACTGGACCCAGGTCGCGATCAGCAGGCCGACCGTGGACAGGCCCAGGAACGTCATCGTGATCGCCATCATTCCCCAGCAGATCATCGAGCCGAGCCGATCCTTGGTGCCCTGCGGGAGGACCATCTCGACGAGGACCGAGCCGGCGATCATGCCGAGCATGACGAGGACGATGAACTTCACAGGCGTCTCCTGGCTGAAAGGCCGGACAAGTAGACCACAGGCGGCCGCGCAGGGTCAAAGCCCGTCGCGAGTCGACCGGACGAAGCGCTCGACCTCGCGCACGAACGCCTCGGGCTGATCCAGGTTCAGCACGTGGCCGGCGCCGGGAATCTCGACGCGGACGGCCCTCGGCAGCTTGGCGGCCATGACGTGAGACGCGCGCTGGAAGTTCGCGTCGTGCTCGCCGACCAGGACGAGCGCGGGCAGGTCGATCTCGTGCAGCACGTCGACCAGGTTCGGCACCGGCCCGGCCACCCCGCGCGCGAAGCGCTGCAGCCCCGGGACGCCCGCGCGCAGGATTCCCCTCCGCGCCTCCGCCGCCTGCGCCGTCTCGGGGTGGAGCCCGAGCAGCTCGGCCTGCGCGCGCGAGCCCTCCAGGTACTTCTCGAGCCCGACCTCGCCCATCTTCGCCGCGGCGCGCTCGAGCATCGACTCCCACTGCGCGAGCGCCTCGGGGTTCTTGAACCCGGGCCCGGTGTTGAAGAGCAGGAGCGCCCTCACGCGTTCGCGGTGCGCGCGCGCGTAGGAGAGCGAGACGATCCCTCCCACCGAGAGCCCGCCGATGAATGCGGGCTCGCCGCCGGCCGCCGCGTCGTGCACGCAGCGCAGGTCCTCGACGACCTGCGAGAGCGTGTAGCGCTCCGCCGGCTCCGGAGCGTCGGAGAGACCGTGACCGCGGTAGTCCCAGGTCACCACGCGCGCGAACCGGGCCAGCGCGTCCACTTGCCCGGCCCAGTGCAGGTGGGTCGAGAACGAGGCGTTCGAGAGCAGCAGCGGCGGTCCCGAGCCCTGCGCCTGCCAGAAGATCTTCGCGCCGTCGCTCGCCTCGGCGAAGGGCATGCCTAGGCCTGCTCCATCCTGGCTCGGAGCGCGCGCGTCATCTGCTGCAGCTGCTCCTTCATCGGCGCCTTGATCGTGAATTCGGGAACCAGCGCCCGCGTGCTGCCGTCCATCGCGATCACCACGCGCGTCGTCTCGGGATTCACGGCGGCCAGCGAGATGTTCCCCTCGAGCGAGCGCCAGATCTTGCCGTCGCAGATCTTCTCGAAGCGCATGCCTCCGCCGGGACGGCTCTTGAACTTGAAGCGCACGGTCGTCTCGGCGCCAAGCGCGGACACGCGCGTGCGCGTCTCCCGCACGCCGCCGGCGTTCGAGACGATCTCCGTGTCGGGAAACAGCGAGGTGATCGTCGCGTCGCTCTCGAGGACGCTTGCGCAGGCCGCGACCGGTCGGCGCACGACGAACTCGTTCTCGAACTTCATCCGCGGTCTCCTTCGCCCCCGACCCCGCAGCATACCCGACGCGGGATTTGGACCGGAATCGCCGGCGGGATAGGTTCTTCGCGGTGACCCCCCCCGAGCCCGGCTCCTTCTCCGACCTGCCGCCCTGGCGCGTCGAGCCCGAGCGGATGCCATGGCGCAGTGGAGTCGAGGGGCTTCGCGCAGAGACGCTGTCGCGCCTGCCGGGGATGCTGCGCCGGAGCCGGCTGCCGCCGCTGGGTCGATTCCTGGGCGCGGGCTGGAAGCTCGGCGGCGCGCTCGCCCTCTGGTCGCTCGACGAGCGGCGAACCGGCGGGGCGCACTCCCGGGCCGGCCTCTCGCGGCGGCTGCGGCGCGCGTTCGAGACGCTCGGACCCGCGTACATCAAGCTCGGACAGATCGTCTCGTCCGGACGCGGGCTCTTCCCGGAGGAGCTCGTGGCGGAGTTCCGCTCGCTGCGCGACAAGGTGCCGCCGGAGCCGTTCGAGGCGGTCCGCCGCGTGGTCGAGGCCGAGCTCGGCCGTCCGCTCGGCGACGTCTTCGAGAGCTTCGACACGAGCTGTCTCGCATCGGCGTCGATTGCGCAGGTGCACGCGGCGCGGCTCCGCACCGGCGAGTCGGTCGTGGTGAAGGTGCAGCGCGGGTCGGTCGAACGGCTGGTGGCGAAGGACATCCGCGCGATGGCCTGGATCGCGCCGTTCCTGGTCGGCCGGATTCCGGTCGCCGCGCTCGCGAACCCTCCGGCGCTCGTCGAGCTCTTCGCCGAGACGATCTCCGAGGAGCTCGACTTCCGGCTCGAGGCGGAGAACATGCTCGACGTCGCGCGCGTGCTCCGCGACGCGGGCTCGTCGGTCGTGATCGTGCCGCGCCCGCACCCCGAGCTCGTGACGCGCCGCGTTCTGGTGATGGAGCGCTTCGAGGGCTTCGGCTACGAGGAAGCGCCCGAGATGCGCGCGGCGGGAATCGACACCGCGGCGGTGCTGCGGTCGCTCCTGATCTCGTTCCTCGAGGGCGCGATGATCTACGGCGTATTCCACGGCGATCTGCACGGCGGCAATCTCTTCGTGATGCGCGACGGACGCGTGGCGCTGCTCGATTTCGGCATGACCGGTCGCATGGACGAGAAGCAGCGACTGGCCTTCCTGCGCATGATGGTGACCGGGGCGATCAACGACCGTCGCGGGCAGCTCGAGGCCTTCCGCGATCTCGGCGCGCTGCCCGAGGACGTCGACGTCTCGGCGCTGATCGGCGTGCTGAAGCTCGATCAGGCGCCCCGGGATCCGACCGAGATGTCGGGCGAGGAGCTGGTCTCCGAGATCCAGGGAGTTCTGAAGGGCCTGCTCGCCCACGGCGCGCGCCTGCCCAAGCACCTGATGCTGTACGTGAAGAACATGATCTTCCTCGACGGCGCGATCGCGCAGCTCGCGCCCGACCTGAACCTGTTCGCCGAGGTGACGCGGATCTGGGGGCACTTCGCGAGCCAGCACGGCGAGCGGATCGCGCGCGACCTCGGCTTCGATCCCGGCAAGGTCGGCCTGGACCTCGACGGAATGAAGGCGACGCTGGGAATCTCGGCCGAGGTCGAGTCGCTCACGCACCGCGAGCTGATCGCGCGGCGCCAGAAGGTGCGCGAACGGCTGGAAGAGGTCGGCGCCGCGCCGCGCCTTTCTTAGTTTCCTCCGCCTTCGCTGCGCTGCGCTACGATGCGCAGGTGGTGGTGCGCATCCTTCTCGCGCTGCTCGTGCTTCCGTCCTTCGGGTCCGCGAGCGCGAGCGCCGCTCCGCCGGACGATCTCTTCGAGCTGCAGAGGCTCGAGCCACGCGACGGGCGCACCGTCGCGGCCGAGCTCGGCGACTTCGATGGCGACGGAAGATCCGATCTGCTGCAGGTCGTCTTCGCCGGAGTTCCGCCGCACGAGACGCGCCGTCTCCGGCTCTGGCGTCAAGGTGAGGATGGGCGGCTCTCGTCGGAGCCCAGCTACGAAATTCCGGTGCCGGAACACAGCGCTGCGTACGACGTCGGTGACGTGCTGGAGCTGCCGGGGAGCGAGCTCGTGCTGCTGCGCCCGAACGGACTCACGATCCTGTCGTTCTCGGATCCGTCGCTGCCGAGCCGCGATCTCGAAGTCGACGGCTCGACCTTGGTGCCGAGCGAGGACGAGCGGGGTCTCGATCGCCTGCGCTTGATCTACCGCGATTTCGGCCCGGAGCCCCGGCTGCTGGTGCCGATGCTCGCGGAGACGATCTTCCTCGCGCCAAGCGGCGAGCGGCGTGCCCGGCTCGATGCGGGCGCGCGCGCGAACTACTTCCTGCCGCCGCGACCCGGGCCGCTGCTGGTCGACAGCGACATCCAGCTGCTGCTCGACGTGCCGCGAATCTCGGTGGGCGACGTGGACGGCGACGGACGGGCCGACGTCGTGAGCTTGGGCCGCCACCGGATCCGAGTCTTCCTCCAGCGCGAGGACGGAAACTTCGTCCACGCGCCCGATCGCGAGTACAAGCTCGCGTTGATCTCGGAGCAGGATCACATTCGCGGCTCCGGCGCGGTTCGCGGCGACGCGCGCGACGTCTCGGGCGACGGAAAGCTCGACCTGATGGTCTCGCACATGGAGGGCGGGCTCACCGACGCGAAGTCCGAGACGCGCATCTACCTGAACCGCGGCGGTGTATGGAATCTGGAGGCGCCCGATTTCGTCGCGGACGGCGGCGCCGGCTGGGGCGCGGATCAGCTGGTGGACATCGACCGGGACGGCCGGCCCGAGCTCCTGCACGTCGCGATCCCGTTCAGCGTGCTCGAGCTGGTCGAGGCGCTCGTCACGCGCTCGATCGACGCGCAGATCCGCGTCTACCGGTCCGACGCCGCCGGTGCGTTCGCGAAGACGCCCTGGTTCTCGCGCAAGCTCGAGGTCGCGATCAGCTTCGACACGGGGCGGCCGAAGGGCTTCGTTCCGAACGGCAACTTCGACTTGAACGGCGACGGGTTCGACGACCTGCTCACACCAGGCGACGGCGATCGCGTCGAGGTCTGGCTGGGCGGCCCGGAAGGCATCTCCACGGATCTGGCCGGGGGCCAGCCGATTCCCACCAGCGGGCGCGTGCGCGGCGGCGACTGGAACGGCGACGGGCTCGCGGATCTGCTCTTCTACGACCCGAGAAAGCCGGCGACGCCGGTCGTGATCGCGACCAACCGGGGTCTGCTTCCCGGCACGCTTCCGCACATCAGCTCGGAGCACCCGGCGCAGACCGGGCGCTAGTGCCTAGCGGATCTCGATCCAGTACGGCGGCAGGTACGCGAGCGCCCCGTCGACCGGCAGCCAGTCGAGCGCGAGCGCGAACGGCAGCTCCGCGGGGAGCAGCGCGCGCAGCAGCGAATTTCGCGCTTCGCCGCGGATCAGCTCGCGAACCTGCTCCGCGGTGCTGCGCGGCGCGGGCAGGATCAGCCGCGCCGGATCTGGCTCGCTCTCGATCCCGGCCTCCTTGCGCGCGCGCTCGATCGCGGCTCGCAGACCGCCGACCTCGTCGACGAGCTTGCGCGCGCAGGCGTCGCTTCCGAGCCC
>Ga0194127_10000782_pt1 | contig 49554 bp, 50 predicted proteins | sample TA2KigC100mmetaG_FD_148624 | JGI IMG/M metagenome (GOLD analysis project Ga0194127, IMG submission 148624) | Freshwater microbial communities from Lake Tanganyika, Tanzania - TA2015036 Kigoma Deep Cast 100m | ecosystem: Environmental > Aquatic > Freshwater > Lake | place: Tanzania: Lake...
GTCTCAAGGACTTCCGGCGGATCGCCACCCGTTACGACAAACGCGCCGACGTCTTCCTCTCCGGCGTGTTCTTGGCCGCCGCCGTAGTATGGTGGGCCAATTGAGTCCGGACCCTAATCCATAAACTCCTCGGGCGAGCGCGGGACGAAGAAGCCGCGATCGCCGAGTTCGCTGTTGAAGGCGAGGGTCGAAAGATCGGTCATGCGCATCGGATACAGGATGCCGTCCAGATGATCGATCTCATGCTGCAAGAGCATGGCGTGAAAGCCCGTCGCGTCGATGGTCAGGTCCGAGCCATCCGTCTGCTTCGCGCTAACGCGAACCTTGGTAAAGCGCGGCACTTGGCCGTGCAGAGCGGGAACCGACAGGCAACGTTCCCAGATCGGCTTTTTCTCTTCGGTGCGCGGCGTGACCACCGGATTGACCAGTGTTCGCCAGGGGATCGGCTTCATCGCGGCGCCGGGCGGAATCTGGTGCGGCGCGACCCGATAGACGACGACCCGCTTGGACACATGCACCTGCGGCGCGGCGAGGCCGTTGGCGCCGATGTCCTCGAGCGTTTCGCGCATGTCGTCGGCGAGTTTCCGGATCTCGGGGTCGGTCGGGTCGGCGACCGGCTCCGCCGCGCGCCTGAGAATCGGGTGGCCCATGAGGGCAATCTTCAAGACGGCCATGCGCGTCCCTCCCACCGGCGGGAGGGTGCATAAATAAACGAGTCGTGTCCAGGATTCGAGGGCGCCCCTTCGGCTGTCTCACGGGCGTAAGCCAGCCGAAGCTCGAAGAGCGAAGGCTGGCGTCCCCAAGGGGATTCGAACCCCTGTTACCGCCGTGAAAGGGCGGTGTCCTAGGCCTCTAGACGATGGGGACTTGGATAAGCGCCGGACCGCGCCCCTCCTATACGGATGGGGGCTCGAAATCAAGCGCGGGAAATCACGGAAAGCGAAACGCTTTTTTCTTGAGCAGCGCCTCGACCTCGGCCTGGGACAGGCCCTTGGCTTCCTCGGTAATCGAGGAGGCGGCCGGCTCGGGAGCGCCGGGCGGCAGCGAAGGCGGCGGCAGATTTTCCCCCGGTTTCACGACGCGCGTCACGTTGGTGATCGGCTGCACGGCGATGGTATCGGCCTGCTTCTTGCGCCGCTCGGGCCCCTTGTAGCTGGCAAGCTTCTGGCGGCGGCGGTCGGGGCCGAAATAGCTCTTGGTCTTGATGAAATTGCGCTGGCGCTCGATGATCGAGGTGATGCGCGCATAAAGCTTCATGGGCGAAATCGGCTTGGCGAGAAACTCGTTCACGCCCGCCTCGCGCGCTTCCACCACCCGGTGCATTTCGGTGTGGCCGGTCAGCATGATCACCGGAACGTAGGGGTTCGGGCTGTCCTTGCCGGTGCGCACCAGGCGCACGAAATCGAGCCCGTCGAGCGGCTGCATCACCCAGTCGCAAATGATGATGTCGGCGGGGAAATGCTTGAGCGCCTTGAACGCGTCGGCGCCGTCGGCGGCTTCGACCACGTTGCGCACCCCGAACGCGTTGAGAATCGACTTGACCAGCAAGCACATGTGCTTGTTGTCGTCGACGATCAAAAAGTTCAGGCGCTCGATGTTGTATTCGGCGGCCAATTGCGACGTCCCCGATCGGGTCGACCCGACCCTGTTGTTGTCAAAATAGAACTAATCGTAAGGAATAAAAATTGGGGAATTCCCCGGCCCCCAGCCGGCGAACGCCTCGTTGGCGGTGGCTGGTATATCAAAAATCAATCCCTGGCTATAGTCGGATTTCCAAACCTGAATCGTTAAGAGTTGTTTTCAATATCGGTTGCTAGCGCGATCAAGCCCGCCCCGAGCTTTTTTCCCGCGGTGGCGGCGTACGCAGGGGCAGAACCTTGGCGTCCGGCTTGGCGGCGTCGATCGTGGGCGTTTCCGGATCCGCCGGGCCGTCTCCCTGCACGATACGAATTAGATCGGCAAGGGATTTTGCGTTCAATTTGCTCATCACCCGGGCGCGGTGGACCTCGACCGTCTTCTCGCTGATGCCGAGATGCCGGGCGACCGCCTTGTTGATCTCCCCGCGGCAAATTCGTTGCAGAACCTGCCGCTCGCGGGGGGTTAGCGCGGCGAGCAACCGCTCCGTCTTGGCCCGGTTGGCGCGCGAGCCATGCTCGGCCAGACTCAAATCGACGGCGTGGCGCACTACCTCCAGAACCCGCGCGGCGGTTACCGGTTTTTCGAAAAAGTCGAGCGCGCCTTCCTTCATGGCCTTGACCGCCAATTCGACGTCGGCGTGCCCGGTCACCATCACCACCGGGAGGGCCGAGTTGCGTTTTTTCAATTCGCGCAGGCAGTCGAGGCCGTTCATGCCGGGCATACGCATGTCCAGCAGAACGCACCCGGGACAACCGTCTCGGTGGCCGGCGAGGAAAACTTCCGCCGAATGGTGAACCGCCGTGCGCCACCCGCCCGCCTCGACGATGGCGACCAGCACCTTGCAGATGAGCGGGTCGTCGTCGACGATATGAATGAGCGGAAGCGAAGGCGTTTCGGGTCCCGATGGAGACTCGCTGTTATCGGAGGGGGCGTTTCCTCGGGCCATGTGGGATAGGGTACGAGAAGCCAGTGGATAACCCGGGTAAACCTTGTTTAGGGAGCGTTTTTCCGGTTTCTTCACCGTCTCTGCTCCCATATATCGTATCGATCATATCCTTCGTGAAAACCTTCGTATAGGGGTTTTTCCCTTACATCCCTCCCCCCCCCCCTTCTTTTTCCCCCGCGTTATCAAAGGACCCCCATGCCAGCCGGAAAAGTTCTGATCGCCCAAGGCGGCGGCCCCACCGCCGTCATCAACCAATCCCTGGTCGGCGCCGTTCTCGAGGCCCGCACGCAATCGGAAGTCGCGCGCGTCTACGGCGCGCGCCACGGCGTGCGCGGCATCGTCAACGAGGACTTCCTCGACCTGACCCAGGAATCGAACGAAAACCTGGAGCGGGTCGCCGATACCCCCTGCTCGGCGCTCGGGTCGACCCGTGACAAGCCGGACCTGAAATACTGCCGGGACATTTTCAAGGTGCTGAAAGCGCACGGCATCGGCACTTTTTTCTACATCGGCGGCAACGATTCCTCGGACACGCTGCGCATCCTGAGCGAGGAAGCGCGCAAGGAGCGCCATCCGCTCCGCTGCGTCCACATCCCCAAGACCATCGACAACGACCTGATGGTCAACGACCACACGCCCGGATTCCCGTCGGCGGCGCGTTTCGTCGCCTCGGCCTTCGCCGGCGCGGATCTCGACAACCGCGCGCTGCCCGGGGTCTATGTCGCGGTGGTGATGGGCCGCCACGCCGGCTTCCTGACCGCGGCGGCCGCGCTCGCGCGGCGCTATCCGGACGACGGGCCGCACCTGATTTACCTGCCCGAGCGCGACTTCGCGATGAAGTCGTTCCTCGCCGACGTGAAGCGCGTTTACGACAAATTCGGGCGCTGCGTCGTCGCCGTGTCCGAGGGCGTCCACGACAAATCGGGCACGCCGATCGCGGTCCAGCTCGCCAAAATCGTGGAAAAGGACGCGCACGGCAACGTGCAGCTGTCGGGGACCGGCGCGCTCGCCGACCTGCTCACCGACGCGATCAAGAACCAAACCGGCATCAAGCGGGTGCGCGGCGACACGTTTGGCTACCTGCCCCGCTCGTTCCTCGGCTGTGTTTCCGAAACCGACCGGCGCGAAGCGCGCGAGGTCGGCATCAAGGCCGCCCAATACGCCCGCTTCGCCGGAACGGACGGCACCGTCACCATCCACCGGGTCGGCGATTACGTGGTCGATTATAAGCTGTCGCCGCTCAAGGACGTCGCCGGCAAGACCAAGGTCATGGCCGACGACTTCATCGCCAAGTCGGGCCACGACGTGACCGAGGCGTTTCTCGCCTACGCCCGGCCGCTGGTCGGCCCGCTGCCGGTGGCACAACGGCTCAGCCCCGAGAACGCGGTCGCCAGGATTCTCGGCAAGGGCAAGAAGAAATAATCCCGCCTACGGGAGCGCCGCGTCCTCGACCACCAACTGGACGCCGGCGGCGCCGTTCCAGGTGTCGAGGCGGAGCTTGCCGGCGAGGTGCAGCACGCCCCCCTGGGCGGCGAGCAGGGCCCGGCCGAGGTCGGTATCGAGGCAGCGAAACGCGATCGCCTTCAACGGCCGGCCGGGACCGTCGGGCGAAATGGCCAGGCGCACGTGCGCGTCCCCGGCGGGCGCGGCGAAGCCGATGCGCGCGGCCGGCAGCGCGAAACGCGGCTCGGGATTGCCCGAGCCGAACGGCCCGACGCGGGCGAGCGCTTCGGCCAGTTCCGCCGTCGCGCCGTCGGGCCGGAGCGATCCGTCGAAGGACAACGTCGGCACGATCCGCGCTTCGCGCACCCGGGCGGCGATGCGTTCCTCCAGGAACGCGCGCAAGGCGGGCAATTGGTCGCGCGTGGCCGTGAAGCCGGCGGCCATGGCGTGCCCGCCGCCCTTCAGCAGCAGGCCCGCCTGGCGCGCGGCGATCACGCAGGCGCCGAGATCGACGCCCGCGACCGAGCGGCCCGAACCGGTGCCGGTTTCGCCCGCGAGCGCGACCACGCACGCGGGCACGTTGTAGCGTTCCTTGAGGCGCGCGGCGACGATGCCGACCACGCCCGGGTGCCAGCCTTCGCCCGCGGCGAAGGCGAGCGCGTGCGCGCCGCCCTCGGCCTCGATCGCGGCGATCGCGTCTTCCAGCACGCGCGCTTCGATCGCCTGGCGCTCGCGGTTGAGGGCGTCGAGCTTGCGCGCCAATTCCGCCGCCTCGGCCGCGTCGTCGGTCGCGAGGATGCGGGCGCCGAGGTCGGGCGCGCCGATCCGCCCGCCGGCGTTGACCCGGGGCCCGAGCACGAACCCGGCGTGATACGCCTCCGGCGGCTCGGCGAGACCGGCGACGTCGGCGAGAGCGGCAATCCCGGCGTTGCCCCGCCCGGCCATCACCTTGAGCCCCTGCGTCACCAGCGCGCGGTTGAGTCCCGTAAGCGGCACCACGTCGCACACGGTGCCGAGCGCGACAATGTCGAGCCATTGCAGCAGGTCGGGCTCGGGGCGCGTTTTGAACCACCCGGCGGCGCGCAGCGCGCGGGGGAGGCCGACCAGCATCAGGAACACCACGCCGACGGCGGCGAGCATCCCCTGTCCGCTCCCGTCGTCGAGGCGGTTGGGATTGACCACGGCGAAGGCCGGCGGCAAGTCGGCCTCGGCCGCGTGATGGTCGGCGACGATCACGTCGAGACCGTCGGCGCGAGCCGCCGCCAGCGCCGTATGCGCGCCGGTGCCGCAATCGACGGTGATGGCGACGCCCGCCCCTTCGCGCTTGAGCCTGGCGAGCGCGGGCGCGTTGGGGCCGTAGCCTTCCGCAATCCGGTCCGGGATGTAGATGCGGACGCGCGCGCCAACCGCCTTGAGATAGCGCGACAGCAGCGCGGTCGAGGTCGCCCCGTCCACGTCGTAGTCGCCGAAGACGGCGATGGCCTCGCCGCCCATGACCGCTGCCGCCAGCCGTTCGCAGGCGCGATCCATGTCCTTGAGGCGCGAAGGATCGGGCAGAGCCGCGCGCAACGTGGGATTGAGGAACGCCGCCACCTGGTCGAGCCCGACACCGCGTCCGGCGAGCACGCGACCGACGATTTCGGGCAGACCGAAGCGCTGGGCGAGCGCCAGCGCCGCGCGCCCGTCGGAGGCGCGCAACTGCCAGCGCCGCCCGGTGAGCGAGGCGTCGACGCCGAGGTATGCCGCCTCTCCGTTCGCCCGATTGCGCAAATCCGTCGCCGGAATCGCCGTCATCCCGGGAACCTCAGAAACACGAAGTCGAACTCCCACAAATCCTCGATCAGCCCGCGCAAATAGGCGCGCACCGTCGCCGCGTCGCCGAGGCCCTGCAATTCGCCGGCGATGGCGCCGACCGAACGCCGGCCGTCGACCAGGGATATGACGCGGCTTTGAATGGGATCGAAGTTGAGTTGCAAAATCTTGAACAGGTGACCGCCCAGACGGCAGCGCAATCCGGGTTGGCCGTCGGGGCGCGGCTCCGCGACGAAGGACGGGCGCAGTTGCGGCACCAGGGCGAACAGCTTGTCGTCCGCGAAGTCGGGCACATAGGTCGCGCGCGGACGGTCGCCGCGGCAGGCGACGAAGAAATGCTGATGCACGGCGGCGCGATAAAGCTCGCCGATGGCGAAGCGCTCGCGTTCCGGCAATCGCTCGATGCGCTCGTAGAACGGATGATCGACGAGCGGCGTGCAGCGGGGCGAGTAATGGGCGCGGTAATACCACGCCTGCAGCGCGAGGCCGGTGCGCGCGAGCGTGTCGTGGATTTCCGGCACCGTATACGCGACGTCGCGCGGATGGAGAAAGAGATCGACGGTCTCGGCCTCCGACGGATCGCCGAAATAAGCGCGCCTGAGCGTGATCGGATGGGTGGCGGGCGCGTTCTTGACCAGATCGGCGACATGGCGAAGGTCGTCGGCCGTTGCCGTTTCCGGGGTAACGCCTAAGCGCCGGAACAAGTCCTGGAACAAATACACCCCGTCGCGGCCATAGCGGCCATAGAGCATGATCAGCATCGAGCCCATCGGCCGCAGCACGCCGCGCAGCGCCCGGAAACCGGCGTCGGGATCGGGCAAATGGTGGAGCACGCCGGAACTGACGATGTAGTCGAAATCCCGGCCGAGGTCGCCCGCCTCCAGCAGGGATTTATGAAGGTGGGTGACGTTGGCGACGCCGTGCGCGCGGGCGAGCGCCTCGGAGCGCGCGATCGAGGCGGCGCTGATGTCGATCGCGACGATGCGCGCGTTGGGCAATGTCGCCCCCAGGATGGCCGCCTGATTGCTGCCGCACCCGGCGACCAGGATATCGAGGTCGTCGCGTTCCGGCAGGGTCGGCCAGTAGAGCGCGAATTCGCGCTTCGGGCAGCCGCGCGGAAATTCGCGGCCCGCCAGCACGTCGTCGGAGATGCGCGCCTCGTCGTGCGGATAGGGAAAGCGTTCGTACTGGGCGCGCACCCGCCCGGCGATCGCGGCGGCCTGGGCTTCGTCTGCGCTCATGGCGACGGATTCCGGCGGGTCAGGCGAAGGTTTCGATCCGGATCATGCGCGGCGGCTCGACGATGCCGTCGTGCCTGGCGATCTCGGCGAGCGCCTGTTGCAGCGCGGCCTCGGTCGCCTCGTGCAGCGTCATCACCACCGGCACCACCGCGCCCGGGGCGCGGCCGCGCTGCAATACCGATTCCATCGAAATCTCGTGGTCGCGCAACGAGGCGGCGACGGCGGCAAAAATGCCGGGCCGGTCCACCACCATCAGCCGCACGTAGCAGGGACCCTTGCGCTTGGCGAGCGGCGCGCGCGGAAGCTTCGCCAGCCGCGCCGCCGGTACCCCGAACGCCGGAATCCTGTGCCCGCGCGCGATGTCCATCAAATCGGCGATCACCGCCGACGCGGTCGGTCCCTCGCCCGCGCCGCGGCCCTCGAACACCGCGGTGCCGACCGAATCTCCCTCCACCACCACGGCATTGTAGACGCCGTCGACGCTCGCGATCGGGGTCGCGAGCGGCACCATGCACGGGTGCACGCGCTGTTCGATGCCGAGTTCGGTGCGGCGCGCGATGCCAAGCAGCTTGATGCGGTAGCCGAGTTCCTCGGCCAAACGGATGTCGGTAAGCGTGACGTGGCGGATGCCTTCCAGGCTGACGGCGCCGAAGTCGACTTCGCCGCCGAAGGCCGCCGCCGCCAGGATCGCGAGCTTGTGCCCGGCGTCGACGCCGTCCACGTCGAAGCTCGGGTCGGCTTCGGCGTAGCCGAGTTTCTGCGCTTCCGCGAGCACCGCGCCGAATTCGCGGCCCTCGGTCCGCATTTGCGTCAGGATGTAATTGCAGGTGCCGTTGAGGATGCCGTAGAGCTGGTTGATGCGGTTGGCGGCCAGTCCTTCGCGCAACGCCTTGATGATCGGAATGCCGCCCGCGACCGCGGCTTCGAAGGCGAGCGCGCGGCCGGCGGTTTCCGCCGCGCGCGCCAGCGCGGCGCCGTGATGGGCGAGCAGGGCCTTGTTGGCGGTGACCACGTGCTTGCCGTTACGCAGCGCCAATTCGCACAGGCCGCGCGCAACGCCGTCGGCGCCGCCGATCAATTCCGCCACCACGTCGATCTCGGGATCGACCGCGAGTTCGAGGGGATCGTCATACCAGCGCAAGCCGTCGAGCGAAACGCCGCGGTTCTTGCCGCGCGCGCGCGCCGATACCGCGACCGGCTTCAACTCGCGTCCGGCGCGCAACGCCAACAACTCGGCGTTGGCGCGCAGCACCTTGAGCGTGCCGGCGCCGACGGTGCCGAGGCCGGCGATGCCGATGCGGAGGGGGGATGCGGCCATGGCCGCACCTTAGAGCGTATCCCGACAATTTGGAATTAGCCGCGTTGCGCGGAAGCGCGGCGGCGGTCCCGCCGGCGGGTGGGCGAAAAACAACCCGCCGCCGCCGTTATTTATTGGCCGCGAGGATTCGCTCGCGGCGGCGGTCCCGCCGGCGGGCGGGCGAAAAACAACCCGCCGCCGCCGTTATTTATTGGCCGCGAGGATTCGCTCGCGGCGGCGCTCATCGGCGTCGATAACCTTGCCGTAGCGCCCGAGGAAGGCCTTGATGTTGCGAATCGCCTGACGGGTGCGATGGACGTTTTCGACCAGACCGATGCGGACGAAGCCGTCGCCGTGCTCGCCGAAGCCGACCCCGGGCGCGACCGCGACCTCGGCCTCGGCCAGCAAGAGCTTGGAAAATTCGAGCGAGCCCAGGTGCCGGAACGGGGGCGGCAGCGGCGCCCACACGAACATGCCCGCGGGCGGCGGCTCGACCGGCCAGCCGGCGGCGTTCAGCCCTTCGACCAGGACGTTGCGGCGGGTTTTGTAGGTTTCGCGGATTTCGGCGACGCATTCCTGCGGCCCGTTGAGGGCGGCCGCCGCCGCGACCTGAATCGGCGTGAAGGCGCCGTAATCGAGGTACGACTTGATGCGCGCCAACGCCGCGATCAGGCGCCGGTTGCCGGCGGCGAAACCGATGCGCCAGCCGGGCATGTTGTAGCTCTTGCTCATGGACGTGAACTCGACCGCGATGTCGCGCGCGCCCGGCACCTGGAGGATCGAGGGCGGCGGCGTAACGTCGTAATAGATTTCGGCGTAGGCGATGTCGGAGAGAACGAAAATACCGTGCCGGCGGCAAAAGTCGACGACCTGCCCGTAGAAATCGAGATCGGCGAGAATGCCGGTCGGGTTGTTGGGATAGTTGACCACCAGGGCGATCGGTTTGGGCACGCTGTGCTGGACCGCGCGCTCGAGGGCGGCGAGAAATTCGCGATCGGGCGTCACCGGCACGTTGCGTACCGAGGCGCCGGCGATGATGAAGCCGAACGGGTGGATCGGGTAGCTCGGATTCGGCACCAGAATCACGTCGCCGGGACTCGAAATGGCGGACGCCAGATTGGCGAGGCCTTCCTTGGAGCCGAGCGTGACGATCGCTTCGCTTTCGGGATCGAGGTCGACGCCGAAGCGGCGCGCGTAATAGCCGACCAGCGCCTTGCGCAGGCCCGGAATGCCGCGCGAATTGGAATAACGGTGCGTGTGCGGATCGCGCACCGTTTCAATCAGCTTCTGCACGATGTGCGACGGCGTCGGCTGATCCGGATTGCCCATGCCGAAATCGATGATGTCCTTGCCCTCGGCGCGGGCGCGCGCCTTCATCGCGTTGACCTCGGCGAAGACATAGGGCGGCAGGCGGCGGATGCGGTGAAACTCTTCCATGGGCGTGGGCGGCGGCGCGCGGCCGGTTCTGGTCAGGGGTTGGCTTCGAGGTAAATCTCGGCGCGGCGGTTGCCCGCCTCGCCGGTTTCCATGATCTCGTAGTACGTGGGTTCGGAATCGCCGCGCGCGCTGACGACGATGGCATCGCGTTTGACGCCGAGGCGGGCCAACTGCCCGGCAACCGCGTTGGCGCGCGCGATCGAAATGCCCTCGTTGACCTTGGCGTGGCGGTCGGGATCCATCGGCTTGGTGCGCAACGACGCATGACCGACCACGCGCAACGTGCCGCCTTTTTCGCCGTGCAGTTTGGCGACTTGGCCGATGACGCGGCGGGCTTCGTCGTCGAGACGGGACGAGCCGTCGGCGAACTGGATGGTCGCGATCTTGATCGCCGTCGAGTCGGCGGGACTTTCGACCTGGCCGGCGGGCCGGAGCGCGACGCCGCCCCCGAGAACGCCCGCTTGGCGCGCGGGTGCGGATGTGGCTGCGACGTCCGGTTGACGGGTTCGGCGCACCGTTTCGAGCCCTTCGGACGAAACGATCAAGGTCTCCGGAGGCTCGGATACTCCCGCCACGGCGGAGGGAAGCCGGCTCTGTTCGGCGAGCGAAGCGCGATAGGTTTCCTCGACGGTCAGGGCGCGCGTGGTCACCGCTGGTTGCGGCGGCTCCGCCGCCGGGGGCGGCGGCGTGGCGGCCACCGAAGCCCGAGCCGGCGGTGGAGGCGCGATCGGCGCGGGTACCGGCGCCGGTTGAGCGCGCGCAGGCTCGGGCGGCGGCGGTGTCGGCGAAGGCGCTTGAGCCGGCGCCGGCGCGGGCGGACGAGGCGGCGCGGCGGCGGCTTGACGTGCGGGCGCAGGCGGCGGCGCGGCCGCAGGCGCGGCTGGCGGTGGTGAAGCGCTGACCGTCGCGCGCGGCGCGGGCGCGGGCGGAGGTTCGGCCGCGGCGGGCGGCGCGGCTTGCGCGGCGCGCGACGGCGGCGCGCCGGGATCTTCCGACTGGCGCGGCACGGCGGTGGCGTAGCGCGCGCGGCCGCCGGGGTCGGCGAGAAGCCCTCGGCTGGTCGGGCGCGCGAGCCGCTCGGCGACCTCGCCGGCTTCGGCCTCGCGCTTGGCCTGGGCGCTTTCCGTTTGAGCCGCGGCCTTGGCCTGCGCCTCGGCGCGCGCGGGCGAATCCCCGCGCGCATCATATGATGCGCCCCTATCGGGGCGCACATCGCGTTGCTTCTGCCGCTCGGCTTCCTGCTTTTTCTTTTTTTCGGCTTCGGCGTCGTCGCCGGAGAAATAATCGACGGTGCTGCGATACCAGTGCGCCGGGTTGGCCGCGTCCGGAACCGACGAGCACGCCCCGAGCGCGAGCACGAGGGATAGCGTGCTCGCGGCGGAAATCAATCTGCGGGTTCGGGTCATTACGCCTTTGCCTCCGGTTCAATGGTCATGGCGGCCGCGCCCCCTCGATGTTCGACTCGGGGCGCACGCCAACACGCTGGCTAACCGTTAACGGCGACCTCTTAATTCCGCATTAACGAACTGGCAATCCCCTCGACAACCGGGCCGCTCCAAGGTATTGCTGCGCCGCAGCATAATCCAAACGGTCCCGCCCCGCCACCGACGAATGCCAATCATGGTTAACCGGATGGGACGGTTGCCCCATCGGGATCAGCCCCCAATATACCGGCGACCGTCCCGCCTGACATAATGCCCCCCGGTGGGAAGAAGCCCATGAACAACCGCAAAGAAAAGCCGTTCGGCCCGGACCCCGCCGGAAAACCCTCGGCGAGCATGGCCGATGTCGCGGAACGGGCGCAGCGTCTGGTCGTCGATTTTCTCACCCGCCACGGGCCCGAGATCCCCTCGTCGACCACTCCCGATCCCTTGAACATCGGCAATGCGTTCCTGGAGATGACCGCGCGGCTGATGGCCGACCCGGTGCGCATCGCCCAGGCCCAGATGTCGCTCTGGCAGGATTACCTCGGGCTTTGGCAAAACGCCGCGGCCCGGATGATGGGCCTCGATTCCACCCCGGTCGCCGAGCCCGAGCGCGGCGACCGCCGGTTCAAGGACGCCGCCTGGTCCGACAACCAGATTTTCGACTTCGTCAAGCAATCCTACCTGCTGACCGCGCGCTGGCTGCAATCGACCGTGCGCGATGTCGAGGGCCTCGACCGGCGCACCGCCAAGAAGATCGATTTCTACACCCGCCAGTTCGTCGAGGCGCTCTCGCCCACCAACTTCGTGATGACCAATCCGGAAGTCCTGCGCGCGACCATGGAATCGGGCGGCGACAACCTGCTGCGCGGGTTGACCAACCTGCTCGCCGACCTGGAGCGCGGCAAGGGCCGGCTCGCCATCCGCATGACCGACATGGATGCGTTCGAGGTCGGCAAGAATATCGCCGTCAGCCCGGGCAAAGTGGTGTTCCGCAACGATTTGATGGAACTGATCCAGTACCAGCCTTCGACCGCGAAGGTGCGCAAGGCGCCGCTCCTGATTATCCCGCCCTGGATCAACAAGTTCTACATTCTCGACCTGCGTCAGGAAAATTCGTTCATCAAGTACGCGGTCGATCAAGGCCACACGGTTTTCGTCATCAGCTGGGTCAATCCCGACGCCAAGCTCGCCGCCAAGACCTTCGACGACTACATGCTCGAAGGCCCGATCGCCGCGCTCGAAGCCATCGAACGCGCGACCGGGGAGACCGGCGTCAATGCCGTCGGCTACTGCATCGGCGGCACGCTGCTGGCTTGCACGCTCGCCTACATGGCGGCCAAGGGCGACGCCAAGCTGACCACCCGCATCAAGAGCGCGACGTTCTTCACCTCGATGGTCGACTTCGCCGATTCCGGCGAACTCGGCGTATTCATCGACGAGCAGCAACTCGCCATCCTCGACAACGCCATGAGCAAGCGCGGCTTCCTCGAGGGCAACGAGATGGCCGCCGCCTTCAACATGATGCGCGGCACCGACCTGATCTGGTCGTTCGTCGTCAACAACTACCTGCTCGGCAAGGAGCCGTTCCCGTTCGACCTGCTCTACTGGAATTCGGATTCGACCCGCATGCCGGCGGCGATGCATTCCTTCTATCTGCGCGCCATGTATCACGAAAACCGGCTGTCGCAGCCGGGCGGCATCACGCTGGCCAACATTGCGCTCGATCTGCGCAAGATCAAGACGCCGACCTACATCATGGCGACGCGCGAGGACCACATCGCGCCGTGGAAATCGGCTTACGTCGCGACCCAACTCTACGGCGGGCCGAAGCGATTCGTGCTCGCGGCCTCGGGCCACATCGCCGGCGTCGTCAACCCGCCGGCGGCAAAGAAATATTGCCATTGGCTCAACGACAAGACACCCAAGGATCCCGATGATTGGCTCGCGCGCGCGACCCAGCGCGAAGGTTCCTGGTGGCCGGACTGGGACGAGTGGGTCAAGGCTTACGCGGGCGGCGAGGTGCCGGCGCGCGTGCCGGGCCAGGGGGGCCTCAAGGCCCTCGCCGACGCGCCCGGCGAATACGTCCGGATGCGATTAGTCAATTCCTGAACGAAACTAGGCGGCCGAGGCGCGCGAGCGCCTTGGTTCCACGTCGCGCGACGACGCGCCGCGAAGGTCCTCGTCCGAGAACGTCTGGTCCGGGTAGAGCGTGCGCGCCTTGCGCAGGCCGCGCGCGATGGAATCGAGGTCGCGCTCGATTTCCGCCGCCGGCCGCCGCCCGGGACCGAGCGCGTCCTCGTTGCGCAGCAACCGCACTTCGCCTTCGAGGGTCTTGAGGCGCTGGTCGAGGCCGATGATCCAGCGGTCCTTCTGTTCGAGCCCCTGGGCGAGCGCAATCACGAACGGGTTTTGCGACGGATCGGTGCGCTGATTCAGGCGCTTGACCACCTCGGCCGTGAAATAGACGGCGACGAAAGAAACGAAGATGGCGACGAGGCTTAGGGTTTCGGCCATGAACGATCCCGGCGATTTCCGGACCATGATGGCCGCCACGGGGTAAACAAAAAGTAAAGGAAACCGGGACTTTTCTCCGCCGCGGCTTCTTAAATCACCGGGGTTTCGCGGTAGGTGCCGAATACGCCGCGCAGCGTCTCGACGATGTCGCCCATGCTCGCGCCCGTTTTTACCAGCTCGATGGTGATCGGCATCAGGTTGGCGGTCTCGTCGCGGGCGACGTCTTTCAATTCGTCGAGCAGGCGGGCGAGCTTCTGGTTGTCGCGAGTCTTGCGAACCTTGTTCAATCCAGCGATCTGGCGCCGCTCGGTCGCCGGGTCGTAGGGGTGGGTCTGGATGTCGAGCCGCTCGGATTTCTCGACGTACTTGTTGACGCCGATCACCGGCCGTTCGCCCGAGGCTTTGCGCAGCGCGAAGTCGTAGGCCGAATCCGCGATTTCCTTCTGGAACCAGCCCTGCTCGATCGCCTTCAGCGTGCCGCCCATTTCGTCGACCTTGGCGACGGTCTCGAAAATCTTGCGCTCGATCTCGTCGGTCAGCGCCTCGACGCAGTAGGAACCGCCGAGCGGATCGATCACCGAAGGTATGTTGGTTTCGTCGGCGATTACCTGCTGGGTGCGGAGCGCCAGCCGCATCGCTTCCTCGGTCGGGATCGCGAACGCCTCGTCGAAGCCGTTGGTATGCAGGCTCTGCGCGCCGCCGAACACGGCGGCGAGCGCCTGATAGGCGGTGCGCATCAGGTTGACCTGGTATTGCGGCTTGGTCAGCGTCGCCGCCGCCGTCTGGCAGTGGAAGCGAAGGCGCATGGATTCCGGGTTCTTGGCGCCGAAACGTTCCTTCATGATCTTGGCATAGGCGCGGCGCGCGGCGCGGAATTTGGCGACTTCCTCCAGGAAATCGGCCTGGGCGACGAAGTAATAGGAGAGTCGCGGCGCGAAATCGTCGACCGCGACGCCCGCCTTGGTCACTTCTTCGACGTAGGCGATGGCGTTGCAGAGGGTGAACGCGGCTTCCTGCACCGCGGTCGCGCCCGCCTCGGAGATGTGATAGCCGGAAATGTTGATCGCGTTGTAGCGGCGCATGTGGCGCGCGCAATAGACGATGGTATCACGCACGATCCGCATCGAGGGGCGCGGCGGGAAAATCCATTCCTTCTGCGCGATGTATTCCTTGAGGATGTCGTTCTGGATGGTGCCGGAAAGCTTGTGCGGGTCGTAGCCGCGCTTTTCCGCCAGCGCCACGTACATGGCGAGCAGGATCCACGCGGTCGGGTTGATGGTCATGGAGACCGAAATCTTTTCGAGGTCGATCCCGTCGAACAGCGCCTCCATGTCGGCCAGCGTATCGACCGCGACGCCCTCGCGCCCGACCTCGCCCGCACTCATGGGATGGTCCGAGTCGTAGCCCATCAACGTCGGCATGTCGAAATCGGTCGAAAGCCCGGTCTGGCCCTGCGCGATCAGGTACTTGAAGCGCTTGTTGGTGTCGGCGCCGGTGCCGAAGCCGGCGATCTGGCGCATGGTCCAGAGCCGCCCGCGATACATGGTCGGATATGGCCCGCGCGTGAACGGGTATTGCCCGGGCAGGCCGAGATCGTCGAAGCGCCCGCCGGAGATATCGCCGGGCGCGTCGAGTTCGGTGTAGACGCGCTTGAGCGCGATCCCCGACGCGGTCCGGTAGTCGGCGCGCGATTCCGGCTGGCGGCGGACGAAGCCGGCGAGTTCGTTCTTTTCCCAATCGGCGAGCGCGCGCTTGATCCGCGCCCGCGAGGATGTTTGTGACGACGATCGTGTCATAACAATATGAGCCTCTCAAGCCTCCCAGGGATTGATGTTGTCGATGCCGTCGAACGCGAAATCGGACACGTTACGTGTGACGATCGTGAGGCGATGGCGCAATGCCGTCGCCGCGATCAGGCTATCGACGGCGGAAACCGCACGCCGGGTGCGCACGAGCAAGCGCCCCCACTCGTCCGCCACGGCGGCGTCGACCGGCAGCACCCGATCCTCGAACCACGCCGGCAATTCCACTTCCAGCCACGCGGCGATCCGGGCGCGGCGGCGGCCGCCAGGCAGCCCTTCGATTCCCTTGCGAATCTCGCCCAAGGTGAGAACGCTTACGTGCAGGGCCTCCTGGGGCGCCGCCTCGAACCAGTCGATCACCCGCTGGTCCGGCTTGGGCTTGACGATTTCGGAAATCGCGCAGGTGTCGATCAGGTAGCTCACAGTTCGACCTTCCGGGGCGGCGAGCGGTCGCGCGCAAGCGCGAGATCAACGCCGGCAAGCGGCGAGGCGCGCAAGAACCTGACCAGCGATGGTCTCTTGCGTTTCAGCCGCTCGTAGTCCGCCGACGCCACTACCACCGCGGCGGTACGCCCCCGGACGGTGATCGCCTGCGGCCCCGTCGCCCCGGCGCGCCGCAAGAGCTCGCTGAACCGGGCCTTGGCCTCCTGAACCTGCCATTTGCGCATGGCACCCTTCCTGACCATTATGACCAGATTAATATAACGCCGGATGGCACGCCTCGGCAAGAATATACACCCGACCCCGCAACCGTTAGCCGCCCTTGTCCGTTTTCAGCGAATCCCCGTCCGCGCACACGTCGAGCACGCGAACCGTGATCGGCCCCAATGTGCGGTTGTCCAGCGCGTTGAAATTGGGCGCGATGCTGAACGCCAGCCGACAGCCATCGGCGGAAACGTTGATTTTCTCCTTGATCGCGCCCGGGATGACGCCCGATACCAATTTCTTGATTTGTCCATCTTTCACTAGATAGCCGCCCGCGTATTTCGGCTTACGCATTTCGCCGTCTCGCACCGTGCTGATGAAAAGACCTCGCGCGGTCGGAATCACCGAGAAGCTGGAGCCGCTGTTCCACGGGCCGGACGGTATGCACATCCGTTCCGTGCGGCCGTCGCGCCACAGCCACCACGCCGGAAGGCAATTAAATTTATTCAAGTGGTAATGGGTACCTACTTTCTCTTCCTGAATCGATAGGCAGTCGTGAAGAAAGTATGCATCCTTGAATGCAAAATACCGGACGCAAGTCGCTGTCACTTGCCAAACGCCGATCGGCAATTCGATGTCCTCATCGGGACTGAAGCGGCGCAAGTGAATTTTCTGCTGCTGCTCGGGCGGTGTTTTTTGCATTCCAAAAAAGTTTTGGATTGGACCGCTTGGCTCGAAATCGAGGTAGCCATCTCCTTCGCGCAAGGGGGCCCATTCGCGGCGGCGCAGTTGCGCCGGCGTGCGGACATAGCGGCAATCGGTCGGCGCCCATCGATACTGATCGTCGTGGGAGGGGCCTTCGCGAGTTGGCTCGACCAACTCCTTTTCCTGCCCCACCGGTCCCGCGAGCCAGCGACGATGGGTGACCTGTTGCTGCTTGCCCAATCCCACCGTCGCCCAAATGAGCTCTCGCGTGATCTTTATTTGCCCTCCCGCGTAACAGTAATCGGGGCCGGCGCTGACGACCGGAATATCGGAATGGTGGCGGATTTCGCCGGTCTCGGTGTCCCAGATGAGGTACCAGGATCGGAACTTGTATTTCTCCTGTTCCTCCGGCGTCACGTGATAGGGCCGGTTGCTGGCCCCGAAGAAAACGCGCTTGGCGTCGAGCCAGTAATAAGCCGCCCCGCGGCTGAAGAGGCCGGGCCCGGCATCGAACATCCGCCAGCCGTCGCCCCTTGCCTCGGTGATATGGAACGGATCGCCCGGCAGGCCGGTCGGCACCGGGCCGAATTTTCCGGGCTTTCCGTGCGGCACCGGCGGCTCGGGCGGATCGGGGTAGTGCTGGGTTTCCAGGCGGCGGGCTTCCGCTTGCGCCGCTGGGTCGGGTGGCGCCTCCGGCACGTCCGGCGTGCGTTGCCCGGCCTTGGGCGCCGTCGGCGCAACCGATTTCTTGACCTGCGGGGCGCTCGCCGGCCGATCGGCGGGCTCGCCCGCTAGCATGCGTTGGGTGCGCTCGAAGGAGGCGCGCACCCCGTCGCCCGCCTTGGGCCACTCGCTTTCCGGCTTCATCGACACTTTGTCGAGCAACCGGACCTCGTTCGGCTTGATGCCCCGCGCGGCGCCTTGCATCGCCCGGCCCAAGTTCTCGAGGATCAGGCAATCCTCGCCCGGCAGCGCCGCCACCGGATGGCGGGCGTCGTGATCGAGGGCCCAGCGCCAGGCGGCGGCGCGACCCGGGTGCCGTTCGATCTCCGGCACCGCTTCTTCGACCGCGCGCACGACCAGGAAAAGCCCGGCGGGCGCGTCGCCCGCCTCGCACCGGGTCATGTCGATTCCCAGGCGCAGGCGGGCGAAGTAGAACCATTTGAGGGCTTTGTCCGGATCCCGCGCGAAGGCATGCCGGGCGAGCGGCATCAGGAACGCCGCCGGCTGCTTCAGGGCGCGTTCTTCCGCCCAGCGGACGTAGGCGCGACCGTCCTCGTTCCTGAGATTGAGGGCAGCGGAAAATCCGGCGCCATACCGGCCGTTCTCGATAAAGCGAACCACGTCGGTCAACGCGAATAGCTTGGGCGGGGCGCCGGTTGGCGCTTGGGCAAGCGCGGCGCCGCCGACAGCGATCCCGAACACAGCCGCGATCGCGAGAGACACCGCGCGAGATCGGCTTGCCCGCCATCGTCTTGGCGACAATGCGGATGCCATCTTTTCAACCTCCGTTGAAGGCTTTCAACAGCTCCAGCGCGGCCGCGTAAGGGTCGATCTCGCGCGCGCTCACGCGGCCCAAAAGTCCGGCGAGCCGCCCTTCGCGCTCGTTCTTGAAGCGGGCGCGAATAATGTCCTCGGCGGTCTTGAGGATGCGCATTTCGAAAATCCAGCGCCGGCGGGTGTCGATCTCGCCGCTTCGGTCCAGGTGCGCGCGGTGGGCGTCGAGAATGTCGAGCAATTCGTCGATGCCGTCCCCCTTCTCGGCGCTGGTGGGCACGACCCGGACCGGCCAGCCCTTGGCGTCCATGCCGCGCGTGCGGAGATCGAGGGACAGCATGCCCTTGAGGTCGGCGACGGTCTTGGGCGCATCCGCGCGGTCGCACTTGGATACGACGTGCACGTCGGCGATTTCGAGAATCCCCGCCTTGATCGCCTGGATCTCGTCGCCAAGGCCGGGCGCGGACACCACCGCGACCGTGTGCGCGGCGCGTACCACGTCCACCTCGTCCTGGCCGACGCCGACGGTTTCGATGAGCACCGTGTCGAAGCCGGCGGCGTCGAGCACGTCGACCGCTTCCAACGTCGCCGCGGCGAGGCCGCCGAGCGCGCCCCGCGTCGCCATCGAGCGGATGAACACGCCGGGGTCGCCCGCGATGTCGGTCATGCGGATGCGGTCGCCCAGGATCGCGCCGCCGGAAAAGGGGCTGGAGGGATCGACCGCGACCACGCCGACCGTGCGCCCGCGCGCGCGCAGGCGTTTGACCAGGGCGCGCACCAGGGTCGATTTGCCGCTGCCGGGAACGCCGGTGAGCCCGATCACGTGCGCGCGGCCGGCGAGCTTGAACAGCGCGGCGGCCAAGGGGCGGCCCTCGGGCCTAGCCGATTCCGCCTGGGTGATGGCGCGCGCGATAGCGCGGGTTTCGCGCCGCTTGACGCCCTCGATCAGCGCCTTCTGCTCGACGGACAGGGAAGCTCCGTTCAAGCCTGTTTTGTCATTCCCGCGCAAGCGGGAATCCATCTTGTCCATGGACCCCCGCTTTCGCGGGGGTGACGGCCTGGGGGTTTTTGTTTTCGCGGCCACGGGATCAGGCTTCCAACGATTGCTTGAGGGAGCGGAACAGGTCGCGGTCGTCGACCACGCGCCGGGCCTTGAAATCGGTGCGCGGGATCGCGCCCGCCGCCACCACCTCAATCCGCGCGCGCACGCCGAGCACGGTCTGCAATTTCGTTTCGGCGCGGCGGCGGAGATCGGCGAGCGCGGCTTCGCCCCGGGCGTAGACCGCCTCGGTCGCGTCCATGCGCACCAGCAACTCGTCCATGGCCCCTTCGCGAGTAATCACAATGCGGTGTTCGCCGCCGTAGCCGGCGATCTCGTTGAGGGCGGAATCGATCGCGCTCGGATAGATATTCTCGCCCCGGATAATGAACATATCGTCGATGCGGCCGTAGATGCCGTCGGGCAGGCGCGGGTACGTGCGCCCGCACGGGTTGGGTTCGTTCACCCAATGGGTGAGGTCGTAGGACAGCAGCCGGATCATCGGCTGCGAGGTGCGCTCGAGATGCGTATAGACCGGCGTGCCGCGCCGGCCGTAGGGCACGCGGGCAAAGGTTTTCGGGTCGCACACCTCGGTGTAGACGAAATCCTGCCACAGCAGCATGCCGGACGTTTCCCGGCTGCCGGCGGCGTTGGCCCAGGGTGATATTTCCGCCATGGTGCCGGAATCGATCACCTGCGCGCCGTAGAGATTTTCGATCCGCGTCTTGATGCTCGGGATCGAGGCGCCCGGTTCGCCGGAGAAGAACAGAAGCTTCAACTTGAATTCGCGCGGGTCGATGCCGTCCGCCTTGGCCACCTCGGCGAGGTGCAGCGCGTAGGACGGCGTGCCGTAGAACGCCTGCGGCTTGGCGATCTTCATCCACATGGCGGCGCGCGCAGTCATGCCCGGCGCCCCGGCACCGAAGGGAAAGCACTTGAGGCCCAACCGCTCCGCTCCGGTCAGCGTCGCCCACGAACCCATGTAAAGGCTGAAAACCGAGCCGATGAACAGCATGTCACCGGGGCGAAGCCCCATCCCCCACATGACGCGGGCGTGGGATTCGGCGATCGCCGTCCAGTCGGCCCGGCCGATGGCGAACGCGGTCGGCCGTCCGGTGGTGCCCGAGGTGCCGTGGATATGATGGACCTCGTGTTCCGGGATGCAGAGATAATCGCCGAAGGGCGGCGCACTTTCCTGCGCCGCGCGCAGCTCGGCCTTGGTCACCACCGGCACGCGCTCGAAATCCTCGAAGCTCTTGACGTGGTCGGGATGGATTCCGGCCTGGTCCCACTTGCGGCGATAAAAGGGCGCCTTGGCGTAGGCATACGCCATCACCTCGCGCAAACGGGCAAGGATCGCCTTTTCCCGTTCGCCCGCCGGCATGGTTTCGCGCTTCGGGAACCAGTAGCGGCTGTTCGGATCGGGCCGGTAGGCCGGATCGTAGGCCGGCGGGAAGGACCAGAATTCCATCTGCGCCAGAGATCCTAACGCCGCGCAACGATTCGACGAACGGCTTCGACGATCGCGTCCGGCGGCGTGTCCTGCAGCAGCACGTCGGCGACGCCCATTTTCTTGAGCCGGCCTGCGTCCGCGTCCGACATGACGCCGCCCGCGAGCACGCGGATGTCGCCGGCCTTGGCCGCCTTCAACAGTTTCAGGATGCGCGGGATGATGGTCATGTGCGCGCCCGAGAGCAGACTGACGCCGAGCACATTGACGTCTTCCTGGACCGCGGCCGAGACCACTTCCTCGGGCGTGCGGTGCAGTCCGGTGTAGATCACGTCCATGCCCGCGTCGCGCAGGCAACGCGCGACGATCTTGACGCCCCGGTCGTGGCCGTCGAGGCCGACCTTGGCGAGCAGGACGCGGATGGGCGCACCGGGAGACTTGGTCGACGACGTCGGCGCGGACTTGGCGGCGGTTGTCTTGGTTGGGGTTTTGGGCTTAGACATGATCCATCTCCTACCCTACCTTCCCGATTCCAACCTTCAAATATTCTTGCGCGAGCGCCCAATATTCCGGCGGCACGCGGGTGATCAGTTCCTTTTCCTGCTCGCCGCATTCGCGCACCGGCTTCGCCGGCCGCCCGGCCCAGAGCTGGCCCGCCTTGACCACCTTGCCCGGCGGGACCAAGGCGCCGGCCGCGACCATGGCCCCGGTTTCCACCACCGCGCCGTCCATCACGCACGCCTGCATGCCGACGAAGCAGTCGTTCTGGAGCGTGCAGGCATGGATCACGGCCGAATGGCCGATGGTCACGTTGTCGCCGATGTGGGTCGGATATTTGCGCGAATCGACGTGCACCACGGTGCCGTCCTGGATATTCACCCGCCGGCCGATGCGGATGAAATTCATGTCCCCGCGAATGGTGACGCCGAACCAAATGCCTACCTCGGGACCGATCACCACGTCGCCGATGACGGTCGCGGTCGGCGCGAGAAACACGTTGGAGTCGATTTTCGGGACAATCCCCTTCCAGGGCAGGATCAATCCGGTATTCATGCGCGGGTCCGTTCAAAATGGCGCGAATTCAGCCGCCCGACCATAACTGCCCGAACATAACCGACCGACCGCGGCCGGGTCACGCGTGACCGGGCGCCCCGATAGGGGGTGCTTTTTTTGATGCGCGCGGGGATTCGCCCGCGCGCCGCGGTTGACTTGCCCCTCATAAACCCTAATATCCCCTTCGTTTTCCGGAACTTTCCGGACGATCCGCCGTCCGCTCGGCGGGCGCACATTTTTTTCACGCCGGATTTAATGAGTTTTTCCGACCTCGGCCTCGGCGATCTGGTTCTCAACGCGGTTCGCGACGCAGGCTATACGACGCCCACGCCGATCCAGGCGCAAGCGATCCCCGTCGTGCTGATGGGCCGCGACGTGCTCGGCTGCGCGCAGACCGGCACCGGCAAGACCGCCGCGTTCGTGCTGCCGATGATCGAGATTTTATCGCAGGGCAAGGCCAAGGCGCGCATGCCGCGCACCCTGATCCTGGAGCCGACGCGCGAACTCGCCGCCCAGGTCGCCGAAAACTTCGTCATCTACGGCAAGTACGCCAAGCTCTCCAAGGCGCTGCTGATCGGCGGCGAATCCCTCGACGACCAGGTGCGGGTCATCGACCGCGGCGTCGACGTGCTGATCGCGACCCCGGGCCGCCTGCTCGATCTGTTCGAGCGCGGGCGCCTGCTGCTCACCGACGTCAAGATCCTGGTGATCGACGAGGCCGACCGTATGCTCGACATGGGCTTCATGCCCGACGTCGAGAAGATCGTGAATCTGTTGCCGCGCATGCGCCAGACCCTGTTCTTCTCGGCGACCATGCCGCCGGAAATCCGCCGGCTCGCCGACAAGTTCCTGATGAACCCCAAGGAAATCACGGTGGCGCCGCCCGCCAGCACCGCCGAGACCATCACCCAGGGCTTGGTCGTGGTCGCGCACGAGGACGGACGCGGCCCCGGGGTCGGGCATCGCGAGAAGCGCGCCGCGCTGCGCGCGCTCATCAAGCGCGAGAACGTCCGCAACGCGCTGATCTTCTGCAACCGCAAGCGCGACGTGGCGGTGGTTTATAAATCCCTGCAACGCCACGGCTTCAACGTCGGGCAACTGCACGGCGACATGTCCCAACCCGCGCGCAACGAAATGCTGGCGCGCTTCAAGGCGGGCGAGGTCACGCTGCTGGTGTGCAGCGACGTCGCCGCTCGCGGCCTCGATATCGAGGACATGAGCCACGTCTTCAATTTCGACGTGCCGATCCATTCCGAGGATTACGTGCACCGCATCGGCCGCACCGGGCGAGCCGGGCGCCAAGGCCATGCCTTCACCATCGCCGTGCCCGAGGATGCCGAGCACGTCGAGGCGATCGAGAAGCTGATCGGCAAGCCGATCCCGCGTCTCGCGATCGAAGGGTTTGCCGCCGCTGCCTTCGCCGCCGGCGAAGGGCGCGCGCACGGCGGCCACCGCGAAGAGCGCGGGCGCGGCGGACGGGGACGCGGCGGTCGCGGGCGCGGACGCGATCGTGGACATGGACGCGATCATGGGCGGGGACATGAGCGCCGCCCCGAAGCGTCGCGCGCTCATCAAGATGCGCCCAAGCCTGAACATCGTCCTGAACAGCGCCCTGAACACCGTTCCGAACGCCGTCCCGAACAGCGGGCGGGCGAAACGAAGCCGGTCAAGAGCTTCGGCGATCACATGCCGGCGTTCCTGCGCCAGAAATAAGAGTGGGTGCCTACCGTCACTCGGCCGCCAGCGTCGCCGCGGGCGCGTCGCCGCGCGCGCCATAGATGTTGATGTATTTCAGGCAAATCACCCGCAGGCACGACGCCAGGTTCTTGTCGTTGGCGACCAAGCATTGGTCGTGGATGAGTTCGATGGTTTCCGGCAGCGTTCGCTTCGCGTCGCGCGCCATTTCCTCCAGTACGCTCCAATAGGCCCGCTCCAGGCTGATGGTGGTGCTGTGGCCGTGGATGCGGAAGCCGCGCTTCTGCGGGATGAATTCGTTGATCTGGTCGGTGGTGCAGGCGCTGAGCATGTGGCCCAGCGCGCCCTCGACCTCCAGAAAAATCGCCATGACGCCCTGCCTTTCCCCGCGGAATTCAACTTCTTAACCTACGGGAGCGGAACCGGAGACTTCAATACCCCGCCTGTTGGCAATAAATACTACCCCTCGTCCTTGGACCAACGTACGATTTCGGCCAAGTAACCCGCGATTTTCGCCCATGGACCTGTTCCGCAAGACTCTCGATCCGGTGATCGCGCTCGCGGCAATCGCCGTGCTCGATATCTTCTTGTTCCTGCTGATCGGCTCGTGGACCGTGGGCGGCGGCGAGACGATGATGACCGGCCTGATCGCGCGCGGCATCATGGGCGACGCCATCGAACGCATCCCGTTCTGGAACCTGGTGTTCGTGCCCGACGCCGGTTACTGGAAAATCTACATCAGCCTCGGCATGTTCTTCGGCGCCCTGGTCGGCGCGATCGCCAGCAAGGAATTCTATCTGCGCTTTCCGCGCCGCCTGTCCGAATGGGTGATGATCACCATCGGCGGGCTGCTGATGGGATTCGGAATCCGCTTCGCCTTCGTCTGCAACGTCTCGACCTTCTTCGGCCTGACGCCGGAAATGAACCTGGGCGGCTACCTGGCGGTGATCGGCATTCTCGCCGGCGCCTGGGTCGGCTCGCTCGTCTACAAGAAACTGCTCGAGGGCTAGCGCATGAGCGTCGTCGGGGAATGCCTGGTCGCCTTCGTCTTCGGCAGCGTCGTCGGCCTGCTGGTGCAGCGCTCGCGCTTCTGCAACACCGCCGCGCTGCGCGATGCCATGCTGTTCAAGAGCTTTCGCAACACCAAGGCGCTGCTGATCGCGATGATGATCCTGAGCGTCGGCTTCACCCTATTCATGACCTTCGGCCAGGGCCATCCGATGGAATTCGACGTCGGGATCAACTCGATCATCGGCCTCTTCCTGTTCGGACTCGGCATGGTGCTGGCCGGTGCGTGCACGGTGTCGACCTGGGTCAAGGCGGCCGAGGGCAACGTCGGCGCGGCCTGGGCGCTGCTGTTCACCTTCGTCGGCATGTTCCTCTTTTCGCTGGTGTGGTCGGTGACCTACTGGCCGCCGGCGCCGGCGAGCATGACCGGCCAGCCGAACCTGGAGGCGCTCCAGTTCGGCCAGGCCAACGCCGCCACCCTGCAGAAGAACCTCGGCATCCCGGCGGTGGTGTTCGGGACCATCCAGGCGCTGATCCTGTTCGCCATCTACCGCGCCATCCGCCGAAAGGAAGACGCCCAGCAGCTCAAGCACGACGCCACCGTCGCCGCCCACGCGACGGCCGCGCCCGCCGGCAAATCCGGCCGCGCCGCGGCCGAGTGAATCGAGAGGAAAGGAAAGCCCCATGTCCCTCTTCGGCTTCAAGGGCCATAAGGAAACCGCCGCCACCGCCGCGGTCGGCCGGATCACCCTCGCCGACGGCCGAACGGTCGCCATCGCGCGCCAAGTGGATTGCATCGGCGATTCCTGTCCGCGCCCGCAGTTGATGACCAAGAAGGCGCTCGGCCAATCCAGCCCCGGCGAGGTGGTCGAAGTGCTGGTCGACAACCCGACCTCGGTCGAGGCGCTGCCGCCGCTGTGCGCCGAACTGGGCGCGACGCACCTGGAAACGCGCAAGGCCGAGCGCTGCTGGCAGGTTTTCATCCGCAAGGATTGACGGAGACATCGACATGCACGGCGCGATCCAGATGCGTATTTTCGTCGGTGCGGTGGTGCTGCTGAGCGCGGCCGTGCTGGCGTACATTTACGCCTTTCCGCCGCCTTCCATGCGCGTGAGCCGCGACGGGGTGCCGCACTTCACGCCGCCCACGGTTCATCCCGAAACCGGCGAGGCGATCGAGGTCGACCGGCTGGTGCGCCATTTCAAGGGAGTGAAGCCATGACCTTCGATCTGCCGACCGTTCTGCTGCTGGTCGCGTGCCCGGTCGCGTTCTACGTCATGTACGTCAGCCTGCTGCACGACAGCCTCTAGACAGCACCATGGATCGCGCCAGCCTGATCTTCTGCGTCGTCGCCCTGTTCGCCTCCGTGGCAATCAGCGCCGCCGGTTACGCCGTGTTCGCGCTGCCGGGCGAAGTCGCCGCCGCCGCGCGCACGCCGACCCCGGCCGAACGCCTGGGCGAGATCGATCTCGGCGCCGGCTTCGGCAGGGTCTCGGTGCTCGACCTGATGGGCTACTACATGGAAAACCCCCCGGTCGCGGCGGCGCCGGGCGCGGCGCCCGCCAAAGCGCGCCGGTTCGGCGGATGCTGAGGCCATGCGCCGTCCGGCCGCCCTCGCCCTCGGCTTCGCGCTCTCCGTCCCGGCGGCGCACGCGAGCGACTTTTCCTACGTCCGCGACGCGGCGCCTCGGCTCGACGCGGGCGCGGTGGTGGTCGATTCCCGGCCGCTCGCGCTTTGCCAAAAAGGCAGCCTGAAGGGCGCGCGCTGCCTGCCGGCGAGCGATCTGCTCGGACCGCACCGCCGCCTTCCCAACCTGTTCGACATCCGCTGGGCGTTGGGCGCCATCGGCTTGAACGGGACGGAGACCGTGCTGGTGGCGGGCGACGAGCCGACCGCGCGCGATTTCGTGGCCGGGCTTCTCTATCTCGCGGGCCAGCGCGAAGTCGCCGTCTTGCGCGCGCCGTTCGGCCGGGATTCCAGCCATGCCGCTCCGGGCATCGGCCGGAGCCTCACCCGGGAAAGCATCTATCAAGCCCCGGCGCGCGACGAGTTGTGGCGGTTGCGCGGCGACATGGTTTCCCAACTGAAAGACACCCCGCCTCCCGCCCTGATCGACGGACGCAGCGAAAGCGAATTCTGGGGCGAAACCGTGCGCGCGGCGCGCGGCGGACGCCTGCCGGGCGCGGAGAGCGCCCCGGCGGCCACGGTGCGGGCGGCGCTCGCGCGTGGCGAAACCGTCGGCCCGCGAACGGGCGAGGCCGTGGTCTACGCCCATGACCCGTTCGACGGCATCGCCTTCTTCACCCTGTTGCGGGCGGGCGCCGGGATCGCGGCGCGGGTTTATCCCGGCGGCTGGGCGGAATGGGCCGCCGACGGGAGCTTGCCCGCCGACGCGGCGACCTACCCCGACCGCGTTGCCGCGATCACCGCCGTGAAACCGCCGGCGACCGCGTCCCGGGGCATATACCTGTTCGCGGGCTTGACACTGGCCGCGCTGTTCGGGATCGCCGGTTATTATCTCGGCCGACGCCGCGCGAGGAACGCATGACGGCGATTTTCCTCCACATCGCCACGCCCGCGGGCGGACCGGTCGCCGCCGCCCTGGCGCGCGCCTGCGCGCGGGCCGGCGTGGCCTGGAGTTGTTTCCTGACCAACGACGGCGTGCGCGCGCTGGCCGATCCCGACGTGGTCGCGGCGCTCAAGCCGGCGGCACGCGCGGTGGTGTGCGAGCACTCGTGGCACCAGCACATGGGCGGCGCGGCCTGCCCGGTGGAACTCGGCAGCCAGACCGTCAACAGCGCCCTGATGGCCGAGGCCGGGCGCGTGATCAGCTTGTAGGAGCCCGGCATGGGTCCGAAGAACATCCTCGTGCTCGGACGCCGCGATCACACCGAAGCGATGCGGGTGGCGGCCGGCCTGACTATTTTCGGCCACAAGGTGCGCCTCGTGTTCATGACCGGCCCGGTGGCGGAAACGGCGGAAAACGCGGCCAAGGCGGAACTGCTCGAGCTGTCCGACATCGCCCCCGAAACCACGGTCGCGGCCATGGCCGACCAGCTGCCGCTGCTCGACGCGGCCGGTCTGGCGGCGGCGATCGGCGCCGCCGACCGGGTGGTTAACCTGTGACGGGATGGAGACCATGCGCGTTCTGGTGCTGGACCTCGATATTTTTCCCGACCGCGCGACGGTGAACGACGCCGTCGCGCGCCTGGCCGGGAACCACGAGATCAGGCGGACAAAACCGGCGCAAGACGCCGGCGAAGCCGACTGGGACCGGATGTTGGCGGACATGCTCGCCGCCGATCTGGTGATCACGACTTGAACGACGAACGTCAACGGCAACGGACGCGTGGTGCGTCCATCAACGGGAGGGTAACCCCATGAGACGAATGTTTGCGTTTCTTCTGACCGCCGCGCTCGCCGGCATGGCGGGAGCGGCCTCGGCGGCCAGTCCGCTGGTCGACGTGAATTGGGTTAAGGCCAACGTCGGCAAGCCGAACGTCGTGTTTCTCGACGTGCGCGGCGAAGGCCGCGCCGACTACATCCGCGCCCACATTCCGGGCGCGATCTATTCGGACTACGCCAAAGACGGCTGGCGGGTGAAGGACAAGAACGGCACGCCCGCCATGCTGCCCGAGCCGGCGGCGATGGAAAAACTGATCGGCGGCCTCGGCATCGACAACAAGTCCCACGTCGTCATTATCCCGAGCGGCACCAACGCTCTCGACATGGGCACCGCCACCCGCATCTATTGGACCTTCAAAGTAATGGGCCATGACGAGGTGTCGATCCTCAACGGCGGCTGGCAGGCCTATTCGGTGGTCGACGAAAAGACCAAGCAGCCGGTCAACCCGGTCGAGACCGGCAACATCACGCCCAAGGCCACGACCTTCAAGGCTAACGTGCGGACCGACATGATTCCGACCAAGGACGACGTCAAGAAGGCGCTCGACGCCAAGGTGCCCGTGATCGACCATCGGCCGGCGGACTTCTACCTCGGCGTCACCCAGCATCCCTTGACCAAGCGCACCGGCACCATCCCCGGGGCCAAGAACCTGCCCGAGGCGTGGATCACGGAGAACAACAGCGGCAAGTTCCGCGATAAGGCGGCGCTGGAGAAGCTGTACGCGGCGGCCGGCGTGCCGACCAGCGGCGAGCAGTTGAGCTTCTGCAACACCGGCCATTGGGCGAAGGTCGGCTGGTTCGCCTCGTCCGAAATCATCGGGAACAAGAAGGTCAAGATGTACGACGGCTCGATGGTCGAGTGGGCCAACGATGCCAACCTGCCGATCGAGGCGAAGATCAGCGTCGGCAAATAGCCGCGTGGGTCGCTTACTGACCGGGCTGGCGCTGGCGGCGGTTGCGACCGCCGCCGTCGGCGTCGCCCGCGCCGCCGGCGAATATGAACGCCGCCTCGGTGCCGAGATCGCCGTTCTCGTCGGCGATGCCCGACGCCTGACCGAACCGATGCCGGAGCCGCAACGGGCCGGCATCGTCGAACGCATCGCCGCCGGCCTCGGCGGCCTTTCCCTGTTGATCCGCCAGGCGCGCGAAACCAACCCGAACCTGCCGCCCGTGCCGCGCGAGGACTTGGCGGCGATCCGCAAGGCGCTGGCGGAGCGCCAACTGATCGTCGTTCTCGCCGGACTGGCGGCGCTCGCGCGCAGCTATCCCTTCGATACCGCCGGGATTCTCCCCGCCGAGGCGACGCCGGAAAGGCTCGCCGCCGGCAAGGCGATCCATGAAACGACTTGCGCCGGGTGCCACGACCACACGGACGCGGGCGCAATGTTGCCGGCGCACGACCTGTTCCGATGGGCGCGCGTCATGCCAGAAGGCGAATTCGCCGCGCGCCTCTATACCGGCGTGCGCGGCGACGCCCTGACCGCGCTCGCCAATCCGTTCGGGACGGAAGACTTGGCGGCTTTATTCGCCTATTACCGCGCGGGACCGGAGAAATAATCGGCCCGATCCGATCCCGCCCAGTTCGGGGTATAATTATCCGCGTCCCCGGCCACCAAGGATATTTATGCCGCTCGTACTCACGTCATCCGCGTTCGCCGCCGGCGGGGAAATCCCGTCGCGCCATACCTGCGAGGGCGAGGATGTATCGCCGCCGCTCGCCTGGTCCGGTGCGCCGCCGGGCACAAAAAGCTTCGCCCTGATCGTCGACGATCCGGACGCGCCCGACCCGAGGGCACCGAAAATGACCTGGGTCCACTGGGTGCTCTACAACCTGCCCGGCGCCACCCATGCCTTGCCCGAGGGCGCGACATCCCGGAGCCTTCCCGCCGGTACCCGCGAAGGACTCAACGACTGGAAGCGGACCGGTTACGGCGGTCCCTGCCCGCCCATCGGCCGGCACCGCTATTTCCACAAGCTCTACGCTTTGGATGCGGTGCTGCCCGATCTCGGCCAGCCGACTAAGGCAACGTTGGAAAAGGCGATGAAGGGCCATGTGCTCGCCCACGCCGAACTGGTCGGGACTTATCAGAAGAAGACGCGCTGACGACGCGGTCGTTTATCCTTGCAGCGCCCGCAACACCGCGCCAGGCGCGCGATCAATGGCGAGCAGAAGTGCGCGCGCCGGACCCTCCGGTACGCGGCGGCCCTGCTCCCAGTTGCGCAACGTGTGCGGGCTGATCTGGAACGCGCGTGCGAAGCGGTCCTGGGACAATCCCGTCTTGGCGCGAATGGCGGCCACGTCGAGCGGCGTCACCGTCCGCAAACGGCCCTCCTTGAGCGCATGCCTGAAACCCACGGCGGCGGTATCGGTCCCGTCTTCCTTCGCCTGGCGGGCGATCTCCGCTTCGGTGGTCGCCTTCAGGATTTTTCGCCGGACCCGCGCCCGGCGGCGGGCCTCGTCAGCCGTGAATCTTGCGGTAGACATCGCGTTCCCTCCGGTTGGCCATGCGCGCCGAGATAATGCGGCGCACGCCATTGCGCCAAGTGTAGACGACGAACAGAACGTCATCGCCCGCGCGGCCAACGGCCCAGATGCGCCGCCCGCCGTAATCGGCCCGATCATCATCCATTTCCAACACCGGGCCGTCGAATATCCGGGCGGCATGGGCGAAGTCGAAGCCCCGGGCGCGCAGATTGGCTTCGCTCTTCGCCGCGTCCCACTCGAACATGGCTCATGCTAAGCCATTAGCTTACATCCGTCAATGGCGGAGGGCGCGCGCCCGCGCGCGTCAGCGCGCGGAATGATCGAGCGCGTGGCCAATCTGCTCGGTCATCGCGGGCCAGGAATCGGTCGCGCCGCTTTTGCGAAAGATCACCCTTCCCCGGCGATCGAGGATCAGGGTGGTCGGCACCTGGGCGAGCGCCACTGCGGTGCCGTAGGGAATCGCGCTTCCGTCGGCGAGATAGAGGTTGTTGTCTTCGCGCCCCTTGTTGCCGGAATCGGCGAAAGGCAGACGGTAATCGTTGCGCTCGGCCCAGCGATAACCGGTGGCGGCGTCCTCGCGGAAGTTGAGCAGCGCGAAAGCGATGTCGGCGCGATTCTTGAGGGAATCGTAAAGTTTTTGGAACGCCGGCATCTCGACCCGGCAGGGCGGGCACCAGGAGCCCCAGAACTGGAGAACAACGAGCTTGCCCTTCAGCGCGGCGATCGAAGTCTTGGTCCCGTCGCGCATCGTGAAGCCGAGGTCAAAATAGCGCGCGCCGGTTTCCCAGCCGACCGGCGCCTTGGCGTCATCGGCAGGTGACGGATAAGGCGCCAGCACTCCGGCCCATTGCGCGGGGTCGAAGACGATCCGGTCGTCCACGGCGTAGGGCACGCAATGGCTGGAAAGCCGATCGCACCGTTCGGCCGCGTCGGCGATCGCGTCCTCGGCCGAGGCCTGGCCCCTGGCCCAGGCCCACGAGCCGCCGGGGCCGATCAGGAATGCCTTGTGGTTGGCGGCCGCGCGGTATTCGCGGACGAACGCTTCCCGCCCCGCCTCGCCGAGATGAGGAATGCGCGCCGGATCGAACGGATCGGCGGCGAAGGCCGCGAGACTCCAGACGAGAAAAACGGCGAGTGGAAACCCGAGACGCGCGAGGATTCCGATTCGCGCCCGCCTGCCGGCGGAACCGGGCGTTCTCAGATGTAATGCTCCCGGAGCGGCGCGAAGCCGTTGAAGCCAATCGAGGCGTAGGTGGTCGTGTAGGCCCCGGCCGACATCAGCCGCAGCCGGTCGCCCGCCTTCAAGGCGTCGGGCAGCCGGTAACCGGCCTTCTCGTAGAGGGTGTCGACGCTGTCGCAGGTCGGCCCGGCGATCACCACCCGGCTGGAGCGTCCGCCGACGCCGGCGGCGCGGATGCGGTACTGGATCGCCTCGTCCATGGTTTCGGCGAGGCCGCCGAACTTGCCGACGTCGAGGTAGACCCAGCGGGACGCGTCCTTGTAGCCGCGCTTGGCCACCAGCACGACTTCGCTTTCCAACACGCCCGCGTCGCCGACCACGGAACGGCCCGGTTCGATGATCATTTCCGGCAGCGCATTGCCGAAATGGCGGGTCATGGCCTTCATGATGGTGTCGGCGAAGGCGCCGAATTCCGGGATGTCTTCGCGGTAGTGCGCCGGGAACCCGCCGCCCAGGTTGAGCATCTTGACCTCGATGCCGTGATGGCGGAGGTCGGAAAAGACCATCGCCGCGCGGCCGATGGCCACGTCCCATTGCATCGGGTCGGTCTGCTGCGAGCCGACGTGGAAGGAAAGCCCGTAGGCGTCGAGGCCGAGGGTACGGGCGCGGATCATCAGGTCGCGGGCCATGTCCAGATCGCAGCCGAACTTGCGCGACAGCGGCCATTGCGCGCCGCCGTTGGAGGTGATGATGCGGCAATAGACCCGGGCCCCCGGGGCGGCGCGGGCAAGCTTTTCGAGCTCTTCGGCGCTGTCGAAGGCATAGAGGTCGACGCCCTTGGCGAAAGCGCCGGCGATGTCGGCTTCCTTCTTGACCGTGTTGCCGTAGGAGATCGCCTTGGGCTTGGCGCCGGAGGCGAGGCACGCTTCCACCTCCTGCAGGCTGGCGGCGTCGAAGCAGGAGCCGAGCCCGACCAGCAGGTCGAGCACCGGGCGCGCCGGGTTGGCCTTGACCGCGTAATAAACGTCGGCCACCGGCAACTCGCGCTTGAGGGTTTGATAGCGATTGCGGACCACGTCCAAGTCCACCACCAGGCAGGGCGTGGGCGGGCGATCGGCGAGGAAGCGTTCGATTTTGGGGGTCATGGTCGTTTCACCGCACAGAGGCACGGACGCCGAACGGGCGCCGCGACACGGGCAAAAGCCTCAAGGGCGGGCGCAATTCGCGCGGCCCCTCAGGCGCGGTCCCGGCCCCGAAGGGCGGACCGCTTGACGATGTTTGCGGAAAGAACCGCCCCGGACTTTACGTCGGCCGGGCGGAATCCGCGGTGCGCATCAGACTGCAAAGCAGACATGGTGTCCCTCCAGTCGAGAACCATCCACCTTGCCGGTGACCCCGTCGCCGCATAAACACCCCTCATGATGGGGGCCAGAGGCACGTGCGCGTCCGCCGGTGGGCCCTACATAAGCCCATCGTGTCCGATTACAAGAAAAATTTTCACGAAAGCTTAATTTTTTCGCCGACACCGCGGCGACGACGCCACACCCGTCGACAGTCGCGCATGCGCGTTTGGTTTTTTCGGCGAGATTACGCCGTTTTCTTTGGCGCTGCCGGGATCATGCGCGCGACGCACCACGGCGGCCGTCGCTTGACCGGAGAACGCCGCCGCGTGCGCCACGGCGCGCCCCATCATGCGCGCGCGATGGAATCCGGTTCCGAGTCGGGTTAGGAAACAGCCTTTAGATCAACCCGGCGAGCGGCGACGACGGGTCGGCGTAGAGCTTCTTCGGCATGCGCCCGGCGAGGTAGGCGAGCCGTCCGGCGGCAACCGCGTGGCCCATGGCGCGGGCCATGCGCACCGGGTCCTTGGCCTCGGCGATGGCGGTGTTCATCAGCACGCCGTCGCAGCCGAGCTCCATCGCCTCGGTGGCGTCGGAGGCGGTACCGACCCCGGCGTCGACCAGAACCGGGACCTTGGCCTGCTCGACGATCAGGCGGATGTTGACCTTGTTCTGGATGCCGAGCCCGGAGCCGATCGGCGCGCCCAAGGGCATGATCGCGGCGGCGCCGGCATCTTCCAGGCGCTTGGCCATGATCGGGTCGTCGTTGCAGTAGACCATGACCTGGAATCCCTCGCGCACCAGGACCCCTGTTGCTTCCAGGGTCTCGATCATGCGCGGATAAAGGGTCTTGGGGTCGCCCAGGATCTCCAGCTTGACCAAATCCCAGCCCCCCGCCTCGCGCGCAAGCCGCAGCGTGCGCAGCGCATCCTCGGCGGTGTAGCAGCCGGCGGTGTTGGGCAGATACGTATACTTCTTGGGGTCGATAAAGTCGGTCAGCATCGGCTTCTTGGGGTCGTCCAAGTTGACCCGGCGCACGGCCACCGTGACGATTTCGGCGCCCGAGGCTTCCAGCGCCAGCCGGTTGGTCTCGTAGTCTTTATATTTGCCGGTGCCGACGATCAGGCGCGAGCGAAACCGCCGCCCGGCCACGGTCCAGGTATCCTCGTCGGCGGACCCCATGCCCTCGGGTGCCCCGCCGCCGATGAAATGGACGATCTCGATGCGGTCGCCCTCTCCCAGCGGCGTCGCTCCATAACGGGACTTGGGCACCACCTCGCGGTTGCGCTCGACCGCCACCTTGCGCGCGTCCATGCCGATCCGCGCCAGAAGGTCGGCGACGGTCAGGGGCGGATCGAAGATGCGCGCTTCGCCGTTGACGGTAAGTTGCATGGGCCTTGGCCTGTCCGGAACACGATATTCATGGACACGTTAATTATATTATTAAGTATGGGCTTCCATATCCCCCCGCGCAACGGGAGCGCGCGGGCGAATCCCCGCGCGCATTAAATAATGCGCCCCTATCGGGGCGAGGGAAATCGCATGGTTTGTGGCGCCGGTGCTCGGTGGTATAACGCAGCGGGCACGGTCCCGCAAAGGCAGTCATGGCGACGCGCATCCTGGTTCTCAACGGCCCCAATCTCAATCTGCTCGGCACCCGCGAGCCCGGCATCTACGGGCGCGAGACCCTGAAGGACATCGAGGCCGCCTGCCGGCGTCGCGCCAAGGCGCTGGGCGCGAGCGTGGAATTCCGCCAGAGCAACACCGAAGGCGAACTGGTGGACTGGGTTCAGCAGGCGAAGAAAAAATTCGACGTGCTGATCGTCAACGCCGGCGCCTACACCCACACCTCGGTCGCGCTGCTCGACGCGCTGCTCGCCTGCGACCTGCCGACCATCGAGGTTCATCTCTCCAACATCCACCGGCGCGAGGCGTTCCGCGCCAATTCCTACATCTCCAAGGCCGCCGCCGGCATCGTCATGGGCCTCGGCGGCAAAGGCTACGAACTGGCGGTCGAAGCCGCCGCCCATCTCGCCTCTCCCAAACCCAAGACCCGCAAACCCGGGCGGAGAAAACCCTGATGGCCGACGACAAGAAAAAAGAACCCGCCAAGGGCGCCGCAAGCGGCATCGACGCCGACAAGGTGCGCGAGCTCAACCGCCTGCTCGCCGAAACCGGTCTCGACGAAATCGAGTACGCGGGGCCCGACTGGCGCGTGCGGGTGGTGCGCCGCGCGGCCGCGCCGGCGCCGGCCACCGCCCCCGCCGGCAAGGCCGCCGACGCGGTCGCCGACCATCCGGGCGTGGTCAAATCGCCCATGGTCGGCGTCGCCTATACCGCGCCCGATCCCGCGACACCGCCTTTCATCCGGGTCGGCGACCAGGTGGCCGAGGGCCAGACGCTGCTGCTGATCGAGGCGATGAAGGTCTTCAACCCGATCAAGGCGCCGCGCGCGGGCAAGGTCGCCCGCATCTTCATCGCCTCCGGCACGCCGGTCGAATACGGCGAGCCGCTGGTGCTGATCGAGTAGCGGCGTGGCGGTATCGGTTACATTCACGGCGTCATTCCCGCGAAAGCGGGAATCCGCCTTTTCGAGAGCGTGGACCCCCGCTTGCGCGGGGGTGACGATTACGGTTGAAAGAATCGTTTTCTAGATGTTCGACAAGGTGCTGATCGCCAACCGGGGTGAAATCGCGGTCCGCATCCTGCGCGCCTGCCGCGAAATGGGCATCCGCACCGTTGCCGTCCATTCGACCGCCGACGCCGACGCGATGCACGTCCGGCTGGCCGACGAATCGATCTGCATCGGCCCGCCGCCCGCGCGCGAAAGCTATCTCAACAAGTCGGCGATCCTGTCGGCGGCGACCATCAGCGGCGCCGACGCGATCCACCCCGGCTACGGCTTTCTCTCCGAGAACGCCGAATTCGCCGCCATGACCGAGGAACACGGGTTCACCTTTATCGGTCCTTCCCCCGAACACATCCGCCTGATGGGCGACAAGATCGCCGCCAAGCGTTCCGCGCGCGCCATCGGCCTGCCGGTGGTGCCGGGCACCGACGGCCCGGTCGGCGGCGACGACGAGGCGCTCCGCGCCGCCGCGGACATGGGCTATCCGGTCCTGATCAAGGCGGTCGCCGGCGGCGGCGGGCGCGGCATGAAGCCGGCCAAGGACAAGACCGAACTCTTGTCGGCGCTCAAGCTCGCCCGCGCCGAGGCCGAGGCCGCCTTCGGCAATGCCGACGTGTACATCGAAAAATACCTGCGCCGGCCGCGCCACATCGAGGTCCAGATCCTCGCCGACCTGCACGGCAACATCGTCCACCTGGGCGAGCGCGACTGCTCGCTCCAGCGCCGCCATCAGAAGCTGATCGAGGAAGCCCTCTCGCCGGCCCTCAACGCCGACCAGCGTTCGGCCATCGGCGGGACCACCGCCGCCGCGCTGCGCGGCCTCGGCTACCGCAGCGTCGGCACGGTCGAATACCTGTTCGAGGACGGGCAATTCTATTTCATCGAGATGAACACCCGGCTTCAGGTCGAGCACCCGGTGACGGAAATGGTCTGCGGTCTCGACCTGGTGCGCGAGATGATCCGCGCCGCCGCCGGACGGCCGCTCGGCTTCACCCAGGACGACATCCGTTTTTCCGGCCATGCCATCGAATGCCGCATCAACGCCGAAAGCCCCGACACCTTCATGCCCTCGCCCGGCCGCATCGGCGACTATCACGCGCCCGGCGGCCTGGGGGTGCGGGTGGATTCGGCGCTCTACTCGGGTTATACTGTGCCTCCCTATTACGACAGCATGGTCGCCAAACTGATCGTCTACGGCGCCAACCGCAACGAATGCCTGATGCGGTTGCGCCGGGCGCTGGAGGAATACGTGATCGACGGCATCGAGACGACCATACCGCTGCACCGGCGGGTAATCGCCGACCCGGCGTTCGTCAACGGCGCCTATGATATCCGCTGGCTGGAAGAATTCGCCGCGCGCCCTAAGGCGTGAAAGGGCGCGCGATGGCCGAACGAGCGATCCTGGTGACCGAAAAGCTGACCCCCGAGCTGCTGCTCAAGGCCTACGCCGCCGGGGTGTTCCCCATGGCGCAAAGCCGCGACGACCGGTACGTGTTCTGGGTCGACCCCAAGATGCGCGGCGTCTTGCCGCTCGACCGGTTCCACGTCCCGCGCAGCCTTCGGAAGCTCCTCAAAAAAAATCCGTTCGAGATTCGGGTCAACACCGCCTTCGACCAGGTCATCGCCAAGTGCGCCGAGGCGTGGAAGAACCGCCGCGACACCTGGATCAATTCCGAGATCGTCAAGGCCTATACCCAGCTGCACCGGATGGGTTTCGTCCATTCGATCGAGGTGTGGCTCAACGGCAAGTTGGTCGGCGGGCTTTACGGCGTCGCGTTGGGCGGCGCGTTCTTCGGCGAAAGCATGTTTTCGCGCGTGTCGGGCGCGAGCAAGGTGGCGCTGGTGTTCCTGGTCGAGCGGCTGCGGGCGGGCGGCTTCAAGCTGCTCGACACGCAATTCATGACCGATCATCTGCGCCGTTTCGGCGCGGTCGAAATTCCGGCGCGGCGGTATTTGGAGATGCTCGAGGACGCGCTCGGCGCCAAGGCGCGCTTCTATTTCGATCGCGCGTCGGGCGAGGTCGCGGCCGGGCTGGAAGCCCTGTTCCGGCAATCCAAGACCCAGACGTCGTAGACCGGGTGTTCGAGCGCGGACAAGGCCGGGCTCGAGGCGAACATCCAGCCGCGGAACACGCTCGCCGGCGGCTCGCCCCGGCGCACTTCCCAGATGTCGAGAAAGGCCGCGCTTTCCGGCGTTTCCTCCGGCGGGCGCTTGTCGCACACGCGGGCGATGATCTCGAGGGTGCCGAAGCGGACCACGTCGCCGACCGGCGCCTCGATGGTCGAAATGCGCGCGGTCACCTTGTCGAGCCCCTGCAAGATCGCCGTGTCGTAGGTGGCGGCGCCCGCCGGCCCCGCCAAGAAAGCGGCGACGAACGCGGCGACCGCGCGCGATGGTACCGTCATGCCACCCGCTCGACTTCGTCCTCGACCGCCGGCAGATCGAACCAGAACGTGCTGCCCCGTCCGGGTTCGCTGTCGAATCCGATCTCGCCGCCCATGCGCAGAACGAGTTGGCGGGAGAGCGCCAGACCGACTCCGGCGCCTTCGATCTGGCCCGCTTCGCGCCCCAGGCGCTGAAAGGGCTCGAACACCCGGTCTTGTATTTCCTTCGGGATGCCAATGCCGGTATCGGCGACCGCGATGCGAACCCTGTCGTCGGCCCGGCGGGCGCATGTCACCGTCGCCGTTCCTCCGGGCCGGTTGTATTTGACCGCGTTGACGAGGAGGTTGAGCAGGATTTGCCGCACCCAGAGGGGATCGCCGACAAATCGGGCTTCGGTTTCCTTGGCGGCGGCGTCGTTGACGATGGCGACGCCGCGGTTCTTGGCCTCTTCGCGCACCATGTCCACGCATTGCCGGGACAGGTCGACCGAGGACATGGCGATGAATGCCCGGGGCTCCCCCTGGCTTTCGAACTTGGAGAACTCGAGGATGTTGCTGAGAAGATCGAGCAGGTGCTGGCCGCTTTTGAGGACGATGCCGAGGTATTCGCGCATTTGAACCTCGGGCATCTTGCCGATACCCAATTCGATCATCTGGGCAAAACCGAGAATGGCGTTGAGCGGCGTGCGCAACTCGTGGCTCATGGAGGCGAGGAACTTGGTTTTGGTTTCATTTGCCTGTTCGGCGACGCTGCGGGCATGCTCGATCTCGCCCAGCGCGCGGATCTGATCGGTGACGTCCTTGCGCACCATCAGGGTGCCGCCGTCGCGGGTGCGATGGTGGGTGAACTTGAGCCAGCGTTCGCTGCCGTCCACATCCCGGAAGGCGATCTCGATCGGCTCCAGCGCGCGGAAGCAACGGATACGCCGTTCGAGCCAGTCGCGATCCTTATCGGCATATCCGCCGCGCGCAAACAGGGTTTCGACCATTTCGACGAACGGCAGACCGACCTTGAATACATCGCGCATCATTGCCGGGTAACGCGCGAACGACTCGTTGAACAATACCAGCCGCTCGCTCGAATCGAACAAAGAAACGCTGTCGTTCATGCTTTCGAGCGCGGTCCACAACAATTCCTGACTCGACCGAAGCTCCGTTTCCATCCGCTTGCGCGCGGTGATGTCGCTGAGCGCGAGCAGGGTGCCGCCGTCGGCGGTGCGGAAATGACGAACCAGGCGCCACGCCTGTTCGCCGTCATCGGGCGTCACCGCGTATTCGGCTTCCGTCAGCGCCCGGAAGCGCCGCAGGCGCTCGCGCACCCAAGCTTCGTCCCCGACCTTGGCCGGGCCGTAATAACCGGCTTTGGCGAGCGCGCGGACAAAATTTTCGAACGTCAATCCGGGCTTGAAGATGTCCGCAATCGCCGCGACTTCGGCGGCATAGCGGCGATTGAACAGCGCCAGCCGTTCGTCCTTGTCGAACAGGACGATGCCGTCGCTGATGCTCTCGATCGCATCGGCGAGCCGCTGCTGGGCGCTGGCCAATTCCGCCTCCGCCCTCTTGCGCGCGGTAATATCCGTGCGTACCAGGAATGTACTGCCGTCGCGGGTGCGATAATGGCTCGATGAAATCCACCGGTCGCCGGCGGGATCGTGCTGCCGGCTCAATGCCGTTTCCAGTGAGCGAAACAGGCGAAGGCGTTCCTCGATCCAATCCTCGCCGAGGCCGACGTAATTGCCGCGCTTGACCAGCGCCGTGACTTCTTCGCGCAACGACAATCCCGGTTTCAGGATGTCGCCGATGAGCGGCAGGCTGCGGGCGTACCCTTCGTTGAACAGAACCAGCCGTTCGTTCTTGTCGTAGAGCGCGACGCCATCGCCAATACTGTCGATCGCCGTTTGCAGCAGGTGTCGGGAGTCTTCGAGCGCCGCTTCCGTCCGTTTGCGCGCGGTGATGTCCGTGCGCACCAGGAACGTGCCGCCGTCGCGGGTGCGGTAATGGTTTACGAGGGCCCAGCGCTCGCCGCCATCGGGGTCGCGCATGTGGGCTTCGAACGATTCCAAGGCGCGAAAACGGCGAACGCGTTCGGTCACCCACGCTTCGTCCACGCCAACGTAACCGTCCTGTTCCACCAGATGCCGGATTATGTCGGTGAAGGACACGCCGGCTTTGATATAGCCGCTCAATTGCGGGCGGGTATCGACATAGTTGCCGTTCCACATCACCAGGCGTTCGTCCTTGTCGAACAAGGCGACGCCGGCGGCGATGCTGTCGAGCGCGGACTGCAGCAGTTGCCGGGAAGATTCGAGCGCCGCTTCCGCCCGCTTGCGCTCGGTGATTTCGGTGCCGATCCTGAGCGTGCCGCCGTCGCGGGTGCGGTAATGGCGGATCAAATGCCAGCGCTCGGTTCCGTCGGGATCGCGCCGGTGTAATTCGACCGGCTCCAGATCGCGGAACTTGCGGATACGCTCGGCGATCCACTCCGGGCCCGCGTCCTTGTAGCCGCCGCCGGCGGCGATCGTTTTGACGAAATCGACGAAGGAAATCCCAGGCGCGAGCGCGCCGGGAAAGGCCTTGAGATTCGTCGCCAGGCTTTGGTTGTGCAGGACCAGCCGTTCGTCCTTGTCGAACAAGGCGATGCCGCCGCCGACGCTGTCGAGCGCCGTTTGCAACAATTGGCGCGAGGACTCCAGGTCGGATTCGGCTTTGCGGCGGGCAGTGATGTCTTCGGTGAATAGAATGATCCCGCCGACGGTGCCCGTCGCGTCGAACCATGGTCGCAATTCCCATTTCAGCCATTGCACCGAACCATCGAGCCGCGTGAAAGATTCGGCGTCCATCCGGAGCACTTCTCCGGTCAGCCCGCGACGATGCGCCTCTTTCCATGCTTCGGGAATTTCCGGAAAAACATCGTCATGCGAAAGGCCGCGCAAATCCCGCTCGCCGAGGCCATAATCGGTGAGCCACCGGCGGCTGACATGGAGGTAGCGCATCTCGCGGTCGAACATGGCCAGGGCCGCTGGAGCGTGTTCGATAAAAAGGCCCAGCAGCCGCTCGCCGGCTTGTACCTTCAAATCCGATTGCTTTTGCGCGGTGGCGTCCTCGCGGATCAGGAGCGTGCCGCCGTCGCGCGTGCGGTAGTGATGGACCTTGATCCACAAATCCTGCCCGAGGATGTCCTGTGCCCGGTATTCGACCGGGTCCAGCGCGCGAAAGGCGCGCAGACGCTTCGCGATCCAGTCGTCGCCGCGGACGGAGACATAGAATCCTTTTCGATCGAGGGAACGGATTTCCTCCTCGAACGACATGCCGAGGCGAAAGTTGCCGATGACCCGCGACACGGCGAGATGGTAGCTCTGGTTGTGCAGGATCAGGCGTTCGTCCTTGTCGAACAGCGCGACGCCGTCGGAAAGGCTGTCGATGGCATCGGCGAGGCGCTGGCGAACGGTCGCCAGTTCCGCCTCGGCCCGCTTGCGCTCGGTGATATCCTCGCGGATCAGGAACGTGCCGCCATCCTGCGTGCGATGAAGATGCACATGGGCCCAGCGTTCCTTGCCGTCGGGATCGCGCATGTGGTTCTCGACCGGCTCCAGCGCTCGGAACTGGCGGACGCGTGTTTCGACCCAATTCCGGTCGACGCCCAGGTAACGGCCCTGGGCCGTCATGCGCGTGACCAGTTCGGTGAACGACAAGCCGGGCGAGACGACGTCGCGCAACGCCGGCGAGGTGCGGATAAATCCCTCGTTCCAGAACACCAGCCGTTCGTTCTTGTCGAACAGGGCGGCGCCGTCCTTGAGGCTGTCGAGGGCGGTGCGCAGCAGATCGCGGGATTGCTGAAGATCCGCGCCTCTCCGGCGAAGTTCCCAAATTCCGCCGACCACAAAAAGAACGAACATGACAAGCCCCGCGAACAGGGCTTCATCGGCCTTGAACGGTTCATACTGTTCGAGCCGCTTTCCCAGATTCTCCGCCACGCCGAGAGCCGAAAAAACCCCGTACAACACGGCGAAAATCGCGATCGCCGCCAAGGCGATTGCGATCGGCGAACTGTACAAGGAAGAGATTCGCGTTCGGATTTTGGCGCCGATGCCCATATGCGCGCGCTTTTCAACCCGTGCCCGAAGCGTCGCGAGGACGGAAACGAACTCGCGTCAATTTTTGCCTTTGTCGCCGCCGGTCGCGAGGAAGATGATCTCGCCCACCTGGTCCTCGAGCGAGCGCCAATCGCGGGTCTTGCGGATCGCGCCGCCGGGCGGAATTTTCTCCGCCGCGCGGCCCGGCTCCAGGCGCACGTACTTGCCGCCGAGAATGCCCTCGCTGTCGACCGCCGCGACCGTGTCGGCCGGCAGCTTCACCTCCGGCGCAATGGTCATCGTCACGATCGCGTCGAAGGTCTGGGGATCGAGGCGCTGGCCGGTCACGGTGCCGACCTTGATCGCGCTGATGCGCACGTCGCTGCCCTTGGCCAGACCGCCGATCTTGGCGAAATGGGCGCTGATGGCATAGCCCTGGGTCGCGCGCACCTGGGCGGTCTGCTGAAAGAAGTAAACGAAGATGCCGGCCACCATCAGCACGACCGCGCCAAGCACGGTTTCGACGAGATTGCGTCCGATCATGGCCGGGTTCCTTCCTTGGGGGTAGCCTTGGCGCGCGCGGCGCGGCCCTCGGCGATGATGAGATCGAGCAGCTCGGAAACGATCAGCGCGTCCTGGGTGTGCGTGATCGCTCCGCCCGGCTTGATGACCGCGTCGTCGCCGCCCACCAGCAGCACCACGAACTTGGAGCCGAACAGGCCGTCGGTGTGGATCGCCGCGGCCGTGTCTTCCGGCAATTTGATCCCGGAATCGAGGCGCATCGTGAGCCGGGCGCGATGATTGGCGTCCAGTTCGGCCTTGGCCACGGTGCCGACCCGGATGCCGCCGAGGCGCACCGGATCGCCCGGAAACAGGCCGTCGATCCGGTTGAAGGTGGCGCTGATCTCGTATCCGGTCGCGCGGCCGGCCGCGTGCGTGCGCCCGGCCTGAAAAAATCCCAGCACCAGCAGCAGCGACGACAGCGCGACCGCGCCGACCGCGATTTCCTTGGCTTCCCCGCGCATGGAGTTACGTCGGCCTCCACGATTCGTAGTCGGCGGTGGTCGCGGGATGATGTCCGTCCCGGAGTTCGTGCCCGCCGGGACGATAAGCGTCCGCGGTGCCGGTGGGATTGGGTTGATGCGGCTTTTGCCACGGCCGCGCCTCGGCCGCGGTCTGGGTGAGCGGCTGATCGACCGTGTGGTGCAGCCACGCGTGCCATTCGGCGGGAACCTTCGAGGCCTCGTTGGCGCCCTTATAGATCACCCAACGCCGCTCGCGCCCGTGCAGGCGTTGCCCGCGCGCGCGGTAATAGCGATTGCCGAATTCGTCGGCGCCGACCCGGACGCCTTTGAACAGGGTGTAGATCAGCGTGCCCAGTGTCGCCATCGTTCGCTCCTTAACTTTAACTTCCTTTACCGATAATCGTAGCTCCGCCGACCGAGTATTTCACGGCGTCACCGCCTTCGTTATCCCCGCCGAAGAGCCGCACGATCGGGTGCAAACGCGAGCGACTCCGCTTTCCTAGGGCCATTCGCGCCATGGGAACAGTTAGGAAATCCCCTCCCTGGAACGCCCGGGCCCGATTTCCCGCGCTCTCGTCGAAGGCTGATAACCTTCTGTATAAAAATAACAATTCATCTGACTATCGAACGTCTCCCCAATCCCTTGGCGGCATTTCAGGCCGGGCTTCAACCCCGCCCGCTTAACCCCTTGTTAGCACTACATGTTGTAAAAAATATGTCCCACAAACGCTAGATATGGAGTTTCCGATTGCTCCGAGAATCGCACTGGGCTAGATTTTGCCCCTCGCCATCGAAACAGCCACCGTATCTAGCACATTGTTGGTGTCGTATCGAGAGGCTGGGCGCTCGAAAGCCGGCGGATCAAAGCGGCGTCGGGAGAGGCAATAAAACGGGGGCTTGAAGTCTTCTGGGGGACTTCCCGCGAGGGATGCGCGTTCTTCCAAGACCGATCACTCCCATCACGCAACGGCGGGCCGGACCCTCGGCCAGGGGGCACGGACCGACAAAAACATAAAGAGGGGACTATGCGTATCGCGCGTCGTTACACCAAGGAAGGCCAAACCCCCTACGGCGGGATCGAGTTCAAGGTTACCTCCAGCGAAATCCGAAATCCCGACGGCTCGGTCGTCTTCCGGCTCGAGCGCCTCGAAGCGCCGGCGCACTGGTCGGACGTCGCCTGCGACGTGCTGGCCCAGAAATATTTCCGCAAGGCCGGCGTCCCCGCCCGGCTCAAGCGCGTCGAGGAAAACGGCGTGCCGTCCTGGCTCTGGCGCCACGTCGCCGACGAGGACGCGCTGGCCGGACTGCCCAAGGACGAGCGCACGGTCGGCGAGACATCGGCCAAACAGGTGTTCGAACGCATGGCGGGCACCTGGACCTATTGGGGCTGGAAGGGCGGCTACTTCGACGGCGAGGCGGACGCGCGCGCCTATTACGACGAAATGTGCCACATGCTCGCCGCCCAGATCGGCGCCCCCAATTCGCCGCAGTGGTTCAACACCGGCCTCCATTGGGCCTACGGCATCGACGGTCCGGCGCAGGGACATTATTACGTCGATTTCCGCACCGGCAAACTGGTCCGCTCGGCTTCGGCCTACGAACACCCGCAGCCGCACGCTTGTTTCATCCAGAGCGTCGACGACGATCTCGTCAACGAAGGCGGGATCATGGATTTGTGGGTACGGGAAGCCCGCCTGTTCAAGTACGGCTCCGGCACCGGCTCCAACTTCTCGCGCCTGCGCGGGGAAAACGAAAAGCTTTCCGGCGGCGGGCGTTCGTCCGGCCTGATGAGCTTTCTCAAGATCGGCGACCGGGCCGCCGGCGCCATCAAATCGGGCGGCACCACCCGGCGCGCCGCCAAAATGGTGGTGGTCGACGTCGATCATCCCGACATCGAGCAGTTCGTCGATTGGAAGGTGCGCGAGGAACAGAAGGTCGCCGCCCTCGTCGCCGGCTCGCGCCTCGCCCACAAGCACCTCAACGAGATCATGGCCGCGTGCAATACCGACGCGCCTCGCGCGGGCGAATCCCCGCGCGTCTTGGATGATGCGCCCCTATCGGGGCGCGGCGGCGAGGACCGCTTCGAGCCGACCCGCAACGGCGCCTTGAAGCGCGCCATCCGCGGCGCCCGCCAGGCGATGATCCCGGACAGCTACATCCGCCGCGTCATCCAATTCGCGCGCCAGGGCTACACCGCGATCGATTTCCCGGTTTTCGACACCGACTGGGATTCGGAAGCCTACATGACCGTGAGCGGGCAGAATTCCAACAACAGCGTGCGCGTGTCCAACGCCTTCCTCGATCGCGTCGTCGGCGACGGCGAATGGCCGCTCACCCGCCGGGTCGACGGCAGGGTCGCCAAGACCGTGCGCGCCAAGGAATTGTGGGAGCGGATCGCTTACGCCGCCTGGGCCTCGGCCGATCCCGGCCTGCAATTCGACACCACCATCAACGAATGGCATACGTGCCCGGAATCGGGGCGGATCAACGCCTCCAACCCGTGCTCGGAGTACATGTTCCTCGACGACACGGCGTGCAACCTCGCCTCGCTCAACTTGCTGCCGTTCTTGGGCAAGGACGGCCAGTTCGACGTCGCGCGTTTCGAGCACGCGGTCAGGCTCTGGACGCTGACCCTCGAAATCTCGGTGACCATGGCCCAGTTCCCGTCGCCGCGCATCGCCGAGCTGTCCTACGAATTCCGCACGCTCGGCTTGGGCTTCGCCAACATCGGCGGCTACCTGATGGCCGCCGGCATTCCCTACGATTCGGCCGAGGGGCGCGCGATTTGCGGCGCCGTCTCCGCGCTGATGACCGGGGCGTCCTACGCGGCTTCCGCCGAGATGGCGGGCGAGATGGGGGCGTTCCCGCGCTATGAAGCCAACCGCGACGCGATGCTCCGGGTCATCCGTAATCACCGCCGCGCGGCGCACGGCGCCAGCGGCAGCTACGAGGGTCTCTCGGTCCTGCCGGTGCCGCTCAACGGCGCCGACTGCCCGGACGCGGAACTGGCGGCCGCCGCGCGCATGATCTGGGATCGCGCCCTTGAGCTCGGCCAGGCGCACGGCTTCCGCAACGCCCAAGTCAGCGTGGTCGCGCCGACCGGAACCATCGGCCTGGTGATGGATTGCGACACCACCGGCATCGAGCCCGATTTCGCCCTGGTCAAGTACAAGAAGCTCGCCGGCGGCGGCTACTTCAAGATCATCAACCGCATCGTTCCGCGCGCGCTCAAGACGCTCGGCTACGCCGAGGAGGAGATCGGCGAAATCGTCCGCTACGCGGTCGGCCACGGCACCCTCAAGGGCGCGCCGGGCGTAACCCACGACGTGCTGCGCGCCCACGGCTTCACCGACGAGGCCCTGGCCAAGGTCGAAGCCGCGCTCGCGAGCACCTACGATATCCGCTTCGTGTTCAACAAATGGACGTTGGGCGAGGCGTTCTGCACCGATACCCTCAAGATCGACCCGAAGCGGCTCGACGAAGTGGATTTCGATCTACTCGCCGCGCTCGGCTTCGCCAAGTCCGACATCGACGCCGCCAACGCCTATGTCTGCGGCGCCATGACCCTCGAGGGCGCGCCGTACCTGAAGCCGCAGCATCTGCCGGTGTTCGACTGCGCCAGCCCGTGCGGGCGCAACGGCAAGCGGTTCCTGTCGGTCGAGAGCCACATCCGCATGATGGCGGCGTCGCAGCCGTTCATTTCGGGCGCCATCTCCAAGACCATCAATATGCCGAACGCGGCGACGGTCGCCGACTGCCAGAACGCGTACATGCTGTCCTGGCGGCTCGGTCTCAAGGCCAACGCGCTTTACCGCGACGGATCCAAGCTGTCGCAGCCGCTGAACGCGGCCCTGCTCGCCGACGACGCGGACGAAGCCGAGGATACGGCCGAGCGCATCGCCGCCGCCAACCCCGTCCAGCGCGCGGAACTGGTCGCCGAACGGGTGGTCGAGCGGGTCGTCGAACGCGTGGTCGAGCACGTCAAGCGCGACCGCGAACGCCCGCCCAGCCGGCGCAAGGGTTACACCCAGAAAGCGATCGTCGGCGGCCACAAGGTCTATCTGCGCACCGGCGAATACGGCGACGGCCGGTTGGCCGAGATCTTCGTCGACATGCACAAGGAAGGCGCAGCTTTCCGCAGCCTGATGAACAATTTCGCCATCGCCATCTCGATCGGGCTTCAGTACGGCGTCCCGCTCGAAGAATACGTCGAGGCGTTCACCTTCACCCGCTTCGAGCCCGCTGGCCTGGTCCAGGGCAACGACGCGATCAAGTCGGCGACGTCGATCATCGATTACATCTTCCGGGAACTGGCGGTTTCCTATCTCGGGCGCAACGACCTTGCCCACATCCAGCCCGACGACCTGAAACCCGACAGCCTCGGCGGCGGCAACGACGAAGGCGACTTGCCGGGCACCGCCGAAGGCGCGATCCCGCCGGCCGCAAGCCAGGGCTATGTCCGCTCCAAGCTCATGGTCATCCGGGGCGCCAAGGGCGCGGCCGCGACCGCCGTCATGTCCGCCCCGGTCACGGCCATGTCTCCGGCCGCGCAAGGGGTGTACGCCCTCAGCCTCGACGCCGAGGTCGTGCAGGCGGTGGACACCCGGCTCGATCAGATTCGCGAAGCCCGCATGAAGGGTTACGAAGGCGACCCGTGCGGCGAGTGCGGAAATTTTACGCTGGTGCGCAACGGCACCTGCCTCAAATGCAACACGTGTGGCTCCACCACCGGATGCTCCTGATGGCGCGCACGGTATGCAAACGTTCCTCCCTGGGAAACTTGGGGCGCTCTCCGGATCGCTAACATCCGGAGGGCGCCCGATTTTTTCCGATCCCTTCCTTTATTTCTCCGTTCGCTCAGCGACCGAATCCCCCTCGTGAGAAAAGGCCACGATGCGCGGGTCTCGAGCGCCTTGAACCGCGGCGGCTGCATTTTTCCATCGATCGATTTTTTACGGTTGAAATCGGGGCGATTTCCATGCCCAATAGCGCCGAATAGTGCCTAATAGCGCGTCGATAAGGCTTGAAAAAAGCTCGCGCGGGGGAAGTATCCGACACCACACGTGCCCGATTCTGAGGAATACCCCTTCGTGGCCGCTTCGCGCAAAAAGTCCTCCAAATCCCGCCGCAAGTCCGCCGCCGGCACCAGCGCCCCCGGACCGTTGTCCGTGAGTCGCGGGCCGGTCGCGGTGCAACTCGCCGAGAACGAGCCGTTTCTCGCCAACGCCATCGCCCAACAGGGCGCAAGCCGGCGTCTCAGCTTCCACGTGGTCGACGACGATCCGATCGCGGCGAAAATGATGACGGCGCTGATCGCGCAAGCCGGACACACGGTTAAATTCTCCACCTCCAGTCTGACGGCGCTGGCCGATATCCTGGTGCAGAAGCCGGACGTGGTGATCGTGGACTTGATGATGCCGGACGTGGACGGCATCGAGTTGTGCGCGATGCTGCGCGCGAAACCGTCGACCGCCGCAATGAAAATCGTCGTGGTGTCGGCCAAGACCTACGAATTCGACCGCAAACGCGCCCTCGGTACCGGCGCCGACGGCTTCATCCAGAAGCCGATCTCGGCCGAGACGTTCATGTCCCGGGTGTTGCGCATCGTCGAGGACAAGATCGACCTCACCTTCTGGGGCGTACGCGGAACGCTGCCGGTCGCCGGCGGAAAAAGCCTGCGCTACGGCGGCAACACGTCGTGCGTGACTTTGGAATTTCCGACCCACCAGCTGTTCGTGTTCGACGCCGGAACCGGCATCAAGAATCTGTCCGACCATCTGCTCAGGCAGAAGCGAACCCGTATCGAAGCCAAGATTTTCCTGTCGCATCCGCATTGGGACCACATCAACGCGCTTCCCTTCTTCGTCCCTCTCTACCTGCCGGGCAACGATTTCGAGATCCTCGGCGCGCGCCACGGCGACACCACCATGCGCCAGATCATTTCCGCGCAGATGGACGGCGTCTACTTCCCGATCACCTTCCAGGAATTCGGCGCGCGGGTCTATTTCCACGACCTCGACGAGGAAGAGCTGATGTTCGGCCGGATCAAGGTCAGCACCATGCTGCTCAGCCATCCCGGCCGCTGCCTCGGCTACCGGATCGACTACAACGGCCGCTCGATCGGCTACGTCACCGACAATGAACTGTTCCTCGAGGGCAACCCGCATCACAACGCCCACTACGTCGCCAAGCTCGCCAAGTTTGTCGAAGGGATTGATGTGCTCATCACCGACACCACCTATACCGACCAGGAATACGCGAGCAAGGTCGGCTGGGGCCATTCCTGCATCGGCGAAGTGGTCAAGCTGGCCCACGCCGCCAAGGTCAAGAACCTTTATCTCTTCCACCACGATCCCGACCAATCGGACACCGCCATCGCAAA
>Ga0194127_10000783_pt1 | contig 49551 bp, 45 predicted proteins | sample TA2KigC100mmetaG_FD_148624 | JGI IMG/M metagenome (GOLD analysis project Ga0194127, IMG submission 148624) | Freshwater microbial communities from Lake Tanganyika, Tanzania - TA2015036 Kigoma Deep Cast 100m | ecosystem: Environmental > Aquatic > Freshwater > Lake | place: Tanzania: Lake...
TTGAAACCGATATTTGCTTTGCAAGACCATAAATAGAAATTCCATAAATAATTCCAAAATTAATTGCTTTTGCTTTTCTTCTCATTTCATCAGAAATAGATTTTTCTGAGGTGCTAAATATTTGTGAAGCTGTGATGTTATGAATATCTTCCTTATTTATGAATGCTTTCTTAAGCTCTTTTACATCTGCTAAATCCGCTAATATTCTCATTTCAATTTGACTATAATCAGAAGAAATTAAAATTTTATCTTTATCAGTTATAAATGCAGAACGTATTTCCTTTCCTTCACTTGTTTTAATTGGAATATTTTGCAAGTTTGGGTCGCTAGATGCGAGTCTTCCTGTATTAGTAGCCGCAAGTAAAAAGGAGGTGTGTATTCTTTTTGTTTTAGAATTAATAAAATCTACTAAGTTGTCAGTATAAGTATTCTTTAGTTTTGATATTTGTCTCCAGTCTAAAATTAGCTTTGGAAGTTCATGACCTTGAAATGCTAAATCCTCCAAAATATTAACATTGGTTGCATAGTTTCCTTTTTTAGTTTTTTTTGTACCTATAATTTTTAATTTTTTATAAAGAATATCGCCAAGCTGTTTTGTGGAAGCGATATTAAATTCTTCTCCTGATAAAATGTAAATTTTTTTTTCTAAATCTTTAATATTTTTTTCAAATTGTTTTGAAAGATCTTTTAAAATATTTACATCAACCTTTATTCCTATTTCTTCCATATCAGCCAATATTTTAATCATTGGCTTTTCTAAAGTTTCATAAACGTCTAAAATTTTATCTTTAACAGCCCTTTCATAAAATAACTGATATAATCTATAGGTTATATCTGCATCCTCAGCAGCATATTCGGAAGCTTTATCAATATGAACTTGATCAAAAGTAATTTGAGACTTTCCAGTGCCAGCTACATCCTTAAACGATATAGTTTTATGGTCTAAATGTATTTCTGAAAGAAGATCCATTCCGTGTCTATGCAGACCTGAATCTAAAATATACGAAAGCAACATAGTATCTTCAATATAATTTAGTTCGATGCCATATTTTCTTAAAATTCTATAATCAAATTTAATATTATGACCAACTTTTCTGATATTTTTACTTTCTAATAAATTTTTAATCTCTTTTAAAACTAACTCAGTACTTAATTGTTTATTTATTTCGCTATCTTCTTTGTTTAAATGGCCAAGAGGAATATAAAAAGCCTCTCCCTCTGAAATACAAAATGAAATTCCAACTAATTCTGCGTTTTTTATATCTAAAGAATTAGTTTCAACATCTACAATAATAAACTTTTTTTCATTTGCTTGCAAAATTAAATCTTTTAGATCATCCTTTGAAAAAATTGTTTTATATTTTTTTCTATCTATTTTTATCTTTTTAATATTTAAATTTTTTTCTGGTTCTATTTCAAAATCCAACTGATCTGTATCTTGAATTCTTTGAAGTAATTTTGAAAATTCCATATTTCTTAAAAAATTAATTAACTTTTTTTTATCAATTTTCTTAACTTCAAATTCATTTAATTTGCTTTTAACTGGAACATCTAACTTTAAAGACACTAATTTTTTACTTAATAAGGCTTTATCTTTATTCTCCAAAATAGTTTGTCTTCTTTTAGTTTGCTTTATTGTTTCTGCTTTTTCTAATAAATTACTTAATGAACCAAACTCATTAATAAGTTCTGCTGCAGTCTTAACACCTATGCCTGGAACACCAGGAATATTATCTGAGGAGTCTCCTGCTAAAGACTGCACATCAATTACTTTATCAGGTGTTACTCCAAATTTTTCCTTAACTTCATTAACACCTATTTCCCTATCTTTCATAGAGTCAAACATTCCAACTTTTTCATTAACAAGTTGCATGAGGTCTTTATCTGAAGAAATAATTTTTACTTTTGCACCTTGAGAAACTGCCTCCTTTGTATAAGTTGCAATTAAATCATCGGCCTCATAGTTCTCCATTTCAATACTTGGCAAGCTAAAAGCCTGAACTGCCTGTCTTATAAAATCAAATTGTGGAATTAATTCTTCGGGAGTTTCAGACCTATTTGCTTTATAGTCAGGGTAAATCTCATTTCTAAAATTTTTTCGAGCACTATCAAAAATAACAGCTATATGTGTGGGTTTTATTTCTGTTTTCTTAGTTTCGTATAAAAACTTATAAAGCATATTACAAAACCCACTTACCGCACCAACGGGCATTCCATCACTTTTACGAGTTAATGGAGGTAATGCATAAAATGCCCTGAAAATATAACCTGACCCATCTATTAAATATAAAAGATCACCTGGTCCTAAATTTTTCATTAAACCAATAGGAATTAATTAAATAAAAGTTATATAAACATTGTTATTTAATTGTATGCAAAATTTTCCAGCTATAGAAATAAATAATCTATCAAAAACCTATATTAATAATAAAAAAACTACTGAAGCTTTAAAGGATATTAATTTTAATGTTAAACAGGGTGAAATTTTTGGACTGCTTGGTCCAAATGGAGCTGGAAAATCAACTTTTATAAACATCCTTGCTGGAACAGTTATAAAAACTAATGGAAATATCAAAGTTTGGAATTACGATTTAGATTTAAATCCAAGAGAAGTTAGGTCTTCAATAGGTATTGTTCCGCAAGAGATTAATTTAGACCCATTTTTTACACCACAAAAATTATTAGAGATACAAGCTGGAATGTATGGAGTCCCATCTAAGGATAGAATTACAGAAAAAATATTAGAAATTACAATGCTTACAAACAAAGCAAATGCATATGCGCGAAGTCTTTCTGGAGGAATGAAAAGACGTTTGCTTGTTGCAAAAGCACTTGTTCATCGTCCACCAATCTTAATACTTGATGAGCCAACAGCTGGTGTAGATGTTGAGCTAAGACAAAATCTTTTAGAAAATATAAAAGAATTAAATAAAATAGGTATTACAATCATCTTAACAACTCACTACCTAGAAGAAGCGCAGTCTTTATGTGATAGAATTGCAATTATAAATAATGGAAAACTAATTGCTCTAGATCGAACTGAAGATTTACTAGAGAAAATAAGTACTAAAAAGGTATCGTTTAGAGTTAAGAGTCATACTAACATTGGAGAAAAATTAAAAAACGGCCTTAGAATAAACTACTCAAAGAATGATATAATTAGTATTATTTACAACAAAAAAGACCATCAAATTGAGGAAATTATATCTGAAGTTAAAGAAAAAAAAGTTGAAATTTTAGATATTTTAACAGAAGATGCTGATCTAGAAGATGTTTTTTTAAAATTAACAAAAAATGAAAACTGAAACCTTAGCAAATAATAAATACTCTTATTTAAAGAAAGTTTTTTTTCTCTTTTTTATAGCTCTTTTATCAACCATAATTCTAACAATTTCAGCAAAAATAAAAGTTCCTTTTTATCCAGTGCCAATGACAATGCAAACCTTTGTTGTTGCAGCAATTGGGATTTTGTTTGGTTATAAATTAGGACTTACAATTATTTCAATTTATATTATTGAGGGTTTACTAGGCTTTCCGGTATTTGCAGGAACCCCTGAAAAGGGTATTGGCTATAGCTATATAATCGGACCAACTTTTGGTTATCTTTTAGGTTTTTTTATTTGCGTATACCTTTCGGGAAGGTTTGAATTTAAAAAAAGCTATTTTTATAACTTTGCTTTATTAGTTATATCAGTTTCTTTTATCTACTGCCTTGGCGCTATTTGGCTAGGATACTTAATCGGATGGGACAAACCAATTTTTGATTTAGGAGTAAAACCTTTTTTGCTAGCTGAATTATTTAAAATTCTTCTATTAGTTGTAATTTTACCACAACTACTTAAAGTAAAATTTAAAATTAAAAAAATTATTTAGGAGACCTTTTAGAGAGGATTCTTTGAAGTGTTCTTCTGTGCATATTTAGCCTTCTTGCAGTCTCTGATACATTTCTATCACACAACTCATATACTCTTTGGATGTGCTCCCATTTAACTCTGTCAGCGGACATAGGATTTTCTGGAGGAACGGCTTTTTTATTCTTATCAGCCAATAAAGCTGCCTCTATGGCTTCAGCGTCAGCTGGCTTTGGAATATAATCTATAGCTCCAGCTTTTATAGCGGCAACCGCTGTTGGTATGTTTCCATATCCTGTAAGGACCACAACTCTGCTATCTGGAAGCAAATTATGTACTTCTTTAACTACATCTAGTCCATTTCCGTCGTTTAGCCTTAGGTCAACAACTGCAAATCCTGGTGGGTTAGATTTAGCTTTAGATTTTGCATCCTCAACACCCGATGCGGAAACTACCAAAAAACCCTTATTTTCCATCGCTTTTGAGAGCCTTATCCTAAAAGGATCATCATCATCTACGATAAGAAGAGTTTTGTTTTTAAAACTATCAAGTTTAAGTTTTGATCCTGAAAATTTTTCCATTCATATCAATATAAGATCTTAAGAAGACTTGTTCAAGATAAGAGAATTGTACCCAACAGAAAAATTCTATAACACTAAATAATTTCTTTACAGAAAATTAAAATTACCTTATTTCAACGACTCAAGAGTCTGTTAAAAATAACAGCTCTTAACTAACGTGGGGTTTTATGAAATGGGAAAATTTCAGTCTGTTAATGAGCTGGTTCAGGTTCTTCGACCTGTAAATCCAGTTTATTGTATTCGACCTGAGAGCTTAAAACTCTCTTGTAATTTTTTTGTAAATAATTTCCCCGGGAAATCCCTGTACGCAGTAAAAACAAATCCCAATGAAACCGTTATTAAAAATATTTATCAGAACGGTATCTCTAATTTTGATGTTGCCTCCCTTGAAGAAATAAAATTATTAAGAAAAATTGCCCCTGATGCAAAATTATATTTTATGCATACTGTTAAAAACAGAAACAGTATTGAAGAGGCATATTTTAAATATCAAATAAAAGATTTTGCCTTTGATACAAAGGATGAATTAAATAAAATTTTAGATTCTACAAAAAATGCTAAAGATTTAACTTTATATCTTAGAATCTTTGCGTCAAACGAGCATGCTGAAATTGACTTATCAAAAAAATTTGGAGCATCAATAAGTGAGGCTGTTAATTTAATCAAAGTTGCAAAGCTTCATGCAAAAAAAATAGGAATAAGTTTTCACGTTGGTTCGCAATGTATGCACCCAATATCGTATTCAAAGGGAATTAAAGAAATTGGAAATTTAATTTTAAAATCTGGAATTGAACCGGATATTATAAATGTAGGTGGAGGTTTTCCATCACGATATCCTGATTTGTATCCGCAACCACTTGAAAATTATATTACCGAAATATCAAAAGCTATTGAGAAATTATCCCTTAAAAATAAACCAGAATTAATCTGTGAACCTGGAAGAGCCATTGTTGCAGAAAGTGGATCTACTATTGTAAAAGTAGAATTAAGAAAAAAACAAAAACTTTATATCAATGACGGAACTTACGGATCCCTTTTTGATGCTGGAACACTTAACTTTATTTTTCCAACTAGAGTTATTGAAAATGGAAAAAATTTAAGCAGGAGACTAACCCCTTTTAGTTTCTGTGGACCAACGTGCGATAGTATGGATTTTATGAAAGGACCATACATTTTACCAAATAATCTTAATGAAGGTGATTATATAGAAATAGGGCAACTTGGTAGCTATGGACTTACATTTAGAACAAAATTTAATGGATTTTACTCTGATGATATTCATGAAGTTGAGGACAAACCTATAATGTCTATGTACCAACAAGATGAAGAACTTAAGAGTAATTATCTTGTTGCTTAATGGCTAGTTCAACGCCGTCAGTAGGACATAACAAATCCAGCTTTTTAAAAAATAAAGTAGAGCACATTGATATCACATCCTTTGATGCTAGGCCTATTATTGATGGGATGTCTAAAATGTCATTTAGCTCTAGAGAAACTGCAAACGCAGCTAGAATATTTAACAAAATGTTAGGTGATAAAGACTGTTCAATATTTTTAACTTTAGCCGGCTCTACCTCTGCGGCGGGATGCATGAAAATTTATACTGATTTAATTCGTTTCAATATGATAGACGCTGTTGTTGCAACTGGAGCGTCCATAATAGATATGGATTTCTTTGAAGCACTTGGATTTAAACATTATCAAGGCTCACAGTTTCAAGATGATAGCGTTTTACGCGATCATTATATTGACCGAATCTACGATACTTACATTGATGAGGACCAGCTGCAAAAATGTGATAAAACGATTTGTGAAATTGCAGATACGCTAGAGCCAAGACCGTATACTTCGAGAGAATTCATTAAAGAAATGGGAAAATATTTACAAAAAAACTCAAAAAAAAAAGAATCTTTAATTCAATGCGCATATGAAAAAAATGTTCCAATTTTTTGCCCGGCTTTTACAGATTCTAGCGCTGGATTTGGACTTGTAATGCATCAAGAAAAAAACCCTAAAAAACATTTAACATTAGACTCAGTAAAAGATTTTAGAGAACTTACTGAAATTAAAATTAGATCAAAAACATCTGGTTTATTTATGGTTGGCGGTGGAGTTCCTAAAAACTTTATTCAAGATACTGTTATATGTGCAGAGTTATTAGGAAAAGAAGTTGATATGCATAAATATGCAATTCAAATAACTGTCGCCGATGTTCGCGATGGTGCATGCAGTTCTTCAACACTAAAAGAAGCAAGTTCATGGGGAAAAGTTGATACATCAATGGAACAAATGGTTTTTGCAGAAGCAACTACTGTGGTACCTTTGATTGTAAGTGATGCTTATCATAGAAAAAATTGGGAAAATCGAGAAAGAAGAAATTTTTCTAAAATCTTTTAAAAAAGATGGCAAATGTAACTAAAGTTGCCTTGATCCAGATTAAAATGGATACAAGGCCAAAAAATAATCTAGAAAAAGCAATAAAAAAGATACAACAAGCAAAATTAAAAGGAGCTCAAATTATCTGTCTTCCGGAACTTTTTTTAACACAATATTTTTGCCAGGAAGAAAATCATTCAAATTTTTCATTAGCTGAAAAAATACCTGGTCCAACAATTGATGTTTTAAGCAAAACTGCTGTAGAAAATAAAGTTATATTAATAGTCCCTTTGTTTGAAAAAAAATTATCAGGAATTTATTATAACTCCTGCGTAGTTATAAATGACAATGGAAAAATTATTGGCCATTATAGAAAAATGCATATCCCTGATGATCCCCAATATTATGAAAAATTTTATTTCACACCTGGTGATCTTGGTTTCAAAAATATAGAAACTAAATTTGGAAATATTGGAACTTTAATATGTTGGGATCAATGGTTTCCTGAGGCTGCAAGAATAACAACTCTTAAAGGTGCAGAAATAATTTTTTATCCAACAGCAATCGGGTGGCATCTTAGAGAGAAAAAAAAATTTGGAAAATCTCAACTTAATGCATGGTTGACCATACAAAGATCTCATGCTATCGCAAATGGAGTTTACGTTGTTGCGGTGAATAGAGTTGGAAATGAAGGTAAAAAAAACAAAAAGATTCAATTTTGGGGTAATTCAGTTGTTTTCGACCCTAGTGGCAACATAATAGCGCAAGGCCACAATGAAAAAGAAGAGATAATCATTTGCAAAATTGATCTGAATAAGGTCGAAAAAGTTAGACAACACTGGCCATTTCTTAGAGATAGAAGAATAGATTTTTATAAAGAATTATTAAAAAACTCACATAATGAGTGAGCATTTGGCGTCTCTTGGCTACCGAATGCCTGCAGAGTGGGAAAAACAAAGCTCAACATGGGTTGCTTGGCCTCATAATAAGTATGATTGGCCGAATAAATTTAAAAATATCCCAAAAACATTCGCAAAAATAATATCCGAAATATCAAAAGTTCAAAGAGTAGATGTTCTTATCCAGCCATCTGCAAATAAAAAAGAAATACTAGAAATCTTAGCAAAAGAACAATCGCAAATAAGAAATATTTTTATGTATAAAGTTAGAACGGATAGAGCTTGGACTAGAGACTTTGCTCCAAACTTTTTAGTAAATAATAATTTAAAAAAAAAATTAATACCTAATTTTCAATTTAATGCTTGGGCAAAATATAACAATTACAAAAATGATAACCAAGTTAAGATTAAGATTTCAGAAATGAAACAAATTGAAATAATTGATATTGTACAAAAAAATAAAAAAATAGTCCTCGAAGGAGGTGCTATAGATGTAAATGGAATTGGCTCTATTCTTCTTACAAAAGAATGTCTTTTAAGCAAAATCCAACAAAGAAATCCAACCTTAAATAAAACAAATTTAGAAAAATGTTTGTATGAAACATTAGGTGTTAAAAATTTTATTTGGTTACACAAAGGAATTGTTGGCGATGATACTCATGGCCATATAGATGATATAACTCGATTTTTTGATATAAATAAAATCTTCACAGCAGTAGAAAAAAATAAAAAAGATAAAAATTACGCTGCTTTAAAAGAAAATCTAAATATCCTACAAAAAGCAAAAAATATTTATGGAAAAAAATTTGAAATTTTTGAAATACCAATGCCTGACCCTATATTTATTGAAAATACAAGAGTGCCTGCAAGTTATTTAAATTTTTATTTTGCAAATAAAATACTTCTAGTCCCAATTTTTGAAAATAAAATGGATGATAAAGCAATAGCAGTTTTTGAAAAGAAAATAAAAAATAGAAAAATAATTCCTATTAATTGCTTAGATCTCATCTGGGGATTTGGTGCAATTCATTGCATGACACAACAAGAACCTTTCATATAAGTTCAGCTTTTTTCAAGTCACTATAAGACCAAAAAATATCAACTACAGCCCCACTAGTTTTGTTATTGTAAAAATTTATTTTTGCTTTTAAGCGTTCTAAAAATGTTTTAGATATAAAAAAACCAAGACCTAAACCTTGGTTTTTAGAAATAAAACTTGATTGTGATTTTATATATGGATCGCCTAAATTATTTTTTATTTCACTTGAAAACCCAGGACCATCATCTTCAATTATAATTTGTAAATAATTATCAGAAGATTTAATTACAACTTTTACTGTTGTTGTACAAAACTTAAAAGCGTTATCAATTAAATTTTTAATTCCATAAATGAGTTCTATTTTTTTTTTTAAGAAATAATCTTTGTTATAATTATTGATATCTAATAAAAAAATCTTATTATTTAAAAACTGTGATGAATTCTTAATCTCTTCAATTATTAAATGGCAAGATGCATTTTCCAAAAATAAATCCTGCTTATATGGATCAGATGTTATTTGTTTTAAAATTTCTCCACACCGCTGAGTTTGGGATACTAAAAGATCGATATCTGATTTAAATTTTGAATATAAACTAGCTTCTTTTTTTAACTCTTTTGCAACTAAAGATATTGTATTTAAGGGCGTGCCAAGCTCATGGGCTGCTGCTGCTGCAAATCCACTTAACGACTTTAATTCCTTTTCCCTTAAAAATGTTTGTTCGAGTTCATGAATGGCCTTACTTCTTCTTATATTTTCTGTTTTGATACCTTGTGAATAAATAGCAAAAAAAATTATTGCTGTACAAAGTGCTAAGGTTAAACCCCCAATATAAAAACTTGGAAAAAAGTTTATTTGATTTAATCCTGGAAGCTTAAAATAAAAAAAAGATAAAAATACTGTTAGTATAACTGACATTATTCCAATGAAAACTGTACTTCGTAAACTTAAAAATCCGGATGCGATAGTAATTGGGGCTGCAATTAATATTGAGAAAGGATTTGTAACTCCTCCTGTTAAAAAAAGTAAACCAAACAATTGGATCAAATCAAAAAAAATACTCCATGTAGCCTGGATGTTTGTTAAAAGATGAGTTTTCTTAGATTTGGCCTGTAAAATTATATTTAAAAAAGCTGAAAGTAAAATAAGAGAGAAACAATAAAAAAGGGGTAATTCAAAATTAAATAAAAAATAAACAGCCAAAATAGCTGCTAGCTGCCCAATAATAGCAATCCATCTAATTTTGATTAGTATTGAAAGCTTAATTCGATTTTCATGAATACCTTCTGTACTTAGTTCTCGCATAATATTTAAACATCGAGGTTGCTTACCCTTATTGCATTTTTCATAATAAATTCTTTTCTTGGTAAAACATCATCGCCCATCAATATTTTGAATATTTCATGATCGTTTTCATTTGGTTTTGTGACATTGGCCCCTCCGTTATTTGAGTATTTAACTTTTAATAAAGTATTATTTTTGGGATTAAGCGTTGTTTCCCATAGTTCATCCGGGTTCATTTCACCTAAACCTTTAAAACGCTGAATAGAGAAAGATTTTTTTCCTTCTTCTTGAATAATCCTTAAAAACTCAAACGGAGATCTAATTTCTAACTTCTCACCTTTTGAATTTAAAAGAATGCATAGATTTCTAAAAATTTTCAACTTTTGACTAAAATTACTTAATTCATCTATTATTTTTTCTTCTAAAAAGCTAAAACTAAGTTTCTTCTTAATGGTCTGGTCGTAATATTTCTTTTGAATTATAAAGTTTTTATCATCTAGTAAGCCTTCCCATTGATTTTGATCTTTATCATCCTCTAAAGAATTTAAATACTTTGCTACCTCTTTAATTGCACCTAATTTTTTTTCATTATTTTTATCATCACGAATTAAAAGTTTATTATTATTAATGAAAAAGGCTCCTACAATAGTTAAGCCAAAAATTATTTCTTTATCATAACTTGTGAAAATATTTTTAAGTTTATTATCAAAGTTTTTACATACTTTTGCATAATCACTAATATTTAAAAAAACAGATGGTGATTTTTCTTCAAAAAATTTCAAATTATTTTTTGCTTCATCAATACAAATAGAAAAAAATTGATCATCATCTTTGACATATGAAATTTTTTTTCCAGATTTAATTTTATAAAGCGGAGGCTGGGCAATATAAATTTTTCCCTGTTTAATAAGTTCATTAAAAGGCTTGTTATTAAAAAAAGTTAACAATAAAGTTCTGATATGAGAGCCATCGACGTCAGCATCTGTCATAATTACAACTTTTCCATATCTTAATTTATTAATATCAAAATCATCAAATCCAGTTCCAATTGCATTAATTAAAGTAATTATTTCGTTAGAGGACAGCATTTTTGAATAAACTTTTTTTACTTCACTAGGAGAAAGTTGTTCTGAGCCATTAGTCGCTTCAACATAAGTATTTAAGATTTTTCCTCTAAGAGGTAAAACTGCTTGAAATTCTCTATTTCTCGCTTGTTTTGCAGAACCACCCGCAGAATCTCCCTCAACAATAAATAGTTCTGCTTTTTCCTTATCTTTCGTCTGACAATCAGCAAGCTTTCCTGGTAATCCTGAAATATCTAAAGCACTTTTTCGTCTTACACTTTCTCTAGCTTTTCTTGCTAACTCTCTTGCAAGTGCAGCTTGAGAAATTTTATTAATTAAGATCTTCGTAATTTTATTATTTTGATCAAACCAAACTTCTAACTTTTCATTTAAAATTCCTTCTATAACTGGCCTAACTTCTGAGGAAACTAATTTTTCTTTTGTTTGAGAGGAAAATTTAGGATCTTTTAATTTAATTGAAATTATTGAAGTCAAGCCTTCTCTTACGTCGTCTCCAGTTATGGCTAACTTTTCTTTTTTTAAGATTGCATTATCAAAAGCAAATTTATTTATTGTGCGTGTTAAGGCATTTCGAAAACCTAATAAATGTGTTCCTCCATCTTTTTGAGGTATATTATTTGTAAAGCATAACACTTGCTCTTGGAAGTCTGCATTCCAAAGTAAAGAAATTTCTACATCAATATCATTTTTTTTTGCTTTAATATAAATAGGATCTTCAAAAATATTTTCTCCCTGATCGTTTTTAATTTTTTCTTTTGACTTATCAAGATTTTGGACAAATTCACTAACTCCTCCATCAAATTTATATTCAAAAACTTTTAATTTATCTAATCTTCGATCTTCTAATTTAATTTTAATACCTTTATTTAAGTATGCTAATTCTTTAATTCTTTTTTTTAAAATATCTAATTCAAAATTGGTTTTAGAAAAAATTTTTTTAGATGGCAAAAAATTTACTAACGTACCACTATTCTTTGTACTTGGTCCGATTTCTTTTAGTTTATTAATTGTAACTCCATCTTTGAATTGGGCATTATATTCCTTATTATCTCTAAATATTTTTAAATTTAATATTTCGGATAATGCATTAACAACAGAAACTCCAACACCATGCAGTCCTCCTGAAATTTTATAAGAGTCATCATCAAATTTTCCTCCCGAATGTAGCTGAGTCATGATTACCTCTGCCGCAGATACTCCTTCCTCTTTGTGAATATCAACTGGTATTCCTCTACCGTTATCTTCAACTGTTACACTTCCATCTTTATTTAATATAACTTCAATATTTGTACAAAAGCCCGCTAATGCTTCATCGATAGAATTGTCTAAAACTTCAAAAATCATGTGATGCAAACCGGTACCATCATCTGTATCACCGATGTACATCCCTGGACGCTTTCTAACAGCATCCAAACCTTTTAAAACTTTAATAGACTCTGCTTTATATTCGGAGTTTTTAATTTTTTTTGCAAGATTTTGAGGAACCATAGGAAATTTTAGAAGAAAGAATTATATCATTTTTAAGACTAAAAATGGACCTATGATTTAGTCTAAATTTACAAAAAATGCTTTATTTTCAATACTTTGAAATGATTTTTTATCAGTTCCAGTAATCCATATTTGAAATTTTAAATTAGCTATTTCTTCCAAAAAAATCGACAAATTTTTGCTATCAAAATGAGATGGTAATTCGTCTAGTAAAATTAGCAAATCTAACCCTTTCAATTCAAAATAATAGACAAAAGAAAGCACTAATGATGATAAAATTTTCTTTTGTTCACCGGTCGAAGACTGTTCTGAGTCAGATTTAGTCGAATTATTAATGAAATAAAATTCATCTAAGTTAGGACTTACTGAGTTTTTATACAAAATTTTATCAATTTCTCTCTTAGAAAATATTTTTTTTAAATAAAAATCTAAAAATTTATTATTATCTTTATAATCGAAGTTTTCATATTTATTTTTAAGCAATATTATCACATCAGAATATTTTTTTACTTTATTTTTTAAAATTTGATTTAAGTCTAAAATTATATCTCTTCTTACTAAATAAATTTTCCATAATAAGTCACAAATTTTTTTTTCTAAAATTTCTATCCATTTATCTTCTTTATTTTCTTTTAATAAGATTAATCTTTCATCTAATAATTTATTAATATTCTTTAAATTTTCTTTATACGAATTGTCGAATTCTGAAAAAATTTTATCTAAAAACCTTCTTCTTTCACTTTTACCTAAATACATAATATTATCCATACTTGGAGTAAGCCATAAAAAACCAGTATTATTAAAATATTCTTTTAAATCTAAAATTTTTTTATTTTCAATAAATAATTTTTTTTGAAACTTATCATTTTTTTTTTCAAAAATTATTTTGCTTACAAATAATTTATTTTTATGTTCTATATCTGCTTGAATAAAACAATTTTCTGAGGATTTTTTGTATGGAATATCTTCAAACTTTGCTTTTTTAAACCCAGTTTGCTTTGAAAAAAAAGAAATTGCTTCTAATATACTTGTTTTTCCTGCACCATTTCTACCGGTAACACAAATAATATTGTTATTAGTTTCTAAAAAAAAACTTTTATGTAAACGAAAGTTTTCTAATTTTAAATTTTTTATTTGAAACATCAATCATGCTACTCTCATGGGCATTATGACATGAAGACTATTTATATCGGAAGGATCGTTAATTAAAACTGGAGAAGATGGGTCTTTAAGATGAAGAAGTAAATTTTTATCTTCTATAATACCACCAACATCTATCAAATACCTCGAATTAAAACCTATTTGTTGTTCTGGACCATTATAATCAACATTTATTTCCTCTATACCATCACCAGCACTTGGATCATTAACTAAAAGTTTTAATAAACCTTTATTTACTAGTATTTTGAGTGCCCCTTTTCGATCAAGAGATAATGAATTAATTCTATCAATCGCAGTTATAAATGATGAAAGATTAACGTTTAATTTAAAAATATTTTCTACAGGTATAACTTTTGAATACTCTGGAAACCTACCATCTATAACTTTTGAAATTAGTATAATATCATTTAATAAAAATTTTATTTTTGATTTAGTTGATAAAATTTTTAAGTTCGTCTTTTCCTCTTGAAGAATATTTACTAACTCAAATAAAGTTTTTTTTGGAAGTATAACTGGTTCAAAGACTGTTTTATTTTCAAGCAAAACTTTACTTTTAGATAGACGGTGACCATCTGTTGCAACAGAATTTAAATAGCTCTGATTGTTTTCTTCACTGGTATGTAAATATATTCCATTCAAATAATGTCTTGTCTCATCATTTGAAATCGCAAATTTTGTTTTATTTAGTAATCTTAAAAATACAGTGGAATCTATTCCTAAGCTTTCTGCCTCTACATCATCTTGCGTCTGAGGAAAATCTTTTGACGGTAAACATTTTAATTTAAAATCAGATTTTCCTGAAATTAAAGAAATTTGTCCTTCATTAATTTGCGTAAGTATTACTTGTGAACCTTGAGGTAATTTTCGAATAATATCATAAAAAACCTGAGCAGTAGTTGTTGTGGAACCTTCTTTAATTATTTCGCCCTTAACAGCTTCTACAATAATTATATCTAAATCAGTCGCTGAAATAGAAATTTTTCCAGCATTTGCTTCAATCAAAACATTGGACAAAATAGGTATTGTATTTTTTTTTTCTACTATACCCTGAATATGCGAAAGACTCTTAAGAAGAGTATCTCTACTAAACTTTAACTCCATTGTTGTTTTGATAAATCAATTTACTGTTTAAATCTCTTATTTCATTTTCAAAAATTTTATCTTTTGAAATCAACTCTTCAATCTTTTTTATGGCATGAATAACTGTTGTATGGTCTCTTCCGGAAAATTTTCTGCCAATCTCAGGTAGAGATTTGGTTGTGAGTTTCTTTGATAAATACATGGCAATTTGTCTTGGCCTTGCTACCATTCTTGATCTTCTAGATGACATAAAGTCATGCATAGAAATATCGTAATACGATACTACAGTTTTCTGAATATCTTCAATTGTCAAGTTTGTTTGAATTTTGTTTAAATAGTCCTTAAGTACGTGTCTTGCCTCTATAGTAGTGATTTTTTTTTGATTAATTGAAGCATGAGCTACTAGTCTATTAAACGAACCTAACATTTCTCTAACTGTTAACTTGCTTTCAGCAGCTAAAAAATCAATTACCTCTTCCTCTATAAAGTTATTTTTATCAAAGCTATGCAGATCCTTTAGACACCTTTGTTTTATTATTTGAACTCTTTGCTCATAGTCAGGACTTTGAATATCTACAACTAAACCACCTGATAATCTTGATTTTATTCTGTCTTGAATTCTATCTAAATCATTAGGAGCTCTATCACTTGAAAGTATTATTTGTGAGTTTGACTCTATAAGAGCATTAAATGTATGAAAAAATTCTTCTTGGGTTACATCTTTTCCACTAACAAATTGAATATCATCTATCAGTAGTACTTTAGCACTTCTAAAAATATCTTTAAATTTTACTACATCATTATTTTTTATTGATCTTACAAATTGATACATAAAACGTTCTGCTGACACATAAATTACTTTATCAATTGTACTTAATAATTTGTTGCCAACAGCATTCAAAAGGTGGGTTTTTCCAAGTCCAACACCACCATATATGTACAGCGGATTATATTTATTTAAATTTTCAATTACTTTTTTTGCTGCTGTGAAAGCTAATTCATTACTTTTACCAACTACAAAATTATCAAAGTTTAATTTCTCGTCTATTTTTGAAAGTCCATAATTTCCAGAAAGGGAATAAGTCTTTTTATCAAAATCAATAATATTGTTTTTGATAGGTTTAATTTCTGTTTTTTCTGATATTTGAAATTCTATTCTAGATATTTTAATATCAAATTTTTTATATAAATTTAAAATTTTATCTACATAATGTGCAACGATCCAGTCCCTTATAAACCTCGTTTTAACACTTAAAACCAGTGTATTGAATGTGGTTTTTAAAAAAATAATGTTTTGTATCCAGCTTCTGTAAACGTCCTGACCATAAATTTCTAACAATTGCTTTTGGATATTCTGCCAAGTATTTGCTTGATTTTTTTCTGATTGATTTGGTTGAGCTGTGTAAGACATTAAAAAAAAATGCTACATCATTCTTTTTTCTCATAATGTAAATAGAGAAAAAAAAATTTTTTTTCAACCCAAAGTGATAACCGCAAAGGTTGATTTAAAAAATTATCAACTAAAAATTGATTGACAGATTATAATTTAGAAATTTTTTTTGCTATTCTAGAAACTTTTCTTGAAACAGTTTTTCTTTTTAAAGACCCTGTTTTCGAAGCTTTCATAACTTGAGATTGAAAATTTGAAAATAATTTCAATGCTTTATTTTTATCTTTTGAAACTATAGCTTCTTCAATTGTTTTAACTGCAGATTTATACTTCCCAAGTCTAATACGATTAATTGCTGTTCTCTTTTTTATTTGTTTAATTGCTTTTGCCGCAGAAGTTGTATTAGCCATAAAAATTTAAGGTCTTATATAAGTACGGAATTACAGGGTCAATTAGTTTTTCCTCTGACAATTAGAACAGAAGTAAGTAGATCTAAGATTAATAACTAACTTTTGAATTTTATTTTTACAAATATGACACTCTAATCCATGTCTATCATAAACATTGAATTTGTTTTGAAAATTTCCTTTATTATCTTCGTTAAACATAAAATCTCTAATAGTTGAACCTCCATCTTTAATTGCAGAATATAAAACTTCTTTAATAGATTTAATTAATTTTTTTATTTGAACGCTACTTATACTTTTAGCTGTCATTGTTGGATGAATTTTTGACTTGAATAAAATTTCACTAGCATAGATATTTCCAATACCTGCTATAAACTTCTGATCCATCAAAAAGCTTTTAATATTCCTGCTAGACTCCTTAATTCTGTTTTTAATTATATTAACCGTTAATTTTTTTGAAAAAGGCTCAGGACCTAAATTCTTTAAGAACTTATTATTATTAATGTTTTTTGAATTTTCTAAAATAAAAAAACCAAATCTTCTCACATCATTATAAATTAATAAAGTTTTATCAGAAAATAAAAATTCAATATGATTGTGTTTACTATGTAATGCATCTGAATGATAGCGCTTAGAAAATAAACTTTTATTATTTTTTTTAATTAAAAATTTCCCAGTCATGCCAAGGTGCACTAATAAAACAAAATCTTTATTAAAAAATAAAATCAAAAATTTTGATCTTCTTACAATTTTTTTTATAAATAAACCTTTAAGATTTTTTAATCCAGGATTAACTTTGTAACGTAAGTTAACGTTTTTGATTAGAACTTTTATTATTTTTTTTGATAATATTCTTTTTTCTAAAGTTCTTTTTGTTACTTCTACCTCGGGTAATTCAGGCATTAACTATATGACTCAATAAGATAAATAATTTATATCTAAATTATGGAAAATAATCGATTAAATGAAATAAAAAAAAAAACAGTGGATAAGGTTTTTAATTCAGTATTCCAACGTTATGATTTAATGAATGACTTAATGTCATTTGGAGTTCATCGATTATGGAAAAAAAATTTAATAGACTGGTTGATGCCTAAAGAAAATACAAAACTAATTGATATGGCTGGAGGCACTGGTGATGTTTCAAAGCTTTTTCTTGAGAAAACAAAATATCGGTCAGAAGCTTATTTAATTGATCAAAACATTAATATGATTTCTAAAACAAATTCTAAAATAAATAACAGTGAAAAATTTTTTAGAATATGTTCCTCTGCTGAAAATATTCCTTTTTCTGATAATACATTTGATTATTATACAATTAGTTTTGGTATTAGAAATGTAACAGATATTAAAAAATCTATATCTGAAGCATTTCGTGTTTTAAAATATAATGGAAGATTTCTATGTTTAGAATTTTCAAAAATTGAAAACTTTTATGTAAAAAAATTATATGAAAAATATTCAAAACTTCTACCACATTTGGGTAAGTTAATCTTAGGAGAAGATAAGCCTTATACATATTTAGTAGAAAGTATTGATAAGTTTTATAATCAAAATGATTTATTGAATATTCTAAGAAACTCTGGTTTTCAAAACGTAAAATACAGAAATTTAATGTCTGGAATAGCTACTATCCATTCAGGTTGGAAAATTTAATAATGCTATCAAATTTATTAATTATATTTAAAACTTTTAGAACTTTAGGAAAAACAGATACACTAAGATTTTTTGAAGAAATTTATAATCCACCAATTCTTATTAAAGTTTTTTTTAAAGTTATTGGATTTAGTTTTTTTAAAAAAAAATATAGTCGATTAAGTCCTGGGGAAAGGCTAACTGATGCACTTTCTAAATTAGGTCCAGCTTTTATTAAACTTGGTCAATTTCTCGCTACAAGACCCGATGTTGTAGGTGAAAAATTTGCTAAAGAACTACAAAAATTACAAGATGAAATGGAACCTTTTGATACAGAAATTGCAAAAAAAACTTTACTAAATGAACTTGGAGAAAATAAATTTAAAAAAATTTCAGATTTCTCAAATCCGGTTGCGGCCGCTTCAATTGCACAAGTTCATTTTGCAAAAATAACCCATGATGATGGAAAAAAAATTATTGTAGCAATAAAAATACTTCGACCAAATATAGAAAAAATTTTTCATAAAGAATTAAAGGCATTGCGGCTTCTTGCGTGGATAATCGAAAGTTTAATAAAAAAAACAAGAAGACTTAAACTTGTAGAAGTCATGGACCTGCTTAAAGAAATGTCTACAATTGAAATGGATCTGCGATATGAAGCTGCTGCTGCAAGTGAGCTTAGAAAAAATACCATAAATGACGAAGGATTTAAAGTTCCTTTAGTATATTGGGAGTTTACAAATCAAAGAGTTCTTACCATAGAAAAAGTTGAAGGAGTTTCTATTAAAGATAAAGACCTTTTAATAAAAAATAATATAGATCTAAAAAAAATATCAAAATTACTCATACAAAACTTTTTACGACAAGCTGTCGGAGATGGTTATTTTCATGGAGATATGCACCAAGGAAATTTATTTGTAGATAAAAAACAAAACATCATTGCAGTTGATTTTGGAATTATGGGTAGGCTTGATGAAGCAAATAGACGCTATTTAGCTGAAATTTTGTATGGTTTTATACAGAGAGATTATGAAAAGGTCGCAAAGGTTCACTTTATTGCAGGGTTAGTTCCAAAAGATCAGTCAATAGAAAACTTCACTCACGCACTTAGAACTATAGGTGAGCCTATATTTGGATTGTCTGCAAAAAATATATCTGCAGGAAAATTACTTGCAAGATTATTTGAGGTCACAGAAAAATTTAATATGTCAACACAACCTCAGTTACTTCTTTTACAAAAAACTATGGTTGTAGTTGAAGGTGTAGCCAGATCTTTGGATGAAGATGCAAATATTTGGGAAATATCAAAACCAATACTGGAAGGTTGGCTTAATAAAGAAATTGGTCCAAAAAATCGTTTTGATAAAGTTATTAAAACAACATCTGAATTAATTGATAAATTACCAGAACTTCCAGATATGATTGATAAGATGAATAAAACAATGACACTACTTAATTCTATAAATATGATGAATTTTCAAAATCAAGATCATCAAAACATAAATAGAAATAGCAAAAATTTTATGAATAAAAATTACATAATATATGGTTTAATACTTGCTATAATTATTTTAATTGCTGTTCGGTAAATGTTTGAATCAATATTTTTTAAAAAAAAAATACTTTTAATTATCGGCGGAGGTATATCTGCTTATAAAGTTCTCGAAGTTATAAGAGAACTTAAGAAAAATGGATCAGAAATTAAAACAATTCTTACAAAATCTGGTAGAGAATTTGTAACTCCGTTATCAATATCTGCTCTTTCACAAAACAAAGTTTTTGAAAATCTTTTTGATCCAAGCAATGAAAGTGAAATGGATCATATCACTTTAGCTCGTTGGTGTGACGTATTACTTGTGGCACCAGCAACAGCAAACCTACTATCAAATTTTGCTGATGGGAAAGCCTCTGACTTTGCAACGACAGCTATATTAGCCTCTAATAAACCAATTTTTTTAGCACCTGCTATGAATGTAGAAATGTGGAATAAAGAAATTAATCTTCAAAATGTTGAAAAATTAAAAAAAAATAACTTCAGGTTTATAGGACCGACTATTGGTGAAATGGCTTGTGGGGAATATGGGGAAGGTAAAATGTCGTCAGTAGATGAAATTATTTTTACTCTTAAAAACTACTTTATTTCAAAAAATCAAAAGAAAAAACTATCAGCACTAGTAACTGCAGGCCCTACTAGAGAATACATTGATCCTGTACGATTTTTAACAAATGAATCATCAGGAAAACAAGGTCTTGAAATTGCAAAATCATTAAGTGAAATAGGATTTCAAACTAAATTAATATTAGGGCCAAATAAATTAAACTTAAAAAACTTATCCGATTTAGATATTGAACACGTCAAGACTGGAGATGAGATGCTAAATGCATGTAAAGAAAACTTGCCTGTAGATGTTGCCGTATGTACTGCTGCGGTTTCTGATTTTAAACCAAAAGAAGTTTTTAAAAATAAGATAAAAAAAGATAATTTAAATACTTTTGAATTAGCTTTTGAAAAAAATGGAGATATTTTATCTTTTATTTCTCAACATAATAAGAACAGACCAAAATTAGTTGTAGGCTTTGCAGCAGAAACAGAAAATTATATTGAAAATGCAAAAAAAAAACTTGAACATAAACACTGCGACTGGATAGTGGTTAATAATGTAAAAGATAGTTCGATAGGGTTTAATTCAGAGTTCAATGAAGTTTTTATAATAAATAAAAATAATGAAATAGAAAAATTAAGCAAATCACCAAAATCAGAAATTGCAAAAAAGCTAGCACATAAAATTTTTGAAAAACTCCACAATAATGTTGGAAATTTTAATTAAAAAAATTAATTACCTAGGTGGAGATCTTCCAAAATATGAAACAAAAGGATCCTCGGGCTTAGATTTAAAAGCAAATATAAAAGAAAAAATTCAAATTAAACCTAACGAAAAAGTTTTAATACCTACTGGCTTAGCAGTTGCAATACCGGTTGGTTATGAAATACAAATTAGACCAAGGTCTGGACTTGCTGCAAAGAATGGAATTACGGTGCTTAACACGCCAGGAACAATAGATGCTGATTATAGGGGTGAAATTAAGGTTATACTTGCAAATCTGAGTAAAGATACTTTTGAAATAGCACCAGGTTCTAGAATTGCACAAATGGTGGTGTGTCCAATCGTCCAAGCAAAATTTACTGAGGCAGAAGAACTTCCCTCCACAGATCGTGGTTCGGGTGGTTTTGGATCTACGGGCCTATAAAGTTAATGAGAGTATCTAGTACAGATCTAAAAAGATACTTGGCGCATGTTAATCTTAAAAATATAGGAGTAATAGGTCAAAAAAAAATAATTGACTCAAAAATATTAATAATTGGTCTTGGAGGTATCGGTTCTCCAGTAGCCACGTATCTTGCGGCTGCAGGAGTTAAAAACATTGGAATAGTCGATTTTGATAAAATTGAAATATCAAATTTACATAGACAAATCTTATTTTCAGAAAAAGACATTGGTAGCTTAAAAACTAAAATAACAAAGAAAAAAATTTTAGAAATTAATTCTAAAGCAAGAATTTTAGATTTTAATTTAAAAATCAATAATAATAATATTATAAATATTGCAAAAAACTTTGATTATGTAATTGATGGAACAGATAATTTTTCTACAAAAATTACTATTAACGATTACTGCAAAAAATTTAAAAAAAAATTAATAACTGGTGCAATAAGTAAATTTACTGGTCATATTTTTTTTTTTAATTTTAAAAAAAAAAAATCTTCGTGTCTTAGATGTTTTATGCCAGAAATCCCTAATCTTAATGGAATAGATTGTCAGAGCGAAGGTATTCTTGGAACTATTGGCGGAATAGTAGGCACAATAATTGCAAATGAAACTTTGAAAGATATATTAAATTTTAAGAACAGTATAATTGGAAAAATTTTAATAATTAATTCTGAAAATTTAAATTTTAAATTTGTTAAACTTAATAAAAACAAACTTTGTAAAACAAATTGTATTTATCAAAGGAGTAATGTTTAAATTATTTTTAATAATAACTCTAATTTTTATATTAGAAAGTAATTTTATTATTAAAGCTTCGACTACTAAAAAATACTTAAGTATTAGATCTGGCCAGACTAATGTACGATTAGGTCCTTCTTATACTCATCCTGTAATTTGGATATACGAAAAAAAAAATATGCCAGTTGAAATTATAGATGAATTTGAAGTTTGGAGAAAAATAAAAGATTTTCAAGGCGAAATAGGCTGGATTCATTTAAGTCAATTATCTAGAAAAAGAACTTTGTTAACTGTTAAGGATAATGGGGTACTTTTTAAAGAAGCGTCAGTATTATCAGAACCTCTAATTAAGATTGGTATGTATGAAACAGCAGTAATAAAAAAATGTTACCCAGATTGGTGTAAAATTGAAATTCAAAAATACAGAGGCTGGATACAAAAAGAGTACCTTTGGGGGGTTGAGCTCAAGGAGATAATAAACTAAAAATTAATTTTATTGTGTTTAAAATTATTATATCAATTTAATATCTCTTAAGTTTTATAAGCTTATAATTTTGATGAAAAAAAAAAATTCATATACATTTGAGGATCTTATTGACTGTGCAAATGGAAAAATGTTTGGAGAAGGAAACGCAAAACTTCCATCACCTCCTATGCTAATGTTTAATAAAATTACAAGAATTAATTCTGAGGGTGGATCTTTTAACAAAGGTGAAGTTAAAGCGGAGTTAGATATTGAGGAAAATTTATGGTTTTTTAAATGTCATTTTAAAAATGACCCAGTTATGCCTGGATGTCTTGGTTTAGATGCAATGTGGCAATTACTTGGTTTTTACTTGGGTTGGCTTGGAAATCCTGGGCACGGAAGAGCGCTAGGTGTATCTGAGGTAAAATTTACCGGAGAAGTTTTGACTAAGACAAAAATAGTTAAATATATCGTAAATATTAAAAGATTATTAAAAAAAGGGGAAACTTGCGTTGGTCTTGCGGATGGTTTAGTTTTTGCTGACGAAAAAGAGATATACGCTGCAAAAAATCTAAAAGTAGGTTTATTTAAAAGTTAAATTTATGAGAAGAGTGGTGATTACAGGCGCAGGAATTATTTCTTGTATAGGAAATAATAAAAAAGAAGTTCTTGATTCACTTTTAAATACTAAATCAGGCATTACTTTTTCAGAAGAATATAAAAAGTATAACTTTAGAAGCCAGGTATGTGGAACTATTAAGATTAATCTAAATGACGTAATTGATAGAAGAATTTTACGGTTCATGGGCGAAGGTTCAGCGTACGCTTATCTATCTATGAAAGAGGCCATAGAGGACTCTGGACTATCCGAAAAAGAGGTAAGTAACGAAAAAACAGGAATAGTTGTTGGCTCTGGTGGACCATCTATAAAGAATGTTGTTTTTGCCGTCGACAGCACTAGAGCAGCTGGCCCAAAAAAAATGGGACCCTTCATAGTACCACGAACTATGGCAAGCACATGTTCAGCGACCTTAGCAATTCCATTTAAAATAAAGGGAGTAAACTATTCAATCAGCTCTGCATGCGCAACTAGTGCGCATTGTATAGGAAATGCAATGGAACTTATACAGTTTAACAAACAAGATATTGTATTTGCAGGTGGGGGTGAAGAAATAGATTGGAGTTTATCTGCTATGTTTGATGCTATGCCTGCTTTATCTTCAAAATATAATGAGACACCACAAAAAGCATCAAGGCCTTATGATGCAAATAGAGATGGATTTGTAATTGCTGGTGGTGGTGGAATATTAGTATTAGAAGAACTTGAGCATGCAAAAGCACGAGGAGCAAAAATTTATGCTGAGCTTACAGGTTATGGAGCAACATCCGATGGTTTTGATATGGTCCAGCCATCAGGTGAAGGTGCTGTACGCTGTATGAAAATGTCTATGCAAAATATGCATAATAAAAAAGTAGATTATATAAATACACACGGTACTTCTACACCAGTAGGAGATACAAAAGAAATCTCAGCAATTAGAGAAGTTTTTAAGGATAAAATACCTTTTATTAGTTCAACAAAATCATTAACAGGACATTCTCTTGGAGCAACTTCAGTACAAGAAGCAATTTATTGTCTTCTCATGATGAAAAATAATTTTATCGCTGCCTCTGCAAATATCGAAAAGCTAGATGATGAGGTGAAAGACATTCCTATTGTTCAACAAGTAAAAAAAAATGAGAGTTTAAATTGTATAATGTCGAATAGCTTTGGATTTGGTGGAACTAATGCAACTTTACTTTTTGAAAAAATATAAATGAAGTTGCTTCAAAATAAAAAGGGCCTGATTATGGGTGTTGCAAATGATCGTTCTATTGCGTGGGGAATAGCAAAAAAATTACATGAGCACGGTGCCGAACTAGCATTTACGTATGTTGGTGATGCTCTTAAAAAAAGAGTTATACCATTGGCAGAAACATTAGGCTCAAAATTTACTTTAGATTGTAATGTTGAAAATAAAGATCAAATTATTAATGTTTTTAAGGAAATTAAAAACAAATGGAATAATCTTGATTTTGTTGTTCATGCAATTGCATTTTCAGATAAAAATGAATTGTCAGGGGAATATCTAAATACAACACGTGAAAACTTTTTAAGAAGTATGCTTATTTCATGCTTTTCCTTTACAGAAATAGCGAGAGAAGCATCTCCTATAATGAATAAGGGATCAAGTTTTTTAACCTTAACCTATGAATCTTTAAGAGTAATACCAAACTATAATGTTATGGGTGTTTGTAAATCAGCTCTAGAAACAAGTACAAAGTACCTAGCGAGGGATCTGGGCAAAAAAGGAATAAGAGTAAATGCAATTAGTGCTGGACCAATCAAAACTCTAGCTGCATCAGCGATTGGAGATGCAAAATTTTTATATAAATGGAATGAAGATCATTCTCTTTTAAAGAGAAATGTCGATATTCAAGATGTAGGAAATTCTGCGCTATATTTATTAAGTGATCTAGCAGGAGGCGTTACAGGAGAAGTTCATTATGTTGACGCTGGTTATAACAAGGTTGGAATGCCTGATCCTAAAAATATGAACCAGTAATTTTTGAATTTTTGTCTTAACTCTCTAAAGCTTCTTTAATAGATAACTTAACTTTTCCTCTTTCAAATCCAATAACTTTTACCTTAACAGGATCTCCTTCATTAATAACATCTGTTACTTTATTTACTCTTTTTTGAGAAAGTTGAGATATATGAACAAGTCCATCTTGTTTGCCTAGAAAATTTACGAATGCACCAAAATCAACGATTTTAACAACTTTACCATCATAAATTTTTCCAACTTCTGGTTTTGCAACAATACTATTAATTAAATCTAAAGCTTTAGACCTTGAATTTTCATCAGGTGCAGAAACTGTAACTATACCTTCATCATTTATGTCAACTTTTGCTCCAGAAATCTCTACAATTTCCCTTATGGTTGCTCCACCCTTGCCAATAATTGCGGCAATATCTGACTTATCAACTTGTATTTTTTCCATTTTAGGAGTGTGTTTTGAAAGATTCTTTCTTGAAGCTTTTATTGCTTTGTTCATTTCTGATAAAATATGTAAACGACCTTCATGAGCCTGGGCTAAAGCTTTTTCCATAATTTCAAATGTTATTCCTGTTATTTTAATATCCATTTGTAGCGAGGTCACACCCTCATCTGTTCCAGCAACTTTAAAGTCCATATCTCCTAAATGATCCTCGTCTCCAAGTATGTCGGACAATATCGAATATTTAGATCCTTCTTTTATTAAACCCATGGCAATACCTGCAATTGGTTTTTTAATCGGAACTCCAGCATCCATTAAAGCAAGAGATGATCCGCATACAGTTGCCATTGATGAAGATCCGTTAGACTCCGTTATTTCTGAAACAATTCTTATTGTATATGGAAACTCTTCCTTTTTTGGTAAGACTGAATTTACTGCTCTCCACGCTAATTTTCCATGGCCAATTTCTCTTCTTCCTGTACCCATTTTTCCAACCTCTCCTACTGAAAACGGAGGAAAATTGTAATGTAACATAAATCTTGATTTTTGAAGTCCATCTAATGACTCTACTTTTTGTTCATCCTCAGTTGTTCCAAGGGTTATAGTTACAAGAGCTTGTGTTTCACCTCTAGTAAACAAAGCGGATCCATGGGTGCGCGGGAGAACTCCTGCTTCACATATAATTGGTCTTATGTTTTTTAATCCTCTTCCATCAATTCTTTTTTCTTTATTTAAAATTTTAGATCTTACTATTTCTTTTTCCAAATTCTTGAACTGCAGCTCTACTTCAACTTGATTATAGTCTTGATTATCCTTAAATAGCAAAGCGCAATTCTCTTTTGCCTTAGTAATTAATTCAGACCTTTTTTTCTTATCTGGTTCATTAAATGCAATCTCGAGATCTTTTTCTAAATGCTCCTTAATTATTTTTTTTACACTATCAAAGTTCTTTACCTCTAAATTCCATTTATCTTTTGCAACATCTTTTTTTAATTCTTCAATAAGTTTAATTATTGGAATAAATTTTTCATGGCCAAATTTTACTGAGTCTAACATTATTTTTTCAGATAAGCCTGATGCTTCAGACTCAACCATAAGCACAGCAGTTGAAGTTCCTGCAACTACCAAATCTAGTTTTGACTCTTTAAGTTCTTCTTTTGTAGGGTTTAATACAAAATTATTATTGATATAACCTACTCTCGACGCTGCAATAGGTCCAAGAAAAGGAAGACCGGATACTGCTAATGCTGCAGATGAAGCTATGAGAGACAAAACTTCAGGATCATTATTTTTTTCATAAGAAAGTACAGTGGTAATAATTTGAACCTCATTTCTAAAACTTTCAGGAAATAAAGGTCTTATAGGTCTATCAATTAATCTTGATATAAGAGTTTCACTTTCAGTTGGCCTTGCTTCTCTTTTAAAATATCCTCCAGGTATTTTACCTGATGAATAATACTTTTCTTGATAACTAACCGTTAATGGAAAAAAATCAACTTCAGGATCAGTCTTTTTTGTTGCGACTACTGTTGAAAGTATAACTGTTTCTCCTGAGGTTAAAAGGACAGCTCCATCAGCTTGTCTGGCTATTCTTCCTGTTTCTAAGATTAAATTTTTTCCTTCCCAATTGATTTCTTTTTTTACAATATTGAACATTAAAACTTATTATTTTCGAATATTTAACTTTTCTAAAATTTTTTTATAATTTTCAGATTTTGTTCTACTTAAATAATCTAAGAGTCTTTTTCTTTTATTAACTAATCTGCTTAAACCTACAAAAGAATGTTTGTCTTTCTTATGTTTTGAAAAATGTTCAGTTAAATATTTTATTCTTTCAGTTAAAATTGCTATTTGAACCTCAGAAGAACCAACATCTTTCTCATGATTTTTAACATCAGAAAAAAACTTTTTTTTATTTAAAATTTTTTTTGTCATATTAATTAAAAACTCTCTTTGGATAAAAAAAACCTTCTTTTAAATAGCCTAATGCAACTGGTTTCTTTGAAATCTTTGTAAAAATTCTATCTAAACTTTGGTTGCCAAACTTATCGGTAAGATTAATTTTTAAACCCTTTCTGATCAAACTAACTTTTTCCTCATTTAAATTTACCGATGGTATATGTATTAAAACGTTACTAATATCAAGTAAGTATTTACTAATAGTAGTCAATTTCGGGTCTTTATTTATTATAGATAGAGAAATAGAATTTTTGATACTAAAACATCCTGTTCTCCTTCTCAAAAGTTTATTAACGTACACTGCTCCTCCTAATTCATTTGCAATATCCCTCGCAAGGCTTCTAACATAAGTACCGGATCCACATTTAACTAAGAAGCAACTTTTATTATTTTCATGACTAATTAATCTAATTTTTTTTATAAAAACTTTTTTTTGAGTTAAAGAAAAATCAATATTTTTTCTTGCCAAAGTATATGCTCTTACTCCGTTAATTTTATTTGCAGAAAATTTAGGTGGAAGTTGTAAAATATAACCTGAGAATTTTTTCAAGACATTAATTAAATCTATTTTTTTGGGAAAGAATTTTTTTTTTTTAACTACAACACCATCGCAATCCAATGTATCAGTTTCTTCGCCCCATATCATTTCAAAATAATAAATTTTAGTAGATGTCTGAAAAAAGGATACAGACTTTGTTGCTTCACCAATTGCAATAGGTAGTACACCCTCCGCGAAAGGATCTAGAGTTCCTGCGTGACCTAATTTGTTTTTTTTTAAAATTTTTTTTAGAAAGTTAATATAAAAATTAGAGGTAAAGTTTTTTTCTTTTATAATACTTATCCATCCATTAAGCATGCTTTTTATTTTCCAATATTATTTTTTCAATTTTCTCTGCATAATCAAATGACTGATCTAAAACGAAATTAAGACTTGGTAAAAATTTATTTCTCCACTGTTGCGATACTTTAAATTTTATTTGAGACTTATATTCTATTAATGCTGCTTGAGTATTTTCGGAATTTAACCCAGCTAATGGCATAAAAAAAATTTTAGCATGTTTTAGATCTGGACTCATTCTAACTTCTGTTATGGTTATATTTTTTGTGCTAATATTTGGTAGTACAATCTCTTCCTTTAGAAAAAGATCACTCAATAGTTTTTTTAATAATTCTCCAACTCTTAATTGCCTTTGGGAAAAGACATAACCTCCAGGATTTACCCCCATAAAATCAATTTATTGTTCTTGCAGTTTCAAATTTTTTAAAAATTTCTATAATATCTTTCTCTTTAAAATCTAAAAAATCCTTAAAGGATGTTCCGCCTTCTATTCCTGCCTTTATTTCTTTAACCTCATTCTTTTCTCTATATAGCGATACAATCTTACCGGTGTAAATCACAGTTCCATCTCTTAAAATTCTGGCATCAGCATTATTTAATATAATACCTTCTAAAACTTTTATTCCAGCTACTTTACCAACTTTTGACGATTTAAAAGTTTGAAGAATTTCACATTGACCTAATATTTCCTCTTTAATTTCAGGTTCCAACAATCCAGATAAAGCTTTATTTATATGCTCTAAAGCTTCATAAATTATATTAAAATATAAAATATTTACTCCAAGCTTTGCTGAAAGATCTTTCGCCTCTTTACTGGGCTTTATATTGAAACCAATAAGTATTGCACTTGATGCTTTTGCTAAAGATACATCTGTTTCTGTTATTGATCCAACGGCTGATAGTAAAACAACTGGTTTTACTTCAGCATGTTCAATTTTTATTATTGCATTAGACAAGGCCTCGGCAGAACCGTGAACGTCACTTTTTATTATAATTTGTAGTTCTTTGGGTTTGTTCTCCTCTTGAAAACCTTCAGCTTTTTTTGGTAATACAAATTTTTTAACTTTATTCTGCTCTACTCTATAAAGGTTTACTTCTTTAGCCTTTGCTTCATTTTCAAGGACCAAAAAATCATCACCCGCTTGTGATACACCACTTAAGCCAATAATTTCTACGGGCATAGATGGTTTTGCTTCCTCAAGTTGATCTCCTTTAAAATTATTCATTAATCTAATTTTTCCCCACTGAAGACCGCAAACAAAAAAATCACCCTTCTTTAAGGTTCCTTTTGTAATTAAAACGGTCGAAACCGCTCCTTTTCCTTTATCTAATCTTGACTCAACGATAACTCCTTGGGCATGTACTTTTGTATTAGATCTTAAGTTAAGAATCTCTGCTTGAAGCAAAATTGCTTCTTTAAGTTTATCAAGATTAGTTTTTTTAAGTGCTGAAATTTCTATACATTGAATATCTCCGCCCAAATCTTCAACAACCAATTCATGCTCGAGAAGTTGATTTCTAATTTTTCTTGTATCAACACCATGAATATCACACTTATTTATAGCAACAATGATTGGTACTTTGGCAGCTTTCGCGTGTTGTATCGCCTCAACTGTTTGAGGTTTAATGCCGTCATTAGCTGCAACAACTAAAACTACAATGTCTGTAATCTTTGATCCTCGAGCTCTCATTTCTGTAAAGGCTGCATGTCCGGGAGTGTCAATAAAAGTTATCCATTTATCATTTTTATCAACAAATACTTGGTAAGCTCCTATGTGTTGAGTAATACCACCGTGTTCAGTTGCAACTACATTTGATTGTCTTAGAGAGTCTAATAGCGAGGTTTTTCCGTGATCAACATGACCCATAACAGTAACAACTGGAGAACGTGGTTCATTATCTTCCTCGCTAATTTTTTTTAATTTTGCAATTTCTTCATTAATTTTATTATCTTTAACTGGTTTATGACCAAATGATGTAACAATATACTCTGCGGTATCTTTATCTATTGTATGGTTAATAGTTACCTTAACATTTTTTTCAAAAAGAAATTTTATTAATGAACTTGCCTTTTCTGCCATTCTATTTGAAAGCTCCTGAATAGTTATTAAATCTGGAATAAAAACTTCTCTTGAGACTTTTTTAACGTCATCTAAATTTTCATTGTCTGACTGCTGAAAAATTTTTTTTTCTTTCTCTTTTGCCCGTTTAAAAGATGCATAACTTCGTTGTTTTTCATTCTCATCGTCTATTACTAAATTTGATAACGCTAGCTTATGTTCTCTTTTTTTTTCAGCTCCTTTTTTAAAGGCCTTCTTTTTGTTACCTATTTCAAGCTCTTCTTCGATTTTCTTTCTAGCCCATTCTTCAGCTATTTTTTTTGATTTTTGAGAATCTGCATCAAGAACTCCTTTGGTAGGTACTTGGGGTTTTGTAGAAAAAAACTGTTTAGGTCTATTTTGGTTTTGACTTTGACTAAAAGATCTATTCTTTTTTTTTTCAACAACTACTGATTTATTACCTGGACCTTTTGTAAAATTCTGTCCTAAATTTACTGGATTGCCACTAAAGTTTTTTAATGTGAGTTTCTTTTTTTTATCTTTTGTTTCCACAATTTATTGAGATTTTAACTTGTTAAAAGTAACTTGTCTCTAGCCTTCATTATTAAATTATCTGCTTCAGACCTAGTTAAATTGAAATTCTGAAGAACGCCCTCAAACTCAATTCTTTTTCCTTTAATCTCATCAAAGCCACCAATTAGCTCATCAGAAGAAAGGTCAGCAAAATCTTGTAAAGTTTTTATATTTTTTTGACCTAAGGTTAAAAGCATTCCAAGACTTAAACCTTCGTGATTTAATAGTTTCTCATCAATTCCTAACTCCTTAACTTTATCTAGAATTTCTTTAGATTCTTTTTCTAAGAATTCTTTTGCTCTGCTTTTAAGCTCTTTTGCTGTTTCAACATCAAAGCCCTCAATTTTTGAGATATCATCCTCTGATGCACCATCAATATCTTTAATATTTGAAAAACCTTCAACCACTAAAAGCTGAGCCATCATTTCATCTACATCCAAACTCTCAACAAACCTTTTTGTTTTAATTTTAAGTTCAGTTTGTCTTCGTTCAGTTTCTTCTTGATCAGTCAAAATATCAATTTCGTGATCAATCAGTTTTGATGCAAGCTTTACGTTTTGACCTCTTCTGCCAATTGCTTTGCTTAGATTGTTTTCATCTATTACAACTTCAATTCTTTTGTTTGTTTCATCTAAAACAACTTTTTGAACTTCCGCAGGTGCTAGTGCACTAACTACTAAAGTTGCGGGATCTTCCGACCAATTAATAATATCTATTTTTTCACCTTGAAGTTCATTTACAACTGCTTGAACTCTACTTCCTCTCATTCCAACGCATGCACCTACGGGATCTAATGATTTATCTTTTGAAACCACGCATATTTTTGCACGGCTTCCTGGGTCTCTAGCTACAGATTTTATTTCTATTATACCTTCGTAAATTTCAGGGACCTCAAGTTTAAAAAGTTTTGCCATAAACTGAGGATGAGATCTTGAAAGAAAAATTTGTGGTCCTTTTGCTTCTTTATTAACATCAAAACAGTAAGCTTTTATTCGGTCACCTACTTTTATATTTTCTCTTGGAATAAGTTCATCTCTTTTAATTATTGCTTCAGCTTTCTGTAAATCAACTATTATATTTCCAAACTCTATTCTTTTTACAATTCCACTTAAAATTTCACCAACTTTATCTTTAAATTCATTAAATTGTCTTTCTCTCTCTGCATCTCTAACTTTAGTTGTAATTACTTGCTTAGCAGCCTGTGCTGCAATTCTACCGAAGTCCATTGGGGGCAGAGTTTCTAAAATTTCTTCCTCTAATTTAATGTCCTTATTAATTTTTTTTGCATTTACAAAACTAATTTCATTTTGATTATTTAGAGGATTTTCAACTACTTTTAATTTTCTTCCTAGTTCAATTTGACCGTTCGTTCTATTAATAGAAACATAAATATTATTTTCTTGTCCGTACCTAGTTCTTGCGGCTTTTTCTATAGCTTCTTCCATAGATGTGATTACAAACTCCTTATCTATGGATTTTTCATTTGCTACAGCGTCAATAATTCTTATTAACTCAATAGTATCAACTCTATTATTTAACATTTTCTTCTCTATAAAAAAAAAATGGGCTTACGCCCATTTTAGAAATTTCAGATTTTAAGAGATCTTAATCTAGATTTTTAATTTTTTCAATATTTAAAAAAAATACCTTTTTTTTACTATCTAAGGCTCTTTTGTAGTATTTAGTACTATAATTTGGATCATTAAGACTTGTCTCTACTTTTAATGTTTCATTTTTAATATTAAAAAAATTTATAACTTTCATTATTTCATTAAAATAATTTTCATCATCTGTAGCAACGATCAAGGATCCATTTTTTTTAATTTTTGACAAAAGGTTTTTTAAAAAAAAAAAACTAATTAATCTTCTTTTTTTTTGTCGATTTTTGATCCATGGGTCAGGAAATAATACAAATACTTTTGAAAAAAAATTTTTTTTAAATTGCTCTAAAATTATCTGAATAGGTTTATCTATTAAAAAAATATTTTTAATATTGTGAATTTTACAATTGTATATAACATTTGCAAAACCATTTAGATAAGGATCAACACCAACATAAAAATTTTTTGAATTATTTTTAGCTAAATTAAGAATATTATCACCTAACCCAAAGCCTATTTCTAAAATATAATTTCCTTTTAAGTTTTTATTAAAGTCAAAAGTAAAGTCCTTTTTAAATCTGTTTAAAAAAAACAATTTTAAATTAGATAATTTTCTTGATTTTACTCGTCCGAAAAAAACTTTTTCTTTCAACTAAACTTTTTCTTTAAAAAAATTCACAAAATCTAATCTTTCCCAGCTGAATGAGCCATCCGTTTCACTTTTTCTTCCAAAATGACCGTATGCTGCAGTTTTTTTATAAATAGGTTTATTTAGTTTAAGCATTTCTCTTATTCCTCTTGGACTTAAATTAAAGTTGTTTTTAATAAGACTTTCAATTTTATTTTTCATTTTTTCATTATTATTAAAAAGGTTCAAATAAATTGATAATGGTTGTGATACTCCAATTGCATAAGATAATTGTATTAAACATTTTTCTGTAACCCCTGATGCAACAATATTTTTTGCAAGATATCTTGCCATATATGCTGCTGACCTATCAACTTTAGTTGGATCTTTTCCAGAAAAGGCACCTCCTCCGTGTGGAGCTGCACCACCATAAGTATCAACTATAATTTTTCTTCCAGTTAAACCACTATCTCCATCAGGACCACCAATTACGAAACGACCAGTTGGATTGACAAAAAAAGATTGATCCTTGCACATCCATCCTTCCGGTATTACTGATAAAATATAGGGTTTAATAATTGATCTAACTTTTTCTTGATCAATTGAGTCTGAATGTTGAGAAGATACAACTATAGATGAAATTCCAACAGGTTTTGAATCTTCGTAAATTACTGAAAACTGACTTTTTGCGTCAGGACCAAGTAATTTTTCTTTTCCACTTTTTCTAGCGTCTGCCAAAACTCTTAGAATATTATGAGCAAAACTTAATGGTGCTGGCATAAAATCTTTGGTCTCAGAACATGCAAAACCAAACATTATTCCTTGATCACCTGCGCCCTCGTCTTTATTTCCTTTTGCATCAACTCCAACAGCAATATCTTGTGATTGACTATGTAAATAATTTGTAAATTTTAAATTTTTCCAATGAAATCCTTCCTGCTCGTAACCAATTTCTTTTACACTACTTCTAACCAAGTTTTCTAATTCCTCTGATTTTATTTTTGGACCTCTTATTTCACCTGCTACGACTACGGTGTTAGTAGTGACCAATGTTTCACAAGCTACTCTGCTATGAGGATCTTTTGATAAATATAAATCAAGAACTGAGTCAGAAATAATATCACATACCTTATCGGGATGGCCCTCGGAAACTGACTCACTTGTAAAAACGTAGTTGTCTTTCATATTTTATAATTTTTCTTATTGAAAAAAAAAATAAGGAATATGACATTCAATAAAAGAATGAAATAGAAAATATTATTATTATATTTCGAAAAAAAAGTGTTTTTTGAACCCAACAATAATTTTGATTCAATAAATCCTTCTTTATTTAAAGGTATTTTATATAAAATTTGACCCTTATCATTAACAATTGCAGATATTCCTTTGTTTGTTGATCTATAAATAAACTTTCCTTCCTCAACAGCTCTAAAAACAGCATGAGCTAAATGCTGATATGGTCCAATTGTATTTCCAAACCATGCATCTTCAGAAATATTTATTATAAAACTAAAATTTTCTTTATCTGGATTTAACTTTCCAGAAAAAATTATCTCATAACAAATAAGAGGTAAAAAATTTAAATTTCCTATTGAGATAGAATTTCTTTTGTCCCCTTTTGAAAATGACCCATATCCAAAAGTAACTTTTTTCAATCCATACTTTGAAATAATATCCTCAAAAGGAATAAATTCTCCAAAAGGTACAAGATTAATTTTATTATAAACCTGTAAAATATCTGCATTATTATTTAATATAATTAAAGAATTAAAAAAAATGCTTTTATTATTGAGGAATTCTGGATTAGTCACTCCAACAATAATTCTGTCATTTAATTTAAAGTTTTTCAAAAATACATTTTGATATTTTTTAATTCCATTTAAAGTTGAATGCTGAATCATTCCTTCTGGCCAAATAAAAATGGTTTTTTTATTTTCGCTACTTTTACTTAAACTAATTAATTTAAGAATATTTTTTTCCTGATTTTCTAAGCCCCAAGTATCAACGATAGATATATTTGGCTGAATAATCTTAATATTAAAATCACTATCATGCACAAGATCTTTTTTTAAAAGGCTTCTATAACCAAAAATATAGTTAGCTAGCAGTACTAATAAAATAATGGAAATATTAATTAAAAATTTTTGTATTTTAAATTTTATAAAATTTAAGAAAAATGAAGAAAATATTAAAATACTTAAAAAATTTAAAGTATATGTTCCAATATATTTTAAAATTTGTAATTGCTCTAAAAAACCACTCCATGAATAAACGATTAAATTCCATGGAAAGCCTGTAAAAAGTATAGATCTTAAATACTCAAATAACGATAAGAAAAATGCAAATACAATACATACTTTATAATCATTTTTTATCCAAAAAAATGTGCATAAAGAAGCTAATCCATAAAATAAAGATAATAATAATGGTAATCCAAAAATAGTAATAGGAATTAAAAAACTTAAATTGTGATCAAATTTTAACGAGTTGGATATCCAATATAAAGAAAATAAAAAAAAACTATAACCAAAAACTAAGCCAATAAAAAAAAAATGTATTAATGGTACTTTTTTTTCTTTTAAAAAAAATAAAATTGCCAAAAAAAGAGAGAATGAAAAAAAATTTATAATAAAAAAATTATATGGTGGTAAAGAAAAACTTGAAATACCACCTAAAAAAAAAATTAATAAATAATAATAAATCTTCTTATTAAACATTTAAAATAGATATTTAAATTTTATTTAAAATTTTTTTTTCTAGAAAATGCATTTTATTAAATTGTTTGTACGTATTATGGCTAAATCCGATAAGATGAAGTATTCCATGAACAAGCATTTTTTTTGTATAAACTATGAACTCTTTTTTATTCTTTTTTACTTTTTTCCAAATATATCCATAACTTAAAGCAAGATCTCCAATATATAATAGGCTTTTTTTCGATTTTAAGTTTAAATTATTTTTATAGTAAAATGGAAAAGACAAGACATCAGTATCTTTTTTTATACTTCGAAATTTTTGATTAAGTAATTTCATTTTTGATGAAGATGTAAGTAGAATTGAAATCTGAACTTTTTTTTTTCTAAAAATAAAAACCAATATTTTTTTTGTTATTAATTTAAGGTTAGATTCAATTTTGCGATCAAGAATTTTCCACTCTTTAGAGTCAAAATTAAGATTTATTGTAATCACTATTGCTTTTATATTTTTTATAAGCGCCTACAATTTTTGAAACTAATGGATTTCGCATTACATCAATAGTGTCAAATTCTATTGACTTAATATCTTCTATCTTTTCTAAAATTTTTATAGTTTCATAAAAACCGGATTCTTTTGCTCTATTTAAATCAATCTGAGATGGATCCCCCGCAAGTACCATGGTAGAATTATTGCCTAATCTCGTGATAAACATCTTAATTTGAGTAAAAGTTGCATTTTGAGCTTCATCTAAAATTATAAATGAATCTTTAAGCGTTCTTCCTCTCATAAAAGCAAGCGGAGCAATCTCAATCGTACCATCTTCAATTTTTTTTTGCATCTTTTCATAGCCTAAAAATTCATGCAAAGCGTCATAGATTGGTATTAGATAAGGATCAACTTTTTCCTTCATATCACCTGGTAAAAACCCAAGACTCTCTCCGGCTTCCACAGCTGGTCTAGATAATATTATTCTTTTAACTTTTTCTTCATGTAAAAAAGCTAAAGCCATAGCTACAGCCAAAAAAGTTTTTCCTGTACCAGCTGGTCCAGATGCAAAAATAATTTTTCTATTTCTTAGAGCCTCAATATAAACTTTCTGCTTTTCTGATCTTGCTAAAATTGTTTTCTTTGGTGTTTTAATGGAATCATTGTTATCAACTAAATTTGTAACATTTTCAGAGTTTAGCATTTTTGTAACGTCATAAATAACTTTTATATCCTCCTTTTCTATAGAATTATTATTTAAATATCTCAAAATTAAATTATCAATAATTTTTAAAACTTTTTGACGATTAATCTCTTCTCCTCTTACAACCATTAAATTACCCCTTAAATTTATTTTTGTAGTTGTAAGATTTTCAATCTCTTTCAAATTTGAATCAAACTCACCAACAATTTTACTTAAAACTAAATTATTTTTTATGTAAAAACTGTAAAAATCTTTGTTACTTTCAATTATTTCAATATGGGTTCTTGAAACATTTGACAGATTCATGAAGCTAAGACTTTTTCTTTTTCATTAAAAAAACTAAAAAGATTATTTGTATTACAAGAGAGTATCTTCGTATTAATTACTTGGCCGGGTTTAGTTTCTTGATCAATAAAAACTGCTTGAAAATAGGGATTTCTACCAAAATAAATACCTTTTTTTTTAGTTTCATTTTCGATTAATACTTGAGTTGTTTGACCAATCATTTGATTGTTTTTTTTTAATTGAATTTCAAAAAGTTTTTTTTGAAGAATAATTAATCTTTCTTTTAATACATCGAGGTCTTGTTGATTTTTATTTGCTGCTGGTGTTCCTGGTCTCTGGCTGTAGATAAAAGAATATGAATTAATAAATTCAACCTTGTCTATAACTTTAATAGTATCATCAAAATCTTTTTCATCCTCTCCTGGATAACCAACTATAAAATCACTAGAAAATTCAATTTTTGAGTTTGCCTGCTTGATTTTTTCAATTAGTTCAAGATAAAACTCTTTTGTATGCTTTCTATTCATTAATTTCAGAATTTTATTTGATCCAGATTGAATAGGAAGGTGTAGGAATGGCATTAATTTTTTTTGATACTTAAAACAATCAATCAATTCTTGACTAATATCTATAGGATGAGATGTCATAAAGCGAATTCTACTTATTGATTCAATTTCTGAAATTAAATTTATTAAATCAGTTAATTCATAATTTAATTTTTCTTCAGAAGAATTATAAGCGCTAACATTTTGACCAAGTAGTACAATTTCTTTTACACCATTTTCAGAAAGTTTTTTAACCTCTGCAATAATTGATTTTACTGATCTTGAAAACTCTGGTCCTCTTGTGTAAGGAACAACGCAAAAAGAACAAAACTTATCACAGCCTTCTTGCACTGTTACAAATTCTGAAACCTTTGATGTTCTTGAGGGTTTAATATTATCTAAAGTATCAAACTTTATAATTTGATCAAATTCAGTTGAAACAGTTTTTTCTTTTCTTTTTAAAAAATCTAAAACTTTTGTTGGTAATAGGTGGTACGATTGTGGCCCAATAACTAAATCTACAAAATCTGACCTTTCAAATATTTCCTTTCCTTCTGCTTGAGCTACACACCCCACCAAAATAAATAGAGGCTTAACTCTTCCTTTAAAGTTTTTTTTTAGTTTACCTATATCTGAATATACTTTTTCAGCTGCCTTTTCTCGTATGTTACAAGTATTAAATATTACACAATCTGCATTGTATGGCTCTTCAGTCTTTTTAAAACTAATCGATGCCATTAAATCAGATATTTTGTCAGAGTCATATTCATTCATCTGACATCCAAATGTTTTTATATAAAATGAACTATTCAAATTCTAATAATTTAGTTTTTTTTAAAACTATTAAAAAAAAACATTTTTGGGAACACCTTAATTAACTGTAATACAATGGATCAATATTACCTTTTATATATATTTTATTTTTTAAAATATAATTTATCTCGTTTAAACCATAATAAGGTTTTTTTTTATCTTCAAAAAAATTTTTATCGAATATAAAAATATCTTTACTAGTAGCGATTTTTTTTTGTACAGTTGGTTTTATCTTAAATCTTTTATATTTATTAAAAGGTATACAAAAATATTTATTATTTATTTTTATACCTATTTTTTTAAGTTTTTTTTTTTTCAAAAATTGACCAAAAATTTGAAAATTATTAAATCCAAAAAATTTTAATTTTTTTAATAATCTTAAAGCTTTCAAAGAAGATAGTATGTTTCTGAGACCTATAAAACTTCCTGGACCTAAATTAATAAGGATGTTTTTATTTTCGTCTAAATTAATATTGTTTTTATTAATAAATTCGAAAAAAACTTCTGCAAAATTTTCACTTTTTTTAAAATTATCTTTATAAAAAAGAAAATCTGAACTATTTTCTCTTGCAATAAATATTAATTTTCCAAGTGTAAAGTCTACTGATATGAAATTTTCTTCTATCGTCTTTAGCATTAAAATAATTTTGTTGTCAGTAATAATAGTTTCATTTCCAACTATTCTTAAATCACAAACTGTTGAGTCCGAGAAGGGAATTATAGGATTAATGTATCATAGGTTTGAGGAAAACAAATATCCATCAACAAATGTTAGAATAAAAGAATTTATTCAACAAATTGAAATGGTAAGACAAAACAATCTTGAATTTATAAGTCATGATGAACTAAGGTCTATATTAGTTGAAAAAAAAAATTATGAAAAAAAAAAAGTACTTTTAACAATCGATGATGCATTTAAATCATTCTACGAAAAAGCTTGGCCAATACTTAAAGAAAAAAAAATACCTTTTGTTCTTTTTATAAATACAAGGGAGATTAATACAAATAATCCTAATTACATGAGTTGGGAACAGATACGTGAAATACAAAATTCAAAAATTGGTGTTATTGGTGGACATAGTTTTTCTCATGATTATTTAATAAATAAAAGTAATAACGAAATAAAAGAAGACATAGAAAAATCACATAAAGATTATCAAAGAGAGCTTGGACAAATTCCTAAATTTTTTTCTTATCCATTTGGTGAATACAGTCTTTCCTTTAAAAATATAGTTAAAGATTTTAAATATGAGGTTGCTTTCGGACAGCACTCTGGGGTTATTGATAAAACTAAAGACGTATTTGAACTTCCAAGATATCCAATAAATGAAAACTATGGAAAACCTGAAAGATTTTTATTTTTGCTTAACACCAAACCTTTACCTATAAAATATTTTAAGCCCGAAGATAAGTATCTAACGAAAGCTAATCATCCACCGAAAATTGAAATAGAATTTTATGAAACTATAAATGTTAAAAATATTAATTGCTTTTCAAATGACGGTGGAGAGTGGAGTAAGAAAAAAATTACATTTGTAGAAAAAAACTGGATTAAAGTTGATATTGATAAAAAATATAAAGAAAGAACGGGAAGAATTAACTGTTCAGTACTTGATAGTGATAAAGCAACTAGGTGGTTAGGATTTCAATTTGTTATAAAAGATAATTAAATACTGCTCGATCTTTTTGGAGTTAATATTGATTTATCAAAATCATGGAGAGAATTCTGTTCTATAACTTTTTTTAGACCAACTACATAATCTTGCCCCCTAATTGAGTATCTGCCCAAATGATCAACTAACCTGTAGCCTGAAATACTTCCAAAAGGGTTGAGCATTCTTGCTTTTGCTCTTTCCTTTCTAAAATCTTCATAAAAAGGATGTGAATTTAAGTTATTTTTATAAGCAGTTACTGCAGATCGTATATGGTTAAATTTAGAAACTTCATATTTTTCATTTTCTGGCCTTCTTTCCGGAACGATCCCTGTATTTTCTTTCCACGTCCACTGTCCAAATAAAGCGTTTCCCTCTACTGCAAATCTCGATGTTCCCCATGCGCTTTCATAAGCTGCCTGGGCTAATGCTAAAGATGGAGGAATTACGTCCATCCTTTTTAAAAGCTCTTTGTAGTTATTGTCTTTAACTTTATATCTATCAAACTGTTCTTTAAGCCATAAAGACTCTTTATCATAACTTTTTAAATTCATTATCGAAGTAAGCTTTCTCCTATCAGTCCTAATTTTTTCATTTTCAGATAAAATAACTGGCAATAATATCTGAATAAAAATTCTTTTTCTTTGTTCTAAGTTATCAAGCTCTGTAATTCCCTCTGGAAATTTTGCTAAAAAGAAATTTGAAACTGGACCTCCATCCCTCACACGATCTAAGTTGTAGCCAGATTTTTCAAACAAATTCATTAAGTTTAAAACTTGTTGGTAATCTATGCTTAATTTTCTAGATTCTTCCTTAAAGAAACTTCTTTTTAATATCTGATCAATTGTTGGATCATTATTTCCAAACTCACGCATTAAATTATTTTGGTTTACATTTTTAACATTATTAGTCGCTTTATAAAGCGAAGGTATAAAGGCTGTAAAAAGAATTAAACCAACAAGTACTGCGTAAGAAAAAACTTTAACTGCAATAGGTTTTGATATTCTAGTTTTAAAAAAATTTATAATTGGATTTAATAAATATTTTAAAATGTATCTAAAGAAATCAATTGTTGGTGATAGCGTTCTTGCGATAAATTTAACAAAACCATGATTTTTAGTACTTTCAATAATTATAGAAAAAAAATTACGTATTTTTTTTAAGAATGTATATTTAATAAAAAAGTTTTTAATAAAGTTTATCATAAAAATTTATGAAATATTAAATTGATACTGCTTTTACGCTTTGTACTTCTGGTACGTAATGTTTTAGCATTCGTTCAACACCCTGCTTAAGAGTAAGAGTTGATGATGGACATCCGGAGCAACTACCTTGAAGCTCAACTTCAGCAACACCATCTTTGAAAGATCTTAACGTTATATTTCCTCCATCCATTGCAACGGCTGGTCTTATTTTTAGTTCTAAAACTTCATCAATTTTTTTAAAAATCTGATCAGTGTTTAAAGGCTTATTTTCTACAACTATAGGTTTAAAGTTGTTATCAATTTTTTCTATAATAACTTTTCTTACTTTGTCAGTTAAAACTGACCAATCAACAGATGCCTTTTTCTTAACTGATATAAAATCACTTCCAAAAAAAACTAAATCAACTGATCCTAGATCAAAAAGACTAGTAACTACTTCGTAATTTTTTCCCTCTTGCTTGTTCTTGAATTCTAAAGATCCATTTTCAACTAAAGTTTTACCGATAGAAAACTTCAATGTATCTGGGTTTGGTGTTTGCAAAACGTCTATTTGCATAGTGTCAATGTAATTAATAAGATTTGTTATTAAAGTAACCCCTGTTTTTAAAAAGTTATATAATTCAATAATTTATACAATAGATTCAATATCTTCCTCTGTTAAAGAGGCTGGTACAATTATAAGTGGTACAGATAAATGATTTGTTCTCTTTGAAATAGATTTAATAATTGGGCCTGGGTTGTCATTGTCCAGTGACGATGCCAATACCAAAAATCTAATCTCCTTATCATTTTCAATTAATTTTATAATCTCATCCACAACATTTCCAAGTCTTATAATAATTTCAGGTTTTATTTTAAATTTTTCCTCAACCTCAAGAGACCATTTTCTTGTTATTTTTTTTGCATCACTTGTTGCTTCTTGTTCAATCAAATTACTAACTCTTGCCCACTCAACATTAGTTGCTGGGTTTACAACGTATAGCATGGTTAAAATACCCTTTGTATTTAACGCACGTTTTGCAGCAAAATATATCGCGTTCTTTAATTCTTTACTATCATCAATAATTACTAAAAATTTTTTTCTCACTTTTAAAGAGTAAGTCCTATTATCTCATGGACTTCTTTTATTGTTTGTCTTGCAACTTGATTTGCACGTTCTTTACCATCCATTAATATATCTTTTAATTTAGATCTGTCTTTTTTTATTTCTTTAATTTTTTTACCAATTGGTGTGATTTCTTTAATCAAGATATCTGAAAGCTTATCTTTTAAATCTGAAAAATTTTTTCCTGAAAATTCTTGTATACTTTGTTGTAAACTTATTTTTTTAAATATTGAATAAATAGAAAGTAAGTTTTTTGCCTCCGGTCTTTTCTCTAGGTCGTTCAAATTATCTGGTAACATTCCACTATCCGTTTTTGCTTTTTTAATCTTTTGCTCAATTAAGTTTTCATCATCTGTCAAATTTATTCTTGAAGAGTCTGACTCCTCAGATTTGCTCATCTTTTTTGTTCCATCTTTTAAACTCATAATCCTTGCAACTTCTTTTATAATGATAGGCTCTGGTAAGGCAAAAAAGTCTTTTTTATTAAAATCATTATTAAATTTTAAAGCAATATCTCTACAAAGTTCTAGGTGTTGTTTTTGATCTTCTCCTACAGGAACATGGGAAGCTCTGTATAATAATATATCTGCAGCCATTAAATTTGGATAAGCAAATAATCCAACACTTGCTTTTTCTTTGTTTGATCCAGCCTTTTCTTTAAATTGTGTCATTCTATTAAGCCAACCCATCCTTGATACACAATTAAATATCCATGCTAGTTCTGTATGACCAGAAACGCTTGATTGACAAAAAATGATATTTTTTTTTGGATCAAGACCGCAAGCTATAAAAACTGCCGCAGTCTCTAAAATATTTTCTCTTAAAATTTTAGGATCTTGAAAAACAGTAATCGAATGAAGGTCTGCGAGCATATAAAAACATTCATAATCTTTCTGCAATTTTACAAAATTTCTAATTGCGCCGAGATAATTGCCTAAATGAAGATTTCCTGTAGGCTGAACCCCTGATAATACTCGATTTTTTGACATACAATTAGAGTTTTAGATCTTTTATTCTGAATGCTTTGATAAAGTAAGCTGTAAAAAAATATATAGATGCAGATAGAAAAACAACGGTGACTAGGGTTAGGGGTTTTAAGTATGAGGCTGAACTAAGAACATCTGAAAAATATCCAATCATAAAGTACAGTAATAATCCCATTAAGCCGCTACAAATTAGAGATTTTAAAATTTTACTAAAAAATAAATTATCAAATTTATAATAGTTATTTAAAGACAAATTGCTTTGGTACAAAACTACTGCAAGCCATGATGCTAGACTTGTAGAAAATGGAATAATCAGAAAACCATAATCGTCAAAATAATATAAGCTTACAAAAACATTTATTAAAACAGAAAAAGTTGAGAAATAAAATGGAGTCTTAGTGTTTCCCCTTGCAAAGTAAAAGCTAGAATAAATTTTAATTAATGCAAATGCTGGTAATCCAGTACCAAATAAAACTAAAGCCTTTGCAGTTACATTAATATTATCACTTGTAAAAGAACCATACCCATAGAGGGCGGAAATAATTTCTTCAGATGCTATTAATATTCCAACAGTTGCTGGTAATGTTAAAAACAAACAAAGTTCTAAAGATCTATTTTGAATAAAATAAATTTCATTTTTTTTAGACTTTACAATTGAATTAGAAAGGCGAGGTAAAATTATTGTTGCAATAGCAATGCCGCTTAATGCGAGAGGTAATTGATAAATTCTATCGGCATAATACAAGTATGATACAGCTCCACTTTCAAAAGATGCAATAATTGTTCCAACTAAAATATTTATTTGATTAACTCCCGATGCAAACACACTTGGAAATAATCTCAAAAAAAATAATTTTATCTGAAAAGTGAATTTAAAGGTAAATTTAATAATTGGTGTAAAATATTTTCTTGCAAAATATAGTAAAAAAATTGACTGAATTATTCCTGCAAAAGTTAGTGAAATTGCAGATGCATAAGCAACTTCAGTTTCACTTGAGTGAAAAAGAATTAAAGAAATAATTAAAATTAAATTTAAAATTATAGGTGCAGATGCTGGAATAAAAAATTTCTCATGAGAATTTAATATTGCTGAGAAAAAAGATGCTAGAGAGATAAATAATAAAAATGGAAAAGTTATTCTACTGAGTTCAATCAATAATTTAAATTTTTCTTCATCTTGAGAAAATCCAGGTGCAATAACATACAAAAATTGTGGAGTAAAAATTTCAATTAAAAATATTATTAATAATAAAAAAATAACTAAAATATTAAAAATATTATTTGCAAATTTTTTTTTTTCTTTCTGTTTTTTATAAATGGGTACAAACGCCGAATTAAAGGAACCTTCTAAAAATAGTGACCTAAAAGTATTTGGTATTCTAAATGCAACAAATAGAGCATCTGAAACTTGGGAGGCCCCAAGATAAAATGCAAAAAGAATATCTCTAAGATAACCAAGTATTCTACTAATTAGTGTTGAAATACCAAAAGAAGATACTTTTTTGAAAAGATTCATTTGAAATTTGTTTTTAACTTTGTTTTAATTATTAAAATCCTTAACGAATTAAAACTCAAATCTAATAGTTTTGGTTGCTTAAAAATTAAATTATGGAGAAATTTACCAATAAAGAAGCATTAGATTATCATAGTCAGGGTAAGCCTGGAAAAATTGAAATAATTTCAAGTAAGTCCATGGCTACCCAAAAAGATTTATCCCTTGCATACTCGCCTGGTGTTGCAGTTCCGGTTGAAGAAATAGCAAAAGACCCAAGTAAAGCTTACGACTACACTAGTAAAGGGAACTTAGTTGCTGTGATTTCTAATGGATCTGCAATTTTAGGCCTTGGTAATTTAGGATCACTCGCATCTAAACCGGTGATGGAAGGTAAATCTGTATTATTTAAAAGATTTGCTGATATCGACTCCATCGACATAGAAGTAAATTCTAAGGATCCAAATGAAATTATAAATTGTATTGAAAAAATTGGAGACAGCTTTGGTGGAATTAATCTTGAAGATATAGCTGCTCCTGACTGTTTTATAATAGAACAAGAATTAAAAAATAGATTACAAATTCCAGTGTTTCACGATGATCAGCATGGAACAGCAATTATTACTGTTGCTGGAATTTTAAATGCACTTGAAATTGTGAATAAACCAATAAAAAAAATAAAAATGGTTGCAAACGGTGCTGGTGCTGCTGGAATTGCATGTATTGAATTACTTAAGTCTATGGGTCTTCAAGATGAAAACGTTATTATGCTAGACCGCGAAGGTGTAATCTACAAAGGAAGACAAAAAGTAGATCAATTTAAGTCCGCGCATGCTGTAAATACAAAACTAAGAACACTTGAAGAGTGTATGAAAGGTGCCGATGTATTTTTAGGTTTATCTGCAAAAAATACAGTCACTAAAAATATGGTAAAATCTATGGCAAAAGATCCAATTATATTTGCGTGCGCAAATCCTGACCCTGAAATTTTACCTGAGCACGTTGAAGAGGTAAGACCTGATGCAATAGTTGCAACAGGAAGATCAGACTATCCAAATCAAGTTAATAACGTTTTAGGTTTTCCATATATTTTTAGAGGCGCTTTAGATTGTAGAGCTAAAATTATTAATAATGAAATGAAAATTGCTGCAGCAAAAGCAATTGCAGACCTTGCAAAAGAGGATGTTCCTGATGAGGTTGTTTCAGCATATGGTGGTTCAAGACCAAAATTTGGAAAAAATTATATAATTCCATCGCCTTTTGATCCAAGACTAATTAGAAATGTATCTGCTGCTGTTGCAGAGGCTGCTATTAAAAGTGGAGTTGCTCGAAAAAAAATTGAAAATTTTGCAAGTTACAAAGACAGCTTATCTGCAAGATTAGATCCATCTTTTGGCTTTCTTCAAAATATATTCGACCAAATTAGAAAAAAACCCAAAAGAGTTATTTTTGCAGAAGGAGAAGAAGAGTCTATGCTTCGAGCTGCGATAGATTTTAAAAATAATGGACTTGGAACCCCTGTTTTAATTGGAAGTACTGAAAAAATTTCTTCTCAACTAAAAGAGTTGGGTCTAACACTTGATAAGTCTATTGAAATTCATAACTCAAAGGATGAAAAACAAAAGAATAGATATGTTGAACATATTTATAAAAGACTGCAAAGAAAGGGATTTTTAAAAAGGGATTGCGATAGGCTTATTAGAACTAATAGAATTGTATTCGGCTCATGCATGGTTGATTTAGGTGATGCTGATGCCATGGTAACAGGAGTTACTAGAACTTTTAGCGATACCCTTGAAAATATAAAATATGTGGTTGATGAAAGACCTGGTGAGATTATTTTTGGATTAACTTTAGCAGTTACAAAAAAAGGCACAGTACTTATTGCAGATACAAATGTTCATGAATATCCAAATGCTGAAACACTGGCTGATATGGCCATTTCTTGCGCTAGGGTTGCAAAAATTCTAGGTTTCACACCAAGAGTTGCACTACTTGCTCACTCCACATTTGGAAAACCGATGTCTGAAAGAAGCTTACATCTAAGAGAGGCAAGAGACATTCTTGAAAAAAGAAAAGTAGATTTTGAATTTGAAGGAGAAATGCAGCCTGACGTTGCTTTAAATCCAAAATTTAAAACAATTTATCCATTTTCAAAATTAACTGGACCTGCAAATATTTTAATTATGCCAGCAATACACAGTGCTGCAATATCAACAAAAATTTTAAAGGAACTTGGCGGTAGCACACTTATTGGACCTTTATTAATTGGACTGAATAGACCTATTGAAATTGCAACACTTAGGTCAAAAGTCTCAGACATATTTAATATGGCAGCAATCGCTGCATTCTCATCTGAAGTAATTAAATATAATAAAAACTAAAGATAGTTCTTTCTAGACAAATCGTTAGATAAAATAATACTTGGAACAACTTCATTTACGTCAGCTATAATCTTTGCTTCTTTTAAAACCTCATCAAGTTCTTCTTTAGATCTTGCCATTCCATAAATATAAATTTTCCCATTAATTGTCTCTAAATTATAATTTCTTGAATTTACTTTTTTATTTATCAAAAGAGCAACTTCTAACTGCGAGGAGATTAAAATATCTTTTGCTCTTTGCTTAAAGGAAGTTTCATCAATTATTACAATGTCATTTTTTACAGCTTTAATTCCTGGACTTTCCCAAGCAAACTTAGTTAATTTTAATTTATCCTCTGCAAGATTAACTCTCCCACTTAAAAAAGCTGTGCCATCAATAACCTTTACATTGATGAAAAAATTTTTGTAATCATTTTTTAATATCTTTGCATTAATGGTAGTCTCTGCAAGTTTATCATCTAAATAAAGCCCTGGAGATCTTGGATCTAAGTTAATATTAACACCCACACCAAATAAAGTTGAAGAATAACTGCCAACACAGGAAGTTAATAAAAATAAAAATAAAAAAACTTTAACAAATCTAATCATTTTTTTTATTTAATATTCTTGAATAAATTATTTTTTTTGAAACATCGTATTTTTCTGAAAGGTAATTTACTAAATCTTTAGTCTTCATTTTTTTATTAAGTAATGAAATTTCTTTATCTAAGCTTAAGAAATCTGAATTATTTTGATTTACAATATTTGACAATACTACCGTAAACTCCCCTTTAAGATTTAAACTTCCAATATCTTCAACAACCGTAGATAAATTGCCCCTAACTATAGTTTCGTGTATTTTAGTAAGTTCTTTTGCAATTAATATCTGCTGATTTCCAAAAAAACTGTCAAATTCATTTAAAATTTTTTCAATATCTCTTCCAGAAATAAAAAAAACTAAAGAAGTTTCTAAATTTTTTAAATTATTATAAACTTTTTTCCTCTCTCCAGATTTTTTTGGTAGAAAGCCTACAAAATAAAAACTATCAGAAAAACCCGATAAGGAGTAAGCGGTACTTGCTGCTGAAGGTCCGGGAATGGGTATAATTTTTATTTTTCTTTTATAAAGTTCATTAACTAAAATTCTACCTGGATCTGAAATTAAAGGAGTGCCAGCATCACTAATTAGTGAGATAATTTTTCCATCATTTAAATACTGAATAATTTTTTCTAATAATTTTTTTTCATTAAATTTATGGTACGAAAATAAAGTCTTATTTATTTGATAATGATCAAGCAAATTTTTAGAAACCCTTGTATCCTCGCACAAAATAATGTCAGATTGCTTTAAAACTTCAATTGCCCTTAAAGTTATGTCAGATAAATTTCCAATTGGAGTTGATACTAAATAAAGACCACTACTAATTTCTTTCATCAGTATTTAAAAAATTTCTTAATTTTTTTAAAAGCTTCATTTCTATGGCTTAATCTTTCTTTTAAAGTGTAGCTCATTTCTCCAAATGTTTTAGTATAATTATTTGGAATAAAAATAGGATCATAACCAAATCCATTATTACCCTTTGGAAACAAAGATATAGAGCCATAAACATATCCCTCAACAACCTTGGAAAAACCACAGGGGAAAAATATCGCTAGAGCGCAGACAAATCTTGCTTTAATTTTATTAAACTTTTTAACTCTTAATTCTGAATAAATTTTTTTAATTCCAACTCTAAAATCTTTTTTATCTCCTGCCCATCTTGCTGAATAAA